>Ga0070741_10003815_pt1 | contig 36323 bp, 41 predicted proteins | sample Coa_R1_4_FD_66440 | JGI IMG/M metagenome (GOLD analysis project Ga0070741, IMG submission 66440) | Surface soil microbial communities from Centralia Pennsylvania, which are recovering from an underground coalmine fire - Coalmine... | ecosystem: Environmental > Terrestrial > Soil > Unclassified ... | reverse complement strand
CAGACGTTCCTCCGCTACATCGCGTCGGAGTCGCACCGGCTCACCGGCATCGTGGACGCGCTGCTCAACGTCGCTCGACTCGACACCGGCGACCTGCAGGTGAACATCGCGCCGACCGACGTGCCCGGTCTCGTCGGCGCCGTCGTGCGGACCGTCCAGGAGTCGGCGAACGGCCACCGCTTCGTCGTCGACCTGCCGGACGAGCCGCTCGCGGCGAACGCGGATCCGGACAAGCTGCGCCAGGTGTTCTCGATCCTGCTCGACAACGCGCTCAAGTACTCGGGCGACGGCGGCACGGTGACGGTGGGCGTCGAGGGCAAGCACGACACGGTCGAGGTGAGCGTCGCCGACGACGGGATCGGCATTCCGCAGGCCGAGCAGGAGCAGATCTTCCGCAAGTTCTACCGCGGCGGCGAGGCGAACGGCCGCGCGGGCGGCGGTACCGGGCTCGGGCTCTTCATCGCCCGCGGGCTCGTCACCGCGATGGGCGGGAGGATCTGGGTCGAGTCGCGCGAAGGGGAGGGATCGACGTTCGCCTTCGAGCTGCCCGCCGCCAGGGCTAACACCCCTTCCCCCGGGATATAGGAGTTCCGTGACGAGAGTCCTCGTGATCGACGACGAAGCGCCGATCCGCCTGCTTTGCCGGGTCAACCTCGAGGCGGAGGGGATGGAGGTGCTCGAGGCGGCCGACGGGCCGAGTGGCCTCGCGGAAGCGCGCGAGCACGCGCCGGACGTCGTGCTCCTCGACGTGATGATGCCGGGCCTCGACGGCTGGCGGGTGGCCGAGCAGCTGCTCGAGGACGAGAGCACGGCCGGGATCCCGATCATCTTCCTGACCGCCCGCGCGGAGTTCCGCGACCGCGCGCGCGGGCTCGACATCGGCGGCGTCGACTACGTGACGAAGCCGTTCAACCCGCTCGACCTCGCGCCCCTCGTGTGCGAGCTGCTCGCCCGCATCGAGCGCGGCGAGCGCGACGAGCTCAGGGGCGAGAAGCTCGCCGAGCTGCGCGCCCTGATGGAGACGGGCTGAGACGCAAGAGGCGCCTGGCGGCGCCGCTCGCGTCCTCCCGACGAACCGCTCGGCTCAGCTGCCGGCGAAATCCGCGGTGACGACCGTCGTGCCCGGCTGGCCGTCGAACCTGCCGCGGACGAGGCCGATGCCGATCCGCGTGTAGGCCGCGCCGAGCAGGTTGGCGCGGTGCTCGGGGCTTGCGAGCCAGGCGCGGACGATCGCCCCCGGCGAGCCGTACGCGCCGGCGCCCCAGGCGAGGTTCTCGCCCGCCGTGCGCGCGGCGACGTGGTAGGCCAGGAGGCGTGCCTCGAAGTCCCCGTGGGCGAAGTAGTGCTCGCGCAGCATGTCCCGCGAGTGCGCCCGGGCCGCCCGCTCGAGCGTCGGATCGAGCCGCAGGGCACGGAGCCCATGGGCGCCGCGTGCGGCGTTCACCGCCCGCAGGAGGCCCGCCTGGGCGGACGTCGTCGTCGGCGCCGCGACTGCGGCCGGGACGAGCACGATTGCGCCGAAAAGTCCCGCAAAAAGCGCATAAATATGGTTTTTCCGTAGCACGCGCCCGAGTTTCGCAACATGTTCGGACGGCGTCAGTCCCCCTTTTGGGGGATCCGCCTACCGCAGGCTCAGGGCGTCCGGGAGCTGCGCCCGCGAGGCGATCTGGAGCTTCCGGTAGACGCTCGAGAGGTGCACCTCGACCGTCTTCGGCGTGACGAAGAGGGCCTGGGCGATGTCCTTGTTCGTCATGTTGTCGGCGGCCATCTCGGCGACGCGGCGCTCGCTCGGGGTGAGCGAGTCGACGCCGGAGAGGAGCAGCCGGCGGGGCCGGGCGCCGGTGGCCGCGAGCTCGGTCTGGGCCCGGTCCTCGAGCGCTCCCGCCCCGAGCCGGTAGGCGAGCTCGGCGCCCCGACGGAGGTAGTCGCGCGCCTCGGCGCGCTTGTTCCCGCGGCGGAGCGCCGCGCCGAGCTCGACGAGCGCCTTCGCGTGCTCGAGCCGCCACTGCGAGCCGCCGAGCACCTCGACCGCCTCGCGCAGGAGCTTCTCGCCCGACGCGCCGCCCTCGACGAGGCCGAGCGTCCGCAGCGCGATCCCGAGCGACTGCGGCGCGCCCCACAGGCGGGCGCGGTCGAGCGCCTCGAGCGCGACGGGCAGCGCCTCGTCCCTGCGGTCGGCGGCGTGGAGCGCGAGCGCGAGATACGGCCGCCAGTCGTAGAAGGCGCTGTTCGCGATGCGCAGCTCCTCGATGTTCTCGCCGAGCGAGCGGAACTCGCGGATCGCCTCGTCGACCCGGTGCTGCTCGAGCCGCACGCGCCCGCGCGTGAGCTGGAACGAGGTCAGGTGCCCGTTCGCCGCGATTCGCTCCGGCAGCCCGCTCTCCACGAGCTCTCGCTCCGCCGCGTCGAGATCGCCTTTCTCGAGCGCGAGCTCCGCGCGGAACGCGAACGAGTAGAGCTGCGTCGTCTCGTACGCCAGGAGCTCGGAGAAGCGGAAGAGGTCGGAGTCGACCGCCGCGAGCTCGCCGCGGCGGAGATGCGTGTACGCGCGGAAGAGCGTCGACGACGACGCGAGCACGTTGTCGCCGCTCGCGTAGGCGGCGCGGATCACACGGTCGTAGACGGCGACGCTCTCGTCGGGATAGCCGCTCATCGTGAGCGTGTACGTCGCGAGGTGAAGACCCCTCGTGCCCAGCACGTCGATGCGCTGCGGCGCGAGCGCACGCCGCGCGAGCTCGACGGCGCGCTCGCGGTCCCGGCCGCGCCGCGTCTCGTGATAGGAGAGCGCCGCGAGCAAGAGGTCGGAGCCGACGCCGCCGTGCAGCGCGCTCTCGTCGACGCGCGCGAGCTCCGCTTCTGCGCGCGGCACGTGCTCGGGATACCACCAGCCCGCGTTGATCAGCTCCGACCACGCGGACTCCGCGAGCTCCGGATCCTCGTCGCCGATCACCTCGCGTGCGTCGGCGAATGCCTGCATCGCGGCTTCGTGGCGGTTCGCGCGCAGCAGGCAGCGTCCGAGCTCGATCGCGATGCGCGCACGGCGGCGCGGCTGCTCGATCAGGCCGAATGCCTCGCCGAGGAACTCGATCGCGGCGTCGTTGTCGAGCAGCCGCTCGGCGAGCCCGAGTGCGCGGACGACCTCGCCCCGGCGCTCGGGAGCAGGCGGCTCCGCGAGGGCGCGCCGGAGCAGCGAGACGGCGACGTCGCTGGAGCCGCGCTGCAACGCGCGCTGCGCCGCCTGCAAGAGCGTGTCGACGACGAACGCGTCGCCGCCCGGAATCGACTGCTCGAGATGGACCGCGATGTGCTCCGGCTCGGCGCCGGCGTCGGAGAGGATGCGCGCGGCGCGGCGATGCGCGGCGATCCGCTCCGCGGGCGTCATGTCGTCGTACACGGCCGACCTCACGACCGGGTGCGTGAACTCGAGCGGCAGCTCGAGCTCCAGCAGGTCGGCGCGGCCGAGCGTCGTCGCGGCGTGCGCGGCGAGATCCCGCTCGAGCCCCGCGAGCTGCGCGGCGTGGCGGAGCTCGACGCGCCCGCCGAGCACGGCGACGGCGCGCGCGAGCACGACCGCCTCCGACGGCAGCCGCGAGAGGCGCAGCGAGACGGCGCGCTTGACCGGCTCCGGGCCGATCTCCGCGACGTGCTCGGCGTTCGCGGCGACCGGCTCGAGGCCCTCCGAGCGGATCGCATCGAGCAGCGCCCGGACGAAGAGGGGGTTGCCGCCCGTCGCGAGCCAGCACGCCTCCGCGAAGGCGGGGTCTGCCTCGCGTCCGAACTGCTCGCGCGCGATCACCGCGACCGACCCGGCGCTGATCGGCGCCGGCCGGACGATCGTCGTCCCGGGGTCGGCGAGGATCTCCTTCACGCGGGGCTCGGCGAGGCTCTGCTCGGGCGGCCGCGTCGCGACGACGACGGCGAGCGGCAGGCCCTCGAGCCGCCGCTGGAGATGGGAGAGCCAGCGGAGCGACGAGGCGTCGGCCCAATGCAGGTCGTCGATCGCGACGAGCAGGGGCCGCCGGAGAGCGAGATTCGCGGCGAGCCAGTAGAGGCCGTGCAGCATCGCGAAGGAGACGTCGTTCGCCTCGTCCTCGACGGCCGCCGGCTGAGCCGGACCGAACAGCCCGCCCGCGACCTCGGCGGCGCCCGACAGGAGCTCCGCGCGGTCCGAGGGCGTCGCCGAGGCGAGCAGCGGCTCGAACAGCTGTCGGACGATCCCGTAGGCGAACTCGTGCTCGAGCTCGGCGCTCCGTGCGTGCAGGACGGTGAGCCCGTTGGCCGCCGCGATCGCCCGCGCCTCGCCGAGCAGGCGGGTCTTGCCGATCCCGGGCCGCCCCTCGATCGCGACGAGCCGCCCGGAGCCGCCCGCGGCCGCCTCGAGATAGGCGTGCAGCGCGGCGAGCTCGCCCTCGCGCTCGAGCAGGATCGGCCCCTCGGGGCGGATCGGCGACGCCGCCGGCCGGCGCGCGCCGAGCCGCGGGAACTCGTCCGGCAGCCCCTCGCAGACGAGCTGGAAGATCGTCTCCGGGCGGTCGAGGCCGGGGACGCGGGTCTCCCCGAGCTCGCGCACGCGCAGGGCGGACGGCAGCTCGTGCTCGACGAGCGCAGCGGTCGTGCGCGAGAGCAGGATCTGCCCGCCGTGGCCGAGGTCGCCGATCCGCGCGGCCTGGTGCACCGCGAAGCCGACATAGCCCTCGCCGTTCACGGACGCCTCGCCCGTGTGCAGCCCCATCCGGACGCGGACGGCGCCGCCGTCCGGCCACGGATGCGCCGCGAGCGCTCTCTGCGCCGCCGCGGCGCCGGCGACGGCCGTGCCCGCGCTGCGAAAGACGAAGAAGAAGGCGTCGCCCTGTCGGTCGATCTCGATGCCCTCGTGCTCGGCGAAGGCCGACCGGAGGAGCGTGTTGTGCTCGCCGAGGAGCCGACCGTACTCGTCCCGGCCGAGCTCCTTCAGCAGGCGCGTCGAGCCCTCGATGTCAGAGAAGAGAAAGGTGACCGTCCCGCCCGGGAGGTCCCGCGGTCCCGCCATCTGATCCTTTCGACCCCTTCGGTGAAACGGCCAGCGTTGCTCGCTCGGGATGGTACTGCGGCCTTTCTCGATCCGGAAGGCCGCCGCCTACACTGCGGGAGCCGGGACGTAGCTCAGCCTGGTTAGAGCGCCTGCTTTGGGAGCAGGAGGCCGCAGGTTCGAATCCTGCCGTCCCGACTCAAGCTCTAACACTGGGGTCGATCTTGGGGGTCGGCCACGACGCGGCCGCGGCCCCTGTCGGCGGAGGATGGAGCCATGAAGAAGGTGCTCCTCGTCGCAATCGCGATCGCAGCACTGCTCGTGCTCGCCCTCGGCGGGTGGGCCGTCCGGAGCGTGCGACGCGCTCCCGCCTACGCCTGAAAGGACGGACCGACCGTGACCGCGATCCACATCCAGGCGCCGGACGAGTTCGTTCTCGAGCTCCGGACGCGCGCCGCCCGCACGCCCGCACTGCCCGTCCGCCCGCTCACCGCCCGCGAGGTCTCGGTCGCGGTGGGCCATGCGTTCGACGAGAGCAGCGAGGTGCCGCTCGACCTGTCGGGGATGAAGCGCGTCGTGGTCGACCCGCAGGCACGCACCGCACGCGTGCAGCCGGGCGTCACCGACGCGGACCTCGACCGCGCGACCTTCTACTGGGGCCTCGTCGCCGCCGAGCTCGTCGCGGCCGAGGTCGTGCTTCCGGACGGAGAGCTGGTCCACGCCGACGCCGAGCTCGTGAGCGAGATCCGCACGGGTCGCGCACTCGGGATCGTCGTCGATGCGACCTACCGGCTGCGCTCGGCCGCCTAGCCGCGCCGGTAGCGACGAGCCCTACCCGACCGGAACCGGCGGCGCGTCCGTCTTCCCCGCGTGACGCGCCGCCGCGATTCCCTCCGCGACGCGGCGCGCGGCGATGCTCCCCTCGCGCAGCTGGCCGCCGAGCGTCGGCACGAAGCCGAGGAACCAGAGGCCCGGCAGCGCGGGCTCGCCGTCGGTCCGCTGCGGCAGCCCGCGCGGACCGAGCACGTCGAGGTGGCCGACGAGCCGCTCGAGGCCGGCCCGGTAGCCCGTCGCGGCGATCACGACGTCGGGCGCGATGCGGCTTCCGTCGGCGAGCAGGACCTCGGCGCCGTCGAAGCCCGACACCGCGGCCACCACCTCCACCCGCCCGTGGCGCACCGCGGCGACGATCCCGACGTCGAGGATCGGCGTCGTCCCGGTCGCGATGAAGGCGCTCCGCACGCCGTGCTCGGGCCGCGGCAGGCCCTGTGCCGCCAGATCGGGGATCGAGAGCTTGCGCTGCGCCTTCGAGATCGGGTCGACCCAGTGCGGCGGCAGGTGCCGGATCGCCATCCCGATCAGCTGCGCCGGGATCCCCGCCGTCGACCGGCGGACGATCTGCGGCGGCGTGCGCACCGAGAGACGCGCGCGTGCAGCGCCGCCGTCGGCGACGTCGTGGGCGATCTCCGCCCCGGAGTTCCCTGCGCCGACGACGAGCACGTCGCGGCCGCGGAACGGTGCGGGATTCACGTAGCGCGACGAGTGGAGGAGCTCGCCGGCGAAGGCGTCGCGTCCCGGCCACTCGGGGACGAACGGCTCGCCGTTGTACCCCGTGGCGACGAGCACCGTCTCGGCGCTGATCGCGCCGTTCGCCGTCTCGAGCAGCCAGCCGTCGCCGTCGCGGTCGATCCGCTCGACGCGGACGCCCGTGCGCACGTCGATGCCGTGGTGGTCGACGTAGCGCCGGAAGTAGTCGACGAGGTCGTCGCGGGCGACCCAGCGCCCGAAGCGCCGCGGGATCCGCAGACCCGGGAGGCCGGAGAGGAGGCGCGGCGTGTGCAGCCGAAGCCGGTCGTAGCGCGTCGCCCACACGGCGCCCGGCTGCGACCCCGCCTCGAGCACCACGGGCTCGACGCCGCGCCCGCGCAGCAGGGCCGCCGCGGCGAGCCCGGCCGAGCCGGCGCCGACGATCACGACCTCGTGCTCGTCCATCGGCGAAGTCCTACCATTCGCCGCATCCGTTCCCAAGACTCGCCCGTTACCGACACATGCGGTTGAGGCAGAAGCAGGACGGCCCTCGCGCGGGACTCACGCGTCCCTCCCGGCGGGCGGGCGGCCGGCCCGAGCCCGACGAGGCCCCGCCTGCGGACGACGGGCCGTCGCCGCAGCCCGAGCGCCGCGAGCCGCCGATCCGCGATCCGCGATTGCGCGATCTCTCGTTCGCCGACTGGAAGGCGATCGTCCGGCGCGCGTTCAAGGAGTTCATGGCGGACAACGCGATGATGCTCGCGTCGGCGCTCGCGTACAGCTCGTTCTTCGCGATCCCGTCCGTGCTGATCGTCGCGACCGGTCTCTTCACCTTGATCGCCGGGCCGCAGACGATCGCGAACCTCATGCAGCACCTGCACGGCGTGATCCCGTCGCAGGCCGTGACGCTGCTGAAGGGCTCGTTGCTGCGCGCAGACGCGCATCCCGCCGGCAGCATCGTCGCCACGATCTTCGGCTTCGTGGTCGCCGTCTGGTCGGTGACCGGAGCGATGAACTCGTACATGACGGCGATCAACCTCGCGTACAACAGGAAGGACAGACGCTCGTTCGTCAGCAAGCGCATCGTCGCGCTGAAGATGGCCGGCGCGATCGGATTCGCGTTCGTGCTCGTCGCCGCGCTGACGATCTTCGGCCCCGTCGTCGAGCACGCGATCTCGACGCGGATCGGTGCTGCGGGCGGCGTGCTGAACATCCTCTGGTGGGTCGCGCAGTGGCCGATCCTCCTCGTCGGCCTGCTCGCCGCCTTCGCGACGCTGCTCTATCTCGGCCCCGACGTCGACCAGCCGAGGTGGGAGTGGCTGACGCCGGGCTCGCTCGTCGCCGCCTTCCTCTGGATGGCCGCCTCCGGGCTCTTTGCGCTCTACACGGCGAGCTTCGCGTCGTACAACAAGACCTGGGGCTCGCTCTCCGCCGTGATCGTGATGCTCACCTGGCTCTGGCTCACCGCCATGGCGCTCCTGCTCGGCGCCGAGATCAACGCCGAGGCCGAGCGCAGCCGCGAGCTGCGCGCGACCTAGCTCAGTCGAGCCACTCGGGGCGGTCGAACCCGCCGTACTCCTGGATCGAGCCGTAGATCGTCTGCACGAGCTCGGTGCTGTGCACGCAGAGCTCGCACGTACCGTACGGAAGCTTGTTCGCGCGCTTCTTCTCGCTGTACTTCGAATACGTTGACCCGCGAGCGCCGAAGCGACGCTCGCGGAAGCTCGAGCTGCGCGAGCCAGAACGACTCGACCTCCTGCCGGCGTTCGACATGGTCGGCGAAAAGGCTGCAGCGGATCAGCATGTCGTCGGCGGCGACGGCGAAGTGCTGCCGAAGGAACCGCGAGCGAAGACCCTGAGCAATGCGGGATGGGAGTTGACGAGCTTGACCGAGTTCCGCTCCTTCGCACCTTCCGCCCAATAGAGCATGCAGCCGGCGGCGTACGACGGGTCGCCGGCCTGCGCTCGGCGGCGCCCCTCCGCCTGGTATCGGACGCGTTGCGCTCGGGCGGCCGACGCCTTGCGCTCGGCGGCCACCATCGGGCCGAGACGGCTGCGGGATACGAGCCGCGCACGCTCGTCAGGCCCCAGTGCGACATCTCGTACCCAGACACTGATCGACGACCGTGAGACGCCGAGCGCACGCTCGATCTCCTTGACCGACCAGCCCTGCGAACGAAGCTCGCGGGCGATTCGTCTCTCGTCCGTTTTCACAACGGACAACATACCGTAAGCGCCCGACGAGGGTCGAACTCGTGACTACAGCTTGGAAGGCTGTCGTGTTACCGCTACACCACGGGCGCGCGAAGCTAGCGTAGCGCCATGCAGATTTCGGCGGAGGCGTTCGGGTTCGCCCCGTTCCTCGCAGTCGCCTACGCGCTCGCAGTCCGCAACGACGCTCCGACGCGCGCACAGCTCGCGGCCGCGGCGGCGGCGCTCGCTCTGCTCTTCTTCGCCTTCGCGACCGAGCTGCAGCAGCTCGCGACGCACACGTTCCTCTGGGCCCACTTGCTGCAGAACGTCGTGCTCGCCGAGTGGGCGCCGGCGCTGCTCGTGCTCGCGCTCCCGGCGCGCGTCGGGAACCGCGTCCGCGTCCCGATGCTCGCCGCGCTCCCGGTCTGGGTCGGGACGTATGCCGTGTGGCACCTGCCGTGGGCCTACGACTACGCGCTGCGGCATCAGCATTCGCTGCTGCACGTCGAGCATGCGACCTATCTGCTCGCAGGGATCGCGCTGTGGTGGCCGGTCGTGCACGGACGGGAGAGCGCCGGCGCGAAGGCGGCGTACGTGTTCGCCGCGTTCGTGCTCGCGTCGCCGATCGGCCTGCTGCTCGCGCTGATCCCGCGCGCGATCTACTCGTTCTACGTGCACGCTCCGCGCACGTGGGGGCCGCGGCCGCTGGAGGACCAGCAGATCGCGGGCGTGACGATGGCGCTCGAGCAGGCCGCCGTCTTCTTCGCCGTCTTCGCTGCATACCTGCTGCGCTTCGCGCGCGAGGAGCAGCGCGACCCCGAGCTATTCGGTCTCGAGCTGCGCCGCGAGGTGCTTCGGCGCCGCTAGCAGCCACGAGTCGGTCAGGAACTCGCGGATGTCGTCGAGCGGCGCGTCGGCGCGGATCAGCATGTACGGCCAGCCGTGGTAGTGCGGCGTCTCGAAGAGGATGTCGCCGCGGGCCTCGAGCAGGAACGGCTTCTCCTCGCCGTCGCAGCGCACGACGATCGCGTCGGGGTTCGTGCGCAGCGCGGCGAAGAACTTTCCGCGCACCTTCAGAGCCGGCCGTCCGTAGGACGTCGACTCCTCGAACTCCGGCAGCTCTCGCGCGAGCGCGACGAGGCCGGCCCAGTCGATCACGGTGCGGGGATTCCGAGTGGTGTGATGAGCGAACGATACGCCGCGCGCGACGCCGGCTTCGAGGCGAGATCCCACACGGAGCCCGCCTTGCCCGAGAAGTAGGCAATGAACTCGACGCGGCCGTGCTGCTCGACGAACGTCGCCATCGACCGTACGAACGACGGGTCGTCGAAGCCCCAGATGCCCCACTCGGGGAACGCGAACGGCTTCCCGGGATGCGCCTTGTAGAGCGCCGCGGCGGCAGTCCAGGTGGCGCCGTGCCCCGCGATGTCGTAGAGGTCGTCGCCGACGACGTCGACGTACGCGTCGCCCGGGTAGTACGCCTGCGCCGCGTTCCCCGGGACGTCCGGCGCGCCGAAGCCCTGCGGGTTCCAGACGACGCGGAGCTTCGGCGTCGTCACCGGCAGGTCGGCGGCGATCGGCGGCAGTCCGAGCCGCGCCAGCTTCGCGTCGACGACGTCGTGCGCCCCGCCGCGAAGGATCACTGCGATCCGCGCGAACGCCAGGCGGTTCCACCTCGTCGAGTACGCCGCGGCACGCAGGGTGCCGTTCTGGTTGTACGCGCAACTCGGCACCCAGTACGCGTTCATCTCCGGGAACGGGCGGACGTAGAAGCGGTCGCCGGGCCAGGAAGCGACGGTCGAGTTGAGCTGGAAGAGAAACTCGTCGGTCTTCCCGAGCGCGATCGCCTGCGGTGTCGTCGACGACGGCATGTTGAGCGCGAGCAGCGGCACCGGACCCATCGTCGACACGATCTGATGCAACGACGCGCCGTTTCCGTACGTCATGAACGTGTGGTGGATCTGGCTCTGCTGCCCCGTCTGCGCGGCGAAGCGGCCCGCGTTTCCGTGCACGCCGAGCAGGACTCCGGCGTGTGCTGCGGGTGCGAGGAATGCTGCGGCTGCGGCGACGACGGCAAGACGCAAGGCGCGCCACAGAGTAGCCCCGTCCGCCGAAGGCCGCTACTCGATGCTGACGCGCTCGATCACGACGTCCGTGCGCGGCCGGTCGCGCTCGTCGGTGTCGACGCCGGAGATTGCGTCGACGACGTCCATCCCGCCGGTGACGCGTCCGAAGACCGTGTGCTTGCCGTCGAGCCACGACGCTTCCTGCGTCGTCACGATGAAGAACTGGCTGCCGTTCGTGTTCGGGCCCGCGTTCGCCATCGCGAGGGCTCCGCGCGCGACCTTGTGGTCGTTGAACTCGTCCTCGAACTGGTAGCCCGGGCCGCCGCTGCCCGTGCCGGTCGGATCGCCGCCCTGGATCATGAAGTCGGGGATCACGCGGTGGAAGATCACGCCGTCGTAGAACCCGTCGCGCGCGAGCTTCAGGAAGTTGTCGACCGTCTTCGGCGCGTCGTCGTCGTACAGCTCGATCGTGACGTCGCCGTGGTTCGTGTGCAGCGTCGCGGCGCTCACTCAGCGGAGCCTATCCGCGAGCGGCTCGATGGCGGCAGCCGTCGGCTCGAGGTCGCCGGACGCGAGCCCGGCGACGAGCTCGTGCAGCAGGCCGCGCGCCTCGCTCGACTGGTCCGCGTCGAGGACCGTGTCGACGGCGGCGATGTGCTCGCCGCCGGCGGAGAGCTCGATCGCGACGGTGTCGAGGTCGCGCTGGGCGATGTAGGAGTCCTCGGGGACGCCGATCCGGACGTGGACCGCCCTGCCGTCGGGCAGGGTGACGGTCTGCTCGAGCGGCTCTCCGCGCAGGCTCACGGGGCGCATCTTCGCAAAGCCGCGCCGGCCGGCGCTGGGACCTCGCGAACGCGAAAATCCTCCTTTGGGCCCATTGTGGTCGGCCCGCGAGCAGCCGATGCTGACCGCGGATGGGAATCGCCCGCCGCATCGGTCCCGCGCTGCTGCTCGCCGCCGTCGCCGCGGCGGTCGTCACGGCCGCCGGCCGGGCTGCTCCGGCGGCGCCGGCGCGCTCCCTCTCGACGCTCGAGTCGGGCGTCCTCGCGGACATCAACGCCTTCCGCGCGCAGCACGGGCTGGCGCAGCTCCGGCTGAACGCGAGGCTGACCGCGGCCGCGCGGCAGCACTCGAAGCAGATGGCGGTCGACGGCTACTTCGCGCACAACTCCGTGAACGGCCTCGCCTTCTGGAAGCGGATCCAGGACTTCTACTCCTCCGGCCCGTGGAGCTACTGGTCGGTCGGCGAGAACCTGCTCTGGTCGTCGCCGTCCGTCGACCCGGCCCACGCGCTGAAGCTCTGGATCGCGAGCCCTGAGCACCTGGCGAACCTGCTGAACCCGCACTGGCGCGAGATCGGCGTCGCCGCGGTGCACGACTCCCGCGCCCCCGGCGTCTACCACGGGCTCCCCGTCACGATCGTGACGACCGACTTCGGCGTGCGCCACTAGTCCCTCGCGCGGCGACGGGCCTGGATCGGGCCTGAGCGCGCCCGGGAGGATTCGAACCTCCGACCCGCGGATTAGAAGTCCGCCGCTCTGTCCACTGAGCTACGGGCGCGATGCCCGGAGGGTACTCCGCTCCTCGGCGGCGTTCGCCGCCGGAGAAGCGGCGCCGCAGGCCGCTCCTCCGACGGACGTCGTCTGCCTAGCGGAGGCCGAGCAGCCGGTTGAGCTGCGCGGCCGCGCCCGCCACGCCGTTGCCGTCGAGCAAGTGCGCGACGCCGCAGAGCAGGTTCCCGAGCAGGTTGCCCGGGCCCGACTGCGCCGTGATGTTGAGCACGACGCGGTTGAGGTGCACGTTCAGGCCGAGCAGGTTCAGCGTCGTCGGCGCGAGCTTCAGGTGCAGGATGCTGCACGTTCCGCTCGCGGCGAGCGGCAGCGTTGCCTGCTGCGCCACGGTCTGCGTCTGACCGGACCCGTTCGTGAGCGTGCCGGTCAGCTGACCCACCATCGCGAGCTGCTTGTGCGTCGCACTGACGCGCTGCGGCGTGAACGTCCCCGCGAACGTGCCGCCGTTCGGTGCGGTCCCGGTGACCGGGATGCCGCCGGCGATGTCCGCGACGGAGAGGATCGAGTTGAGCAGGTTCGTGATCCCCGCAAGCGACCCGTTGCCGTCGAGCAGATGCGCGACGCCGCAGAGCAGGTTCCCGAGCAGGTTGCCCGGCCCCGACTGCGCGGTGATGTCGAGCACGACCTGATTCAGGTGGACGTTCAGGCCGAGCAGGTTCAGGTCGAGCGGCCCGAGCTGCAGATGCAGGATCGAGCACGTCCCGGACGGGTCGATCGGGAGCGTCACGGCCTGGTTCGAGATCTGCTGCGCCGTGCCGCCTGCGCTCGTCAGCGTCCCGTTCAGGATCCCGCTGACGGCGATCTTGCCGTTCTGCCGCACGAACTTCTGCACGGTGAACGTTCCCTTCATTGTGCTGCCGTCCGCTGCGGTGCCGCTCACGGGCACTGCGGCGAAGGGGTTCGTCGTCGCGCGGGTGGCGACACCCTGGTGCGCCGACGCCTGCGCGAGCGGCACGGCGACGATCGCGCTCGTGAGCGCAGCCGCCAGTGTCAGGGCTAGTGCGAGTCGCTTCATAGCCTTCCCTCCTCGGATAGGGATTGCCGGTGCTGGACGCGCCCCGATGTTGGGTGCCCGAGGTGGCCGATTCCCATCGCCGGATTCCGTAAGGATCGTGTGAAAGTTGCGGCGGCTGGAAAACCCCTGGGGAAACGAGACGAAAGGGGTTTCCGCATGGCGGACAAGAAGCTGAAGGGCAAGAAGGTCGCGATCCTCGCCGCGGACATGTTCGAGCGCGTCGAGCTCGAGGAGCCGCGCAAGGCGCTCGAGGACGCGGGGGCGACGACCGAGATCGTGTCGCTCGAGGAGGGCGAGATCCAGGGGTTCGACCACTTCGAGCCGAAGCAGAAGGTGAAGGTCGACAAGACGGTGGAGGAGGTCTCGGCCTCCGACTACGACGCGCTGCTCGTTCCCGGTGGCGTCGGCAACCCCGATCAGCTGCGCGGCGACGAGAACGCGGTCAAGTTCGTGCGCGACTTCGTCGAGGCGAAGAAGCCGCTGGCCGTCATCTGCCACGGCCCGTGGGTGCTCGTCGAGGCCGGCGTCGTCCGCGGCCGCAAGCTCACGTCGTGGCCGACGCTGCAGACCGACATCAGGAATGCCGGAGGCAACTGGGTCGACGAGGAGGTCGTCGTCGACCAGGGGATCGTCACGAGCCGCAAGCCCGACGACATCCCGGCGTTCAACAAGAAGATGATCGAGGAGTTCTGCGAGGGGCGCCACGAGCAGCGGGAGACGACGCAGACGCACTCGGCCGCTTCGTGAGCCGCCGCGCGGCCGTGCTCGACGTCGACGGCACGCTCGTCGACTCGAACTACCAGCACACCCTGTGCTGGTACCGCGCGTTCCGCAGCCACGACATCACCATCCCGATCTGGCGGCTCCACCGCCACGTCGGGATGGGCGGCGACAAGTTCGTTGCGGCGGTCGCCGGCGACGACGTCGAGGAACGCGTCGGGGACGAGCTGCGCGACGAATGGGAGCGGCTCTTCGACGAGGTGATCGACGAGGTGGCCCCGCTCGAGGGCGCGCACGACCTGATCGTCGCGCTCAACGAGCGGGGCCATCCCGTCGTCCTCGCGAGCTCGTCGGTGCAGAAGCACTTCGACCACTTCGTCGAGCTGCTCGACGCGCGCGAGCTCGCAGACGGCCACACGACGAAGGACGACGTCGAGGCGTCGAAGCCCGAGCCGGATCTCGTGCGCGCGGCGCTCGAGCAGGCCGGAACCGACGAGGCGGTGATGATCGGCGACACGCCGTGGGACGTCGAGGCGGCGCGGCGTGCCGGCATCGACACGATCTGCGTGATCACCGGCGGCTTCTCGGAGCAGGAGCTGCGCGACGCCGGTGCGGTCGCGGTCTTCGAGTCGCTCGTCGAGCTTCGCGAGAAGCTGGACGCTACGCTGTAGCCGCTTCGCGGTGGCGGTAGCTCAGTTGGTAGAGCCCCGGGTTGTGGTCCCGGTGGTCGGGGGTTCGAGTCCCCTCCGCCACCCTCGCACTGGGTAGTCTCCAGTCGATGGCCGACGCGCTCGACGAGCTCAAGTCGCGACTCGCGGACCACCAGGCGCTCGACCACCTCGCGTACCTGCTCGTGTGGGACCAGCGCACGATGATGCCGCCCGGCGGCTTCCGGCACCGCGCCGAGCACGTGTCGCTCCTTCAGCGGCTCGCCCACGAGAAGCTGATCGACCCGGAGGTCGGCCGCCTGCTCGACGAGCTCGAGCGGCGCGATCTCGACCCGGACTCGTGGGAGGGCGCGCTCGTCCGCGTCGCGCGGCGCGACTACCGGAAGGCCGTGCAGGTGCCGGTCGAGCTGAGCGCCGAGATGGCGCGCGCGTCGGCGGAGGCCGCTCCCGGCTGGATCGAGGCGAAGTCGACGTCGAACTTCGACATCTTCCTGCCGCTGATGGAGCGGAACGTCGAGCTGCGCCACCGCTACATCGAGTGCTTCGGTCCGCAGGACGAGCCGTACGACGTGCTGCTCGACGACTACGAGCCGGAGATGAAGACGGCCGAGGTGACGCGCATCTTCTCGGAGATCAAGCCGGAGCTCGTGGAGCTGATCGCCGAGCTGCGCGACCGCGACGTCGACGACTCGTTCCTCGTCGGCGACTTCGACCTCGACGAGCAGGTCGCGCTCGACTACGAGGTCGTCGACCTCTTCGGGCACAGGCCCGACACGTGGCGCATCGACCCGACCGAGCATCCCTTTGCGTCGGGTGCCGGCATCGACGACATCCGCATCACGACGCACTACTACCGCGACCACCTGAAGTCGCTGTTCTCGACGATGCACGAGTACGGTCACGGCCTCTACCAGCACCAGCTCCCGCGCGAATGGGCGCACCTGCCCGTCGGCGAGTCGGCCGGACTCGGCGTGCACGAGTCGCAGAGCCGCATGTGGGAGAACCTCGTCGGCAGGAGCCTCCCCTTCTGGCGCGGCTTCTACCCCCGGCTGCAGGAGCGGTTCCCGCAGTTCCGCGACGTCGACGTCGACCGTTTCTACGCGGCGATCAACCGCTCGCAGCCGTCGCTCATCCGCATCGAGGCCGACGAGGTCACCTACGGCATGCACGTGATCCTGCGCTTCGAGCTCGAGCAGGACATCGTGAACGGGCGCGTCGAGCTGAAGGACCTGCCGGACCTGTGGGGCCAGAAGATGTGGGACTACCTCGGCATCGAGGTCCCGGACGACGCGCACGGCGTGCTACAGGACATGCACTGGTCGTCCGGGCTGATCGGCTACTTCTCGACGTATCTGCTCGGCACGGTGATGTCGGTGCAGTACTGGCAGAAGGCGGACGAGGACATCGGCGGGCTCGACGACCACCTCGAGCGACTCGAGTTCGCCCCGCTGCGCGAGTGGCTCGAGGAGCACATCCACTCGCAGGGGCGCAAGTATCCGCCGCAGGAGCTGCTGCAGCGTGCGACCGGGTCGACCATCGACGCGAAGCCGTATCTCGCGTACCTGAAGCGCAAGTTCGGCGCGCCCGTCGCCGCATAGCGCGTGCTCGCACAGGCGCTGCCGCCGTTCGTCGAATCCGTCCAGATGGTCGACGCGCGCGCCGGCTATGCAGTCGGCGGACGCCAGACCGACCGCCTGCCCCAGCTTTACCGCACGGCGGACGGAGGCGTGCGCTGGACGGTCGTCACGGGCGCCGCGACGCCCGCCGCGCCTCCCACCGTCGTCGGATCGCGCACCGTGTACTTCCCGACGCTTCGGCGCGGCGCAATCGTCGTCGAGCGGAGCGAGGACGGCGGACGCACGTGGCGGGGGTCGCAGCCGATCCGCGACCGGCATCCGCTCGGGCCCGGCTCCGTGCAGGTGCTCGCCGCGGGCCGGCTCGCGCTCGTCGTCGGCGAGGGCGCGGCCGCGGGCTCGTCCGCTCAGTCGCTCTGGACGAGCGCGGACGAAGGACGCACGTGGCGGTTCGTCTCCCGCACGTCCACGACCGGGGAGAAGGGCGCGCTGCCGTTCAGCTGCGACAAGACGGGGATCGGCTTCGCGACGCCGCTGCGCGGCTTCGCCGCCGGCGCCTGCGCCGGGGGGAGGGCCTTCCTCTACCGCACGGACGACGGGGGCCGTGCCTGGCGCCCGCTCGTGCTGAGCGGCCTCTCCCGTTGCGCGTGCGACGTCGACCCGCCGCGGTTCTTCGGCGCACGCACCGGTGCTTTCGCGGTCAACGGCTTCCCGCAGAGCGGTGCCGGCGCACCCGTCGCACGCGTGTACTGGACGTCGGACGGCGGCTCTCGCTGGCGGTTGACGCTGCCGCCGCTCGGCCGGCTCGGCTCGGCGAGCTTCCCGGCGGCCGGCGTCGCCTGGGTGCCGGGCACGGCGCACGGGAGCATCCGGCTCCCGTTCGACCGACTTGCCCGCACGACGGACGCGGGGCGGCACTGGACCGTCGTCCGGCTTCCGTTCGACGCCCAGAACGCGCAGCTCGACGTCCTCGGCGCGACGCGCGCCTTCGCGCTCGTCGCCCAGCACCGGCTCCTGCGGACGACCGACGGGGGCCGGAGCTGGCAGACCGTCGGTTGACCGGCGGTACGCTCTGCCCGAGGCGACGGCCCCGTAGCTCAGCGGACAGAGCGGCAGCCTTCGAAGCTGCGTGCGGTGGTTCGATTCCACCCGGGGCCACTCAGACCCGCCGAAAACAGCCAAAATGCTGAAATCCGCGGGTCAGAGTGGTCACGGGAGCCCGCGGACGGTCGTACGGTGCACACCCAGGTGACACCTCTGCTGTGTCGCCGCCGATCCCCCATTCGGACGACGGCCATCAGCGCCGAGCGCCCGATGATTCGTAGGAACGGCTACCGAGGGGGCGAATCCGGAAGCCGACCATCACCGTTTTCTTACTGTCAACTCGTACAGTTCCCTGAAATGTCCGATCGGCCTATCATCCTGATCCTGTCGAGCCGACCTGGGAGGAGGGGCACGCGTGCACGGGGCTGAGGGAATCGAGACCGACGTCGTGGTGGCGCACGTCGAGACGGACGATGAACTTCTCCGGGTGCTTGCGGTCTTCGAGGAGCGGTGGCTGGACAATGAAGGCGCCGAGCGGCTGACCTCAGAAGAGTTCTACGGCCGGTACACAGCGGGCGAGTTCGACGGCCCGTTCGGCGTCGCCTGGGCGACGTTCTACGAGGCGTACCTACACATGCGCGGCCGCATCGAGCGGATCGTGCCGCCGGCTGCATTCGCGGCCTGCTGATTCGACCCTGTCGCAGGCCAACCACGGATGCGGCGGCGACGACCTCCTCAGTCGCTCGAGGACTACGGCTTCGAGCGGACCAACCAGTTTCATCACTTTGGGGCGATCGTCGAGTCTCCGGCGGCGATCTACCTGGGCGACTGGCGCGTCATCGTGCAGTGCCTTCTCATATTCGGACAGCAGCAGCAGGCGCAGCTCTGGATCTACGAAGTCGTCGGAATCGAGAACGACCGGGCAACGAGAACCAAGTACAGCTACCACTTGACCTACGACGGGAGTTTCGTCTTCCGATATGACCGCGACCAGCAACATCCCGACATGGTCGAGCACAAGCACCTTCCGCCTGACGAGCGCCGAGTACCGTGGGATGCAGTGACGCTGCAGGAGGTCGTCGATGAGGTGGTCGCGTTCACTGCGGAGCGTGAGGCGGAGGCAGTCGAACGACACGACGGCGAGGAATAGCACCGGCCCAACTCCGCATTCACCGGCGGATACCAAAGGGGAGCAATCGCAGCCCATGCTGTCCGATGGCTCCTCTACAGTGACATCCAGTACGGGTCGGTCGACGACGGGCGCCTGAGAAGAGGCAATCCGCGTAACGAGGCCTAGGGCGGTCGCAGTCGGGCGAAACAAACCGATGGGCCGAACTAGCCGCTAGCCAACGCGGCGAGACCGTCAGCCCTCAGGGCGGTCATGGACGCAAATCCCGAGACGGGAGACACGCGCTCATGACCGAACCCGAACTTCTCACAGTCGCAGAAGCAGCCCAGACCCTTCGGGTCTCGCCCCGCACGGTCTACAACCGCGTCCGCGCCGGCGAGCTGCCCGCGCTGAGACTCGGCAGCGGGCCGAAGGCGCCGATTCGGATTGACCCGCTCGACCTCGCGCGCTTCCTCGTTCCCGACGACACGCGCGGCCGGCTGTACCTCGAGCACGCCGAGCGCGTGGAGCGCCGCTGATGCACATCAGCGGCCCCGATGTCGAAGACGCGCCAGAACCTTTCGCCGAGGTGTGGGATGCGACTCGGCCGGCGCCGCGGCGGCCCGTGCCACTCGCGGTGTCGCGCGGCGACGTTCCGCGCGGCCCTGACGGCCTCATGGTGCACGCGATCTGCGGAACATGCCCCGGAGGCTCCCGACGCGGCTGCTGCCAGCATAAGCCTCAGAACTTCACGATCGTCGCCGGCCCGACCCCGCCGGCGACGATTCCCGCTTGCGGCAACGAGACGCGGCCGCGGCGGTGGCGAGCTGCAGCGCAGCGCGGACTGGAAGCCGCGCTGCGCGCGCTCGCCGGAATCCGCTTTCGATCACCGCTCTACTGCCCACACAAGGAGACCACCTCGTGACCGCAACCGCTGCCCGCGCGGAGCGCCGCACCCTCATCGCGCCCGCCCAACTCACCGTCCATCGATCCCGCGCTGCGGGCGGCCCGACGAAGGTTCGCGGCACCGCAGTCGTTTTCAACGCTTGGACGGAGCTCCTGCCGGGCGTCTTCGAGCGCGTCGCGCCCGGAGCGCTCGACGGCGCGCTCGCCGCCGCACCAGATCTCCTCCTCTGCTGGTCGCACGATGCCGGCGAGCCGCTCGCCCGCCGCGGCAAGGGGATGACAGTCCGCAGCGACGCGCGCGGCCTTCACTTCGAGGCCGAACTCGCCGACACCCAGCGCGCACGCGACGTCGAAGCGCTGATCGACGCTGGCGTCCTCGACGGCTGCAGCTTTGCCTTCACGATCGCTGACGAGGACGTCGAGCAGCGCTCTGACGGCACGTACTTCACCGTCAACGCGGTCGGGAGGCTCTTCGAACTCACGCTCACGGCGATGCCGGCGTACCCGCAGACCTCGGTCGAGGCTGCACGCTCGACGCCGTCGGACGCGCTTCTTCGTGAGATCCGCGCGCGTCGCGCAGCGTTGCGGGTCTCGGAGCGAAGCCCGTACGGGCCGACGTCGACGTTCAGCTGGTTCCGCGACCTCGAGCGCGTGCACCGGGCGGCCGCCGAAATGCGCCGGCAGGAGCGCGAAGGTCTCCGTCGCATCGGCCTCGGGCTCCCGCCGGTCGGGGACATGCCCGCGAACCGCGACGACGGCACGCTCGATGACGCCGTGCGTCGACTGCGGAGCGTCGAGAGGCCGGACGCTGAGAAGCGGGCGGTCGGCACATCGGCGATGACCGGGATGATCGATTCGGCGACGCTCGTCCCGGAGTTCATCGAGGCGACGTTTCATCAGGCGCTGCGGATTCAGGCTGTGCTGGCGAACGCGCTTCCGCAGCAGGAGCTGCCGCCCGGGTTCGTCGTCCCGAGCTCCGCGTTCGGGAACACGTTGCTGACGACCGGGACGACCGCTGGCGTGCAGACGTCCGAGAACACCGCGCCGGCGACCCAGGATCCGGTCGGGGCGGAGACGACGCTCAACCCGGCAACGATCACCGGCAAGGTCACGATCTCGCGGCAGCTGCTCGAGCGCGCGAAGTCCGTCGACATGATCATCGCCCGCGATCTCGGCTCGGCGGCCGGCGCATCCCTCGAGACTGAGGTGATCGCCGGCAGCGGCTCCGGCGGCCACCTGAAGGGGTTGAAGACGGTCGCAGGCACGACGGCCGCGTACACCGACGCAACGCCGACGGTGGCCGAGCTGTGGCCGGTCCTCTGGCAGCTCCGCTCGCTCGTCGCGTCAGCCGCGTTCGAGATCCCGGCCATCGTCGCGCTCCACTTCCGACGCTGGGCGTGGATGCACGCCGCGATCGACGGCCAGAACGCGTGGGCGGCGTTTACCGAGGGTGTCGACCTCCGCGTGATCGAGACGGGCGGCATCCCGACCACCGACGGCGCCGGCACAAACCAGGACTCGATCATCATGCTCACGCCGAGCTCGGTGGTCTTGTTCACGCGCCCGTATGAGGTGATCGTCGACGAGCAGAGCGGCGGACCGCAGAGCGTCACGTTCGCGAGCTGGCAGTTCGCCGACCTCGTGACTCGCGCGGCCGTCGCAGTCGGTCTCCTTTCGGGAACCGGGCTCGCGGCGCCAGCTGGGTTCTAACGCATGACCACGTACCAGCACATCGAGCAGCCGCCGTCAGCGCCATACGGGCCTACGAATCCGCCTCCGTTCGTTGCGGCGACGATCGTGCACACGACGGCCACCGGCATCAGGTACCTCATCAACATGGCCGCATTCACGGTCAATGATTACGCGGCCGCTAACAACCTCGACACCGCGACGGCGCAGGCAGTCATCGACCAGGCGGTCGCAGCCGGGACGGTCGTGGCGCTCTGATGGGCGACCAATTGCAACTCACGGGCGTCGAGCGGGCCGAGCTGCTTCGCGAGCGTCGGCGGAACTTCCTCGAGTACCTCGAGCATCAGGCCGCGCCGCAACAGCGCGCGATCGTCGCCCGCTCGCTTGGCGGAAGCATTCTCGGCCGGCTTGAGACGATGTCGTCCAGTGCTGGCGTTCTCGGCGCCGAATTCGGCGAATTCGCGTTCTCGGCACTGCAGAGCAGACCCGTGGGCGGCTTCCAAGCGCTACGCAGCACCGCGCGGGAGTACAAGCCGTGACCCTCGTCACGGCAGCCGTGAGGAACAGGGCCTACGTCGTGCAGGGGAGCGACCGAGCCTGCGCGACGGCCGACCTGGACGGGTCGAACGCACAGCCGGACCCTACGCCGCCGCCGCTCGGGCCAAAGGCGAGGCAGATCTCGGACTGGGCGACGGTGAGCTGCGCCGGCTGCGTCGTTCGCTCAGCACACTTCCTGGCGCTGCTCGCCGAGCGCGTCGCGCCCGATGACGACGTCGACGTGGTCGCCGCAGCGGCGGCTGAAGCGTTCGGGCTCGTGCAAACGGACCCTGTCCCGTACTGGACGTTCCCCGATGGCCAACGGCGGCCCAATAGCGCCGGCGCGATGGTGTACGGGTTCCTCATCGCTGGCTTCCGCCGTGATGGCACCGGCTACCTCGGCAACATCCATCTCGCCGCCGACCGGACGTTCCGTATCTACGAGTGGAAGGGCGACAACGGCGAGGCGGAAAAGATGTTCGCGACCCCGCTCGGTGCTGCGGCTGACGAGACCGAAGCCGCGTTGATCCGCGTCGATCCCGCGACACTCGACGTTGCCGGAGCCGCAGCGGACGCGTTCGACTCGCACCGCGCGTTCCGGCGACTGCATTCCACGTTTGTCAGTGAGACGTTCGAGCTGACGATTCTCCGCTGGCGCGGCGAAGGCATGAAGCCGGCGGTTGGGCATGTTGTATCCGGCCCGAACTTCTTGCGTGCGGACGCGCTCGACCTCGTCGACATCGCAACATCGCACGCAATCGAAACTCCGACCGTCGTCGAGCAGGTCGGGCCGCCCGAGCCGCACAAGTCAGCGCTGCCGTCCTACGCGGAGCGGCCGTCGCATCCTCTTCGGCATCCCTCGAGCCGGAAGAAGCGGAAGCGGCGGCGCCGGAGCGCGAGCCGATGACCGCCATCCGAACGCGGCCGAACGCGGGAGCGGTGCCGTGAGAAACGCGAACGCCGCCCGGCAAGGCGGCGCTCACTCCAACACACGTCAGGTGAGCAGAGAGCGTAGCCGCCGTGGAGGACGAGCATGAGCGACTTCCGCCACGAATGGCGCGCAGCGCTCACCTCCGAGACGTCGCCCGCAACCTCGACGCAGCGGCTCGTCGGCCTGATGCTCGCCGACTACGCGAACCGCGAGAACGCGCTCGCATGGCCCTCCGCCGAAACCATCAGCCGACGCTGCGCGCTCAGCGACAGAGCCGTCCGAACCGCGCTGCACGAACTCGTCGAACTCTGCTTCCTCGCCGTCGCACGCGAGGGCAAAGGCACCTCGACGACGTATCAACTCATCCTCGACCCCGGAACGACGTTCCGACCTACCCCGGAACGACGTTCCGACCTACCCCGGAAGCTGACGACGCCAACCCCGGAACGTCGTTCCCAAACCCCGGAAGCACGTTCCGACGAACCTCTTAGAAGAGGTGAAGAACCTAAGCGCGCGCACGCGCGAGCTACGCCTTCGGCTACGTCGCGCGACACGCGCTACCACTGCCCGTTCTGCCACCACTCCCTCGACGATCGCAAGACCCGAAGCGAGCACATCCTCGAAGAGCACGCCGACCTGCTCGCCCGCATCGACACGCGCGGCATGCCGGCTCTCACGGCCGGCGAGCGCGACGAGTTCGGGCTCGAGTGCCACTTCTGCGACCTCGGGCGCGTCACACGCTGGCGGTCCAACTCGCTCGACGCCTTCTGCCACGCCTGCCTCGTCACCGCGGCAGGCGTCGCCGTCGCCGGCTACGGCGTCTGGGACGACGAAACGAGCCGATGGGAACAGCTAGCCGCATGACTGAGCCGCACGCCATCCAGCCTGACGGGGGGTCATCCGCACCGTCGAGATCGCCTGCCCGGCCTCGCTTTAGACATCCGCGAGAAAAATCGGCGGGGTGGTCGTGACCGCGCTTCGCGTGTGCGCTCGGAGGGGTTGCGATCGGTTCGTCGAGCGTGACGCGACGCTGGCGCGGCAGTTTTGCGCGCGGCACGAGGCTGATCATCGTTCGAAGCTCGTGGCGGAGGCCGGGAGGGCCGAACGCGACGTCGAGCCGGACGTCGAAGAGGCTGCTGTCGAGCCGTGGATCGAGGTCTGGGAGTGAGCCCGATCCGCTTCGTCTGTGTCGCGCCCGGTTGCACGCGTCTGGTGGCGAAGAGGGGCGTTGCGTGTGCTGCGTGCGCGCCGGCTGTTCGTGCTGCGGCGAATGCTCGTCGGCGCGAGCGGGCGAAGAGGCCGATCGAGCGGGTCTACAACTCGCGCCGCTGGCGTGGGGTGACGCGGCCGGCGGTTTTGGAGCGGGACGGCTACGTGTGCCGGTACTGCGGCGAGCGGGAGCGTCGCGGCGATCCGTTGCAGGCCTGCCATGTGCGGCCGACGCTCGAGCTGCTCCAGGAGGGCCTCGACGTGTACGACCCGGAGCTGTGCGTGACGGCTCATCGCAGCTGCCACGCCGCCCGCGCTCCGCACAGGCGGCCGGCGTGAGCGCGATTCCATCGCCCGCGGAGAGGCTTGAGCGTGCGGACGCGTTTCTGTCGCGGTCTGACTTGCGCGAGCTCGGGCTCGAGCGGCGCGCCGTCGACGCCGTCTTCCGTGGCTGCCCGGTCGTTGCGTTACCGGGCTATTCGCGGCCGCTGATCCGCGTCGACGACTATCGGGCGTTCATCGAGTCGTGCACGTATAAGGGCGACCGCGTGAGGCCCGTGACGTGAACGTCATCGCTCCGCGTCTAGCCCTTCCGCTCACGCCACGCAACCGTGTCTGCGATCCGCCGCACCTGCTCTTCGATCGATTTGAGGCGGTCGTCTGTGCTCTGAGCGACGTCGAACGCAACGACGATTGCGATAAGGCCGATCATCCCGGCGCCGTAGGCGAGCGCGATGACCACAAGATCGACCGTCGAATGCGCATCCAGCATGCCCCAGACTCCGAACACCGCGATAGCGGCGAACGCGGGTACGAACGCAGCGAAGGCCCGCTTTGGCATCCCGGGGGGAGAATCATGCGCACGCTGCGGAGCGTCAAGGTTGGCGAGTGGAGGCGCCTTGCTGTCGTCAGCCTCGAGGCGTAGGCTCCGTCCGTGGCGTGGGATAGCCCCCCGGCCGCAACATCCATCGTCCGCTGTAGCTTGCGGGGCGCCGGCGTGCGCTCCGAGGGGCTATCTCGGCTGCGCCGCCGGCTTCTCCGCTGAAAGGAGCGGCGGCTATGGCCGCTGACACAATCACGCAGGCCGACGAGCTCGAGCAGTACACGGAGCTCGACGCGCTCGGCGTCTTCCTCTCAAGCCTCGTGTGCGAGGTCAACGACGCCGCGCATGGCGTGGCGTCATTCAACGTGTCGTGGGACGGTCTCGACGTCGTCGACCCTCGCAATGGCAAGAGCGGGAGCGACCTGTACGCGGCTTTGTTCCCGTCTGACGGCGCCGATGAGACCGCCGAGTGGCGCTTCGCGGCGGCCCGCTCGGACACGCTCGTCGCGAGACTCTACGGCTGGCTTGCGAGCGCGGAAGGGCGCGCGTTCTGCGAGCGTCAGGCTCTCTACTTCATGGGTCTCGCGAGGCGCGACACGGCCATCGCGCAGAGGCTCACGATCGGCGGCGGCGATGTGTCTGAGCCCGTCGATCGGATCGGTGTGAAGGATTCGGTCTGATGGCTGACACTTTCGAGAGTCTGCGCACGGTCGTCGAGGAACTTCGCGCGGAGACAGCCCTAAGAAGGCGCGGAACGCTGCACGCGGTGGTCGTCCCGGCCGATCCTGATCCCCTCGAAGGCTTTTGGAAGGGGCTCGCGGCCCTGGAGGATGGCCTCGAACGGGCAGGAATGCGGCCGAGGCCGCCGCTAACACTCATCGAGGGTGGTCGCGATGGCTAGCGCCTGGATCGAGCGACGCGGAGACAAAGCGGCGCGACGCTTCCGCGTGAAGTACCGGCTCGGGGGACGCGAAAGCGTCCCCCGCTACGCCGGCTCATTCCGCACCGAACGCGAAGCCAGGGTCCGCCGCGACTACGTCGCCGGCGAGCTCGCGGCCATGCGCGTCCCCGACTTCGAGCTCCTCGAGCCTGCGGCTGCCGAGACGTTGAAGGCCGTCGGCGAGCGGTGGCGGAAGTCGCGCGTCGACGTGGCGGACGCGACCGCGATCACGCATCGCACGAACCTCGGCCGCATTCTCCGCGTCGTCGGTGACAAGCCCATCGACACGATCACCCCCGCAACCGTCGCCGCATTCGTCGCCACGCTGCACGAGCAGGGCGCCGCCCGCGAGAGCATCCGGAAGACGCTCGCGACGTTCGGCATGGTACTCGACTTCGCCGGCATCACCCCGAACCCGGCCCGCGACCGCGTCGCCGTGAAGCTGCCGAGGAAGGACCACGCGGAAGTGAATCCGCCGACCGCCGCGCACGTGCTCGCCGTACACGACCTGCTCGCGTCCAAGCACCGGCTGCCGCTGCTCGTGCTCGACGCGACCGGGATGCGCGTCGGCGAGCTCGCCGCGCTCACGTGGGGCGACATCGACGAGCCCGCGCGGCGGTGGCGGGTCTCCGCGGCCGTCGCGAAGACCCGCAAAGCCCGGTGGGTGCCGGTGAAGCCCGACGCGGTCTTCGATGCCGTCGTCGAGCTCGTGCCGCGCGACGATCGCGACCTCACGGCGCCCGTCTTCGCCGGCTTCGGCGTCGACCGGTTCCGGACCGCGATCGCGAGGGCCTGCAAGGCGGCCGGCGTGCCGCTGTTCAGCCCCCACGACCTCCGCCATCGGCGAGCGACCCTCTGGCACCTGCAAGGCGTACCCGTCGCAGAGGCCGCAGCATGGCTCGGCCACTCCGGAGAGGAGCACCTAGCGACGTACGCGCACGCGACACTCGTCGACCGCGGCGAGGTCGACCATACGAAGACGCTCGACCGTGCCCGTCCCGTGCACCCCTCGGTGCCCACCCGCGGCGTGAAAAGCGCCGCTTAGCAGGGGCGTTCGAGCCCACCCGGGGCCATCTGAGCGGCGTGACCAATGCACGCCGACGAGGTCGACGTCGACCCGGAGCCTGCGCGGCGAGGCGCTGGCTCGACGAGGTGCTCGCATAGGATCGTCGTCGTGTCCCTCGACCTGACACCCGACGAGCTGCTCTCGACGACACGCGCCGTGCGCAAGCGCCTCGACCTCTCGCGGCCCGTCGAGCGCGAGGTGCTCGAGGAGTGCTTCGCCCTCGCGCAGCAGGCGCCGACGGCCAGCTACTCGCAGAACTGGCATTTCGTCGTCGTCACCGACCCCGACAAGCGTGCAGCCGTCGGCGAGCTCTGGCGTCGGGTCGCATACCCGTATCTCGAGCGCGGCGGCGGCCCGCGCGAAGGGCAGCGGCTCCGCATCGGCGAGGCGGTCGTGCACCTCGCCGAGCACATCCACGAGGTGCCGGTGCACGTGATCCCGTGCGTCCAGGGCCGCTATGAAGGCAAGCCGAACCCGCTCGTCGCGTCGATGTTCGGCTCGATCATCCCCGCCGCGTGGTCCTTCATGCTCGCCGCGCGCTCACGCGGCCTCGGCACTGTGTGGACGACGTTCCACCTCATGCACGAGCAGGAGGTGGCGCAGATCCTCGGCATCCCGTACGACGACGTGACCCAGGTCGCGCTCATCCCCGTTGCCTACACGCTCGGCACCGACTTCAAGCCGGGCAAGCGCAAGCCGCTCGACACGATGCTGCACTGGAACGAGTGGTGAGCTAGGTGCCGGGCGAGAGGTAGCGCCCGAACCATTCGAGGATCACTTCGAAGCGCTGCACGCGGTGGCGCGGCGAGCCCGACCGAGAGAGCTCGTGGCTCTCGCCGGGGAAGCGCACCATCTCGACGTCCTTGCCGAGCAGGTGCAGCAGGTTGAAGAGATGCTCGCCCTGCTCGATCGAGCAGCGTAGATCCTGCTCGGAGTGGAGCACGAGCACCGGCGTCTCGATCTGCTTCGCGTACGTCGCCGGCGAGCGCTCGAGATGCGCCTCGACGTTCTCCCACATGGGGCCGCCGAACTGCCGCTCGAACACCCAGAAGAGGTCGCTCGAGCCGAACATGCTGATCAGGTTGTTGACCCCGCGCTCGGAGATCGCGGCCTTGAAGCGGTTCGTGTGGCCGACGATCCAGGAGGTCATGTAGCCGCCGTACGAGCCGCCGAGGACGCCGAGGCGGTCCGCGTCGATGAAGTCGAACCGCTCGAGCGCGGTGTCGACGACGGCCATGAGGTCGTCGTAGTCGACCGACCCCCACCCCGGGCCGGCGTCGCCGACCGGTCCGCGGATGGCGCGTCCGTGCTCCTCCGAGTAGCCGGAGCCGCCACGCGGGTTCGCGTAGAGGACGACGTAGCCTCCGCCTGCGTAGACCTGGAACTCGTCGAAGAAGCCGGTGCCGTACTGGGTGAACGGGCCGCCGTGGATCGTCAGCAGCGTCGGATACGTGCGGCCGGGTTCGAGGTCGGGCGGCCGCACGAGCCACGCGTCGACCTCGTAGCCGTCCTGCGAGCGCGCCGTGAACCGCTCGATCTCGGAGAGCTGCCGGCCCTCGGTGAAGTCCTTGCCGACGTGCGTGAGCCGACGTCCGTCGGTTCCCGCGTACAGCTCGCGCATGGAGGTCGCGGTTGCCGCGACGTATGCGAGCTTGCCGTCGCGGACGTCGTAGCCGGCGAGCACGTGCTCGCCGCCGAGGAGCAGCTCCGGCTCGGCGGAGCCGTCGGCGGGGACGGCATAGATGTGGACGTTGCCGCGGTCCTCGATCGAGAAGACGATCCGGTCGCCGTCCCAGATCGGCTCGCGCGTCTCCGGGTACGGCGAGCACTGGCGGTCGAGCGACGCCGTCAGCACTCGCGCCTCGCCGCCTTCGCTCGGGAGCACGCCGATCTGCGCGTGATGCGGGTACGTCCCGTCCTCGGGAACGAGCTGCGCCGCGATCCTCGTCCCGTCCGGCGACACCGACGGCGAGTTGTACGACGCCTCGTCGCCCGTCAGCTGCTTGGGCTCGCCGCCGTCCGCGTCGACGACGTAGAGGCGGTTGATCAGCGTCGTGTCCCAGTTCTCGTCGCGGAGGCCCTCGAAGACGATGCGCTTGCCGTCGGGCGTCCACGTCGGCGCGTCGTGCTCGAAGTCGCCGCTCGTGAGCTGGCGGGCCTCCTCGCCGTCGAGGCCGACCACGAAGACGTGCTTGCGGCGGTCGCCCGTCCAGCCGACGCTGTCGAGCTTGTGGAAGACGCGGCGGAAGCGGCGAGGTTCGCGCTTGTGCTCGTCCTCTTCGTCGTATGCGTCGTCGCGGACGCGCGCGGTGAACGCGATGCGCGTCGAGTCCGGGCTCCACTCGATCGACTCGACGCTCTCCTTCAGGTCGGTGAGCTTGCGGGCCTCGCCGCCGACGGCGGGGATCGCGTAGAGGGCGGCCGGCGCCTTGTCGTCGCCGCGGCTCGACGCGAACGCGAGCCACTTGCCGTCGGGCGACCAGCGCGGCGTGCCGTCGCGGCGCTCGCCGGAGGTGAATTGCACCGGTTCGTCGGAGCCGTCGAACGACGCGACCCAGATAGCGCTCCGGTACTCGCTCGCCTCCTCGTCGATCCGCGTCACGACGTACGCGATACGCGTGCCGTCGGGCGAGATGCGCGGATCGCCCGCGTTCACGAGCTCGTAGACGTCCCTCGGCTGCATGCCGCCCATCGCGCGGGACTCTAAAGGAAGGATCGCGGCGGTCTGCCGGTCAGGTCTCGGAGAGCCATGCCGGGGCGATGGGGTCCGGGACGCCTCGTTACGCTGTGTCCCGTCCCGCGGGTGTGGCGGAACTGGTAGACGCGGCGGGTTTAGGTCCCGCTGGGCCTCACGGCCCTTGGAGGTTCGAGTCCTCTCGCCCGCATCTCGAAGCGCTCGCGGCAACCCGGCCCGCAGAAGTAATAGGTGCGCCCCTCGTGGATCGCGGTCAGCGCCTTCGCGCGGTCGACGCTCATGCCGCACATCGGATCGACCGCGCCGCGACGGATCGTGAGCGCGAGGAGCGCGACGAACACGGCGACGGCGATCGCGTTGAGCACGAGCTTGTAGTCGACCCCGACGTGCTCGAACACGCCGGCGCGGCTCGGGCGTGTCTGCGGGACGAGGCCGGCAGCGTCGAAGATGCCGTCGATCGCGAGCGCTGCGAGCACCATCGCGACGAACATCAGCGCGACGATCCGAGCGGCGAAACGAGTGCCGTAGACCTTCCGGTAGATCACGACGATCGGGAGGACGATCAGATCGGCGAAGAGGAACGCCACGACGCCCGCGAACGAGATCCCGCCGGACCAGAGCACCGCGGCGAGCGGCACGTTGCCGACCGAGCAGACGAACGACGCGACGGCGACGAGCGGCCCGACGACGACGTTCTCGAGCAGTCGCACGGGCGCCGGCGCGCCGTGCACGAACGCGGCGCTGAACACCCGATTCGGCAGCAGGCCGAGGAAGCCTGCGAGAAGGAAGCCGACGCCGATCTCCTTCCAGAGCATCTGCCAGTCGCCGCGGAAGTTGTGCGCAACGTCGGACCACGCGTCGAGCGAGCGCAGCCGCCGCCGCCACGTCAGCTCGCTCGAGGCGACTGGATGCTCGTGGCCCGCGTCGGCGGCGCGCGCGTGCTCCCGCGCTTCCGCCTCGACCTTCCGCGGGACGAACACGCGGGCGAGAACGGCCATGAGGACGACGAGGACGATCCCGCCAGCGAACTCGGCGAGCGTGAACCGCCAGCCGATCAGCACCCAGAGCACGAGCCCGAGCTCCCAGACGAGGTTCGTCGACGCGAACTGGAACGCGAGCGCAGCCGAGGCGGACGCGCCTTTCTGGAAGAGCGACTTCGCGATCGCGACGGCGGCGTACGAGCACGACGACGAGGCGGCGCCGAGCGCGGTGGCTCGTGCGACCGCCGCGGGGCCGGAGCCGGCGAGCGCACGCTCGATGCGGGCGCGGGGGACCCAGGCCTGCACGACCGCGGAGATCGCGAAGCCGAGGACGAGCGCCCACCAGACCTCGTAGGCCATCTCCGCGGCGTTCCGCAGACCGTGCACGACGAGCACCGAACAGTCTTAGCAGCGCCGGCCGGCGTTCAGCGGCGTGCCGGTGCGCGCGCGACGAGATACGCGACCGCCAGGCCGAGCGAGAGCCAGATCGCCGAGACCGATGCCACGAGGAAGGCGGCCCACATCGTCATCGCGTGCGGTCATTTCGCCGTCCGAGCGCGGAGCTCCTTCTCTCGTCGGCGAGCGCGGCGATCCGTGCCGCCGCACGCGCGAGCGCGGCGTCGTCGAAGAGGTACGGCGTCGCGTTCGGGATCAGGTGCGCAGGCGCGTCGAGGTCGCCGGAGCCGCCGGCCGCGTTCAGCGCGTACCGGATCGGGATCTCGTGGCAGACGACGAGGACCGCCTGCTCGGGCCGCTCCCGAAGGCGGTCGAACGCCCGGGCGTAGCGGCGCGCGCAGTCGTCGAGGCTCTCGCCGCCCGGAAACGCGTCGGCGCGCGTGTGCGCCGCCTTCCACGCGCGGTACGCCTCGACCGTCTCTCCCTCGAGCTCGCCGACGTCGACGTCGTCGAGGAGGGGCTCGACGAGCATCGGCACGCCTCGGCCCTCGAGGGCGAGCTCGGCGGTTTGCCTCGTCCTGCCGAAGCGGGTGTGGACGCAGAGCTCGAGCGGCACGTGCGCGAGCTGGACGCCGAGCGCGCGCGCCTCGTCCCGACCCTGCGCCGTCAGGGGTACCTCCACCGAGGGATCTCCGTTCACGCGCCCTTCGACATTCAGGGTGGAATGGGCGTGGCGAGAGAGAATGGTGAGGCGCACGCACGGCCGAGCCTATAGGGGCTTTGCTTGAATGACCTGATGCAGGCCCACGCTGAGGAGCTGCCGGAAAACCGCGTCCGGCTGACGGTGCAGGTGCCGTCGCACGACGTGCACCACGCGGTCGAGCACGCGGCGTCCGACCTCGCGCAGAGCGCCAAGATCCCCGGCTTCCGCAAAGGCAAGGTGCCGCGTCAGGTGCTCGTGCAGAAAGTGGGCCGCGAGCGGCTGATGACCGAGGCGATCGAGAGTCACATCGGCGGCTGGTTCTGGAACGCCGCGGCGCGCACGCGCGTCCGGCCGATCGCGCAACCCGAGTACGAGTTCGAGCTGCCGGCGTCGGACGACGTCGATTGGGAGTTCTCGGCGACGTTCCCCGTGCCGGCGAAGCCCGAGCTCGCGGACTGGACGACGCTCGAGGTCGGCGCGGTCGAGCCGGAGGTGCCGGAGGAGCTCGTACAGCAAGAGCTCGACGCGTTGCGTTCGACCGTCGCCGAGCTCGTGCCGGTGGAGGGACGCCCGGTTGCGCCTGACGACACCGTCGTGCTCGACCTCGTCTCGCCCGCCGGCGAGACGCGTCGCGACTACGTCGTCGAGCTCGGCCGCGGCGCCGTCGTCGACGAGGTCGAGATGGGCGTGGTCGGCCTGAGCGCGGGCGAGACGAAGGAGATCCGCTTCGAGCTCGCCGACGAGTCGTCGCAGACGGTCGAGGTGACGGTGCGGGAGATCAAGGAGAAGGTGCTCCCCGAGCTCGACGACGAGCTTGCGCGCTCCGCGAGCGAGTTCGAGACGCTTGCCGAGCTGCGCGCGGACATCGAGTCGCGGCTGCGCGAGCAGATCGCCGAGGAGACCGAGGCGCGCTTCCGTTCGGACGTCGTCGACGCGCTCGTCGCGGCCTCGAAGGTCGATGCCTCGGGTCCGCTCGTCGAGGCGCGCACGCGCGAGCTGCTGCGCGCGCTCGCGCGACAGGTCGAGGCACGCGGCGTTCCGCTCGAGACGTATCTCGCGATGACCGGCCAGCAGCCGGAGCAGCTCGTCGCCCGGCTCGGCGAGGAGGCGTCGCGCTCGGTTGCGCGCGAGCTCGTGCTCGAGGCGGTCGCGGACGAGCTCGGGTTGCAGGTCTCCGACGAGGACGTCGAGGCGCTGGTGCGCGAGCAGGCCGGCGAAGCGGGCGACGACGTCGACGACACGCTCCTGCGCCTGCGCGAGAGCGGCCGCTTCGAGACCCTGCGCGACGACATCCGGCTGCGCGATGCACTCGATCGCGTCGCCGGCGAGGTGAAGCGGATCCCGCGCGAGCTCGCGGATGCGCGCGAGGCGATTTGGACTCCCGACAAGGAAAAGCAGCAGACCGAGACGAAACTTTGGACCCCCGGCAGCTAAGGAGCCTCTGACCATGACGCATCCGTCGAACCTCGTCATCCCGTCCGTCATCGAGCAGACCTCGCGTGGCGAGCGCTTCTTCGACATCTACTCGCGGCTCCTCAACGAGCGGATCATCTTCCTCGGCACGCCGATCGACGACCAGGTCGCGAACCTCATCGTCGCGCAGATGATCCATCTCGAGTCCGAGGACCCGGACAAGGACATCAACCTCTACATCAACTCGCCCGGCGGGTCGGTGTACGCGGGCCTCGCGATCTACGACACCATGCAGTTCATCCGGCCGGACGTCGCGACGACCTGCGTCGGCATCGCGATGTCGATGGGCGCGCTCCTGCTCGGCGCCGGCACGGAGGGAAAGCGCACTGCGCTGCCGAATAGCAAGATCCTCATCCACCAGGTTTCAGGTGGGTTCCAGGGCCAGGGAACCGATATCGAGATCCAGGCGCGCGAGACGATCAACCTCAAGCGCCGCCTGGAGGAGATCATCGCCCAGCATACGAATCAGCCGATCGAGAAGGTCTCGAAGGACATGGAGCGCGACTACTACATGAACGCCGACGAGGCTCACCAGTACGGAATCGTCGACCAGGTCATCGCGCACCGGTAGACGAAAAGGCCGGACCGGGGTAAAAGGAGACGAAGTGGCCAGGGCGAGTGACGGAAACGAGCAGCTTCTCTGCAGCTTCTGCGGGAAGAGCCAGCGGCAGGTCAAGAAGCTGATCGCCGGCCCCGGCGTCTACATCTGCGACGAGTGCATCGATCTCTGCAACGAGATCATCGACGAGGAGCTGACGACCCCGGCCCAGCTCGACCTGGACAACCTCCCGCGCCCGCGCGACATCTACGCGGTGCTGAACGACTACGTCGTCTCCCAGGAAGAGGCCAAGCGCACGCTCTCCGTGGCCGTCTACAACCACTACAAGCGGGTGCAGATGGGGGCCGACGAGGACGACGTCGAGCTCCAGAAGTCGAACATCCTCCTGCTCGGCCCGACGGGCTGCGGCAAGACGCTCCTGGCGCAGACGCTCGCCCGCATCCTCAACGTCCCGTTCGCGATCGCCGACGCGACGGCGCTCACCGAGGCCGGCTATGTCGGCGAGGACGTCGAGAACATCCTCCTGAAGCTGATCCAGGCGGCCGACTTCGACATCAAGAAGGCGGAGACCGGGATCATCTACATCGACGAGGTCGACAAGATCGCGCGCAAGGCGGACAACCCGTCGATCACGCGAGACGTCTCCGGCGAGGGCGTCCAGCAGGCGCTCTTGAAGATCCTCGAGGGGACGGTCGCCTCGGTGCCGCCGCAGGGCGGCCGCAAGCACCCGCACCAGGAGTTCCTCTCGATCGACACGACGAACATCCTGTTCATCTGCGGCGGCGCATTCGCCGGCCTCGACAAGATCATCGCCCGCCGCATCGGCAAGAACGCCGTCGGCTTCGGCGCCGAGGTGCGGTCGAAGCACTCGGTCGAGTCGAGCGACCTGCTCGCCGGCGTGATGCCCGAGGACCTCCTGAACTTCGGTCTGATCCCGGAGTTCATCGGACGCTTGCCCGTCATCTCGGCGGTGCACCAGCTGCGCCGCGAGGACCTCGTTCAGATCCTCACGGAGCCGAAGAACGCGCTTTCGAAGCAGTACCAGCGCTTCTTCGGGTACGACGGAATCGAGCTCGTCTTCACCGACGACGCGCTCTGGGAGATCGCCGACAAGGCGCTCGAGCGCGAGACCGGCGCGCGCGGGTTGCGTTCGATCATCGAAGGCGCGCTCCTCGACGTGATGTTCGAGCTGCCGTCGCGGCGCGACGTGACGAAGTGCGTGATCACCAAGGAGACGATCTCCCAGGGGATCCGCCCGACGCTCGTGACGAGCGGCGGCACGTACGTCGACGACGAGCCCGACGAGCCCGTCGAGCAGACGGCGTAGCGCTCACCGGTCGAGCAGGCGCCTGTTGACCCTCCGTCCGACGACGGTTGCGTCCGGACGCTTCCAGATCCCGAGGCTCACCTCGACGCCCTGGACTCGCGGCTTCGCCTCGGGTCGGTAGACCTGGTCGACTGCGCGGCGGACGAGCTCCGCCATGGAGAGACCCGTGCGGTACGCCTCCGTCGTCAGGAACAGGTGCTGGCGATCGGTGAGGGTGAGCTGCGTCTTACGGCTCATTGCTGTCTGTGTCTGTAGCCATCGGTGGAGGTGTATACAGCCATCACGCAGAGAGTCGTCGCAGCTCTGTGCCGAAGCAGTCACGCGCGTCCTTCCCCTTGACAGCCGGGGCCGCCGAGTTCATAAATCGAGACCTGAATCGGGTCTCAGGTTTGTTGCCTGAGCCACTACGACCTCGGAGGGTCCGACATGACAGGACGCTGGACGCGCGGCGCGGTGGTCCTCGCAGCGATCGCGCTCGTCTCTGCGGCGCTGGCCGGGACGGCGGCCGGGCGGGTGGATCGCGGCACGGCCGCCGCGAAGACCGTCAACGTCGCGTTCATCTACTCGAAGACCGGAGGCCTGGCTGCCTTCGGGCAGGAAGAGTTCGACGGCTTCCAGGCCGGCCTCGCCTACACGAAGGGCAAGTGCGGCGGGTACACGATCAATCCGACCTACATCGACGACGCGACCGATCCCGCGACCGCGGTCACCGCGTTCAAGAACGAGGTCGGACAGGGTGTGAAGATCATCGCCGGCACGGCGTCGTCGGGGATCGCGCTGCAGCTCGGCGCGCTCGCCGCGCAGAACAACGTCCTCTACATCTCCGGTGCCGCTGCCGCCGACCAGATCACCGGACTGAACAAGAACACGTTCCGCGCAGGCCGGCAGACCCTGCAGGACGTCCTCGACGCCGCGGGCATCTTCCCGCCGAAGTCCACCGGCAAGAAGATCGTCGTCTTCGCCGAGGACACGGCGTTCGGCGCGGGCAACGTGGCGGCCGTGCAGCAGATCTTCGGCGGAAAGGGTCACACCGTCTCGAAGATCCTGTCGCCGTTCGGCGTCGCCGACCTCACGCCATACGCGCAGCAGCTGAAGAACTCGAACGCAGACGCCGCTTTCGTGGCCTGGGCGAACACGACGAACGCCGCCGCGATGTGGCAGTCGCTTCAGCAGCAGGGCGTGGCGCAGAAGATGACGATCGTGACCGGCCTCGCGAATCGCGCGAGCTACGACGCGATCGGCCCGCTCGTCCAGGGCGTGACGCTGCTCTCGCACTACGTCTACCAGGCGCCGAAGAATGCGGTGAACCGCTACCTGATCAAGTGGATGGCCAAGAACCGCCATGCGCTGCCCGACTTGTTCACGCCGGACGGCTTCGTCACCGCGCAGATGATCTGTCGTGCGGTCTCGAAGGGCGGCACGGACACGGCGAAGCAGATCTCCGCGCTCGAGGGCTGGCAGTTCCTCGCGCCGAAGGGCGAGCAGCGAATCCGTCCGCAGGACCACGCGATGCTCCAGCCGATGTTCCAGGTGCAGCTCGTCCCGGGCGCCGGCAGCCACTACACGGTGAAGGTGCTGAAGACGGTCTCGCCCGG
>Ga0070741_10003814_pt1 | contig 36329 bp, 42 predicted proteins | sample Coa_R1_4_FD_66440 | JGI IMG/M metagenome (GOLD analysis project Ga0070741, IMG submission 66440) | Surface soil microbial communities from Centralia Pennsylvania, which are recovering from an underground coalmine fire - Coalmine... | ecosystem: Environmental > Terrestrial > Soil > Unclassified ... | reverse complement strand
TTACGAAGCAGCTCCAGGTAAGTCCGACGATCGTCGTCGCAGAGGAAAATGACTTGCTGCTGGTTTCCGCGTTGCGTGACGTGGTGAGGGATGTCGGGCATCACCACCCGCTTGAACCGGGCCATGGCTGGAGATTAGCAATCAGCGAGGACGTCTCGTGTGACGGAGAACCAGGTTCGCTGTGCGGACTTCCCACCTTGGGACGGAAACCCGGGGAACGTTCCGTCTGTCCCCGGGTTTTCCTTCGGGGAACGTTCCGTCTGTCCCCGGGTTTTCCCGATGGATTCCAAGCCTGATGCTATCGCTCCGGAGCAGAGTAGCGACAATCAGCTGATCGCTGTCAGGCAGAACCGTGCAGACAGGATAAGACTCTTAGAAGTCGCGCGGAGCTTTGGAGAACGAAACAAAGGGGCGGCGGGCGCCGCCCCGTCTTTAACTTACTCTTCGACCGCTTCCTTCTCGATGGTGACTTTGAGGTGCGTAGTCACGTCCTTGTGCAGTTTCAAAGGAACCGTGAATTCGCCCAGGGTCTTCAAAGGCTCGTGAAGCTGGATCTTCCGGCGATCCACGTTGAAGCCTTTCTTGGCCAATGCATCTCCGATATCGCTCGAGGTAACCGACCCGAACAACTGATCGTGCTCGCCGCTGCGACGCTGGAACGAGACCGACACGCCATCGAATTGCTTGGCGAGCTCTTCAGCCTGGGTCTTCTCTTTTGCCGAGCGGCGGACGGCTGCCGCTTTCATTTGATCGATCACGGCTTTGTTGCCTGCGGTCGCTTCGATGGCGAGCTTGCGAGGCAACAGGTAATTGCGCCCGTAGCCTTCGGCCACCTTCACCACGTCTCCGCGAGAGCCGAGTTTATTGACGTCTTCCTTCAGTATGACTTCCATGGATCACTCCGTTCAGAAATTTCAGCTGCGCCCTTTATGACGCGCGTCCGGCAAACGGCAGCAGGGCGATGTTGCGGGCCTGCTTGATGGCCGTGGACAGACGGCGCTGGTGCGGCATGCACACGCCGGTCAAACGCCGCGGCACGATCTTGCCGCTCTCGGCCACAAACTGTCCGAGCAGGCGGTAGTCCTTGTAGTTGATGGATTCGATCTTCTCGACGCAGAACTTGCAAACTTTCTTGCGCCGGAAGTATTTGCGACCGCCTTCGCGGCCACCCGGCCCGCCCGGTCCACCCGGACGAGGTCCGCGGCGATCTCCGCCGCGATCGGGACGATCGCCGGAGACTTCCCCGGCAGTTGCTGTAGATCTGGTTTCGTCAGCCATGATGCTCCTCAAATCGGTGTCGTTCTCAAGCCTTGCGGAGAACGCTTTCTAAAATGGTTATGCCGTCGCCGGAGCGGTTTCGCCCGAGGCGGCCTCCGCGGTTACAGCAGGGGCAGGGGCGGCCTTTTTACGCGCCTCGCGGATCTGCTTGATCTTGTCGAGACGCTTCTGCTCCTCGTCGACGCGCACGGTCAGGAACTTGATGACCGGTTCGCTGACCCGCAGACGGCGCTCGAGCTCGTGGATCAAGCCCCCGCCGCCTTCGACAATCATCAGGATGTAAATGCCTTCCTGGAAGCGGCGCACCATGTAGGCCAAGCGGCGCTTGCCCATACGCTCCACGCTCTTCAGCGTGCCGCCATTGGAAGTCACGGCCGATTCCAGCGTGGAAACCAGCTTGTCCTGATCTTCTTCCGCCATATCAGGGCGGACGATGAACATCAGTTCATAAGTACGATTCATTGCATTCTCCAATTCTTAAACTGCTTCCGGCCCGTCTTCCTCGGTTTTCCGATTGAAGCGATTCATCGCCGCTGCCGGGCCTTCTTTCAGAATCACGTCTACAGCCTGAGCCGCGGTATCGAGGACCTCGCCGACCAGCTTGAGCTGGGCCTTGCGAAACGGCGTCAGGATTTTGCGCTCGGGCGCGATTCCCAGGCGGATGCGAAGGAACTCCTGGGTACCGAGCGCACCGATAATCGACTTCATCCCGTTGTGCCCGGCGGAACTGCCGCGCTCGCGGATGCGGATCGTGCCCAGGGGCAGATCCAGTTCGTCGTAGATCACGATCAGGTCCGATTCCGGCCTGACCTCGTACTTGTCCACCAGTTCACGAACCGAGATCCCGCTCAGGTTCATGAAAGTTTCCGGCTTGGCCAGCAGGACCTGCTCAGAACCCACCGTCATGCGGGCGGTCAGCGCGCGTGACTGGCGATTGCGAACCTCCACTCCGGCATTGTCGGCAATTCGGTCAATGGCGAGGAATCCGAAGTTGTGAGGCGTGAATTGATACTCGATTCCGGGATTTCCCAGCCCGACGATCAGCTTCACGCGCTCAGCTCTCTCGCTCCTGGCCGCCACCGGATCCAAACCGATGGCCAACAAAAATTACTTCTTCTCTTTCTTCTCGGGCTTCTCGCCGCCTTCGGCAGACTCCTCACCCTCGGTCTCCTGCTTACCCTTTTTGATGACCTCAGGCTCAGCCGGACCCGCTGCTGCTTCCGCCGCCACCGCTTCCGGAGCTGCCACGACTTCTTCCTTGATCGTAATGACGTGGGCCACGGTCTGATTTTCATCCGTCAGGATTTCCCATTTATCGCTCCTGGGGAGGTCGGCCACGCGCAGAACCTTGCCGAATACCAGTTCAGAAACATCGGCCTCGATCGAGGACGGAATGTCACCCGGCAAGCATTCGACTTCGACCTGACGAAGCACTTGCTCGAGGATGCCGCCCTGCTGTTTCACACCGGCCGCTTCGCCCTTCATCACGATCGGCACCTCGACCGTGAGCTTCTGGTCCATGGCGATGCGCTTCAGGTCAATGTGCAGCAGCGCGCCCTTAATGGGCTCGTATTGCCAGTCCACGATCATGGCCTTGGTACGCTCGCCGTCGAGGCTGAGATCGAAGATGGTGTTATGTCCGGACTGGGAATGCAGAATGCGCGAGACTTGTCGAGGATCAAGACTGACCGCGCTCGCATCCTTGCCGGCGCCGTAGACGACGGCGGGAACTTTGCCTGCCGCACGCACCCGCCGCGCGTCATTCTTGTTTCCCGGCGTCCGGGGCTGGGCTTCTAAAACATTGCTCTCGGTTGGAGTTGCCATAATTGAATTCCTGTCTACAAAAATAATCTGCTCACAGATGTTTCTTCGTGAATGGACTGGATCGCGCGGCCAATCAGGCCGGCGATGGTCAGCACTCGGATCTTGGGCTCCGCCTGGGCCTCGGGAGTCAGCGGAATGGTATTGGTGACCACGACCTCCGTGATGCAGGAGTTGGAAATATTCTCCACCGCATTTCCCGACAGCACCGGATGCGAGGCGCATGCATAGACCGCAATCGCGCCGCTCTCCATCAAGGCGGCGGCAGTTTTCACCAGCGTTCCGGCGGTATCGATCAAATCGTCGATCACCAGGCAGGTGCGGCCCTTCACATCGCCGATCACGTGCATCACTTCGGCAACGTTCATCTCCACGCGGCGCTTATCCACGATGGCCAGCGCGGAATCCATCTTCTTGGCGAAGAAACGAGCGCGCTCCACGCCGCCAGCATCGGGAGAAACCACCGTCAGGTTGGGCAAATTCAGCCGCTTGAAATGGTCCACCAGCACCGGAGAAGCGAACAGGTGATCCACGGGGATATTGAAGAAGCCCTGGATCTGCGGCGCATGCGGATCAATCAGCAGAGCGCGGTTCGCGCCCGACGTGGTCAGCAGATCCGCGACCAGCTTCGCCGAAATCGGCGCACGCGGCTTGTCTTTGCGGTCCTGCCGGCTATAGCCGTAATAAGGAACCACTGCTGTAATGCGGCGCGCCGAGGCTCGCTTCAGGGCATCGATCATGAGCAGCAGTTCCATCAGGTGCTCGTCCACCGGACGGCACGTGGGCTGGAGAACGAATACATCGGCGCCGCGCACATTCTCCTGGATCTGCACGTAAGCTTCGCCGTCTTTAAAGCGCGTCACCAGCGCCTGCCCGCGTGGTATCCCCAGAAAAGCGCAGACCTCATCGCACAGCGGCCCATTGGCGGTACCGCCAAAAATCTTGAACTTGTCATCCACCCGACTGCGCTGGGGCTTGCGTTCCGGTTTCTCGTCGGCGCTCACGTGAACCTTCTTATCCGTCGCTGTCGCAAGAGTGGCCATAGTTTTCGCTGTTAGCCCTAAGCCTTTAGCCAAACCCGTTGCCCTGGAACCGAAGAGCTGAAATTGCTAAAAGCTGGTTTTGGCTGGGCCGCTAGGATTCGAACCTAGACAAAGTGCTCCAAAGGCACTTGACCTACCATTAGTCGACGGCCCAGTAGACCATTGTTGATTTTTGATTGGTTGACGGTTGAGTCAAACTACTACCCAATTCTCAATCAACAATCGAAAATCAACAATCAAAAATTCTGCGCCAGTATTGCCGTCGCGTCAGAGTGCTGGTGGCGGTCGCGGGAATGCCGCTGGCGTTCAGCTTGCCCGCGGCCTTGACCGCTGCGCTCCGCCCCCGGAACAGTCCATAAACCGCCGAACCTGAACCTGAAAGCGAGGCGTAGAATGCCCCCTCGCGTTCCAGTGCGCGCTTCACCTCTCGTAAGTCGGGATGCTGCGGAAAGACGACCTGTTCGAAGTCGTTTTCAATCCCGGTACGGACGAGGTCGAGAAGCGGGGTCTCGGCCCGGCCCCTGCCTTTATTGCCAGGGACACCGGATGTACCACTCAGCCAAGCAGATACCGCACGGCTGAACTCAATCATTCTATCGGAGTGAGACAAACCCGTCAATTTTGCGGACTTCTGCCGGCCCTGTTGCAGGTCCCAGTCGGCAAAAGCTTTTGGAGTCGAAACGCCGATCGCAGGCGTGGCGATTACGCACGGAGTCGCGGGAAGGTCGGGCATCGGGTAGACGTCTTCGCCGCGGCCTAATCCGAGGATCGTGCCGCCCACCAGGAACAAAGGCAGGTCGGAACCGACCTCGGCGACGATGCGCAGCTTTTCCGGACCGGAGATCTGCTTCTTCAGCGCCCGTTCGAGGGCGAGCAGGGTTGCGACGGCATTCGCGGAAGCGCCGCCGAGGCCTCCCTGCACGGGAAGCTTCTTCTCGATTTCGATGCGGACCTTGGCTTCTGCTTTGAGCGACTGGAGCGCGCACTCGACTACGCGGTAGCAGGTGTTACTGGAATCGGTGGGAACGCGAGGATCGGGGCAGCGGATCTCGATTCCGGAGCCACGTACTGCGCTCAGCCGCAGCACATCATGCAGCGCGATGGTCTGATACACCGTGCGCAGTTCATGAAAGCCGTCCGCGCGCAGCGCACCAATGCGCAGGCCGAGATTGATCTTGGCGAACGAATGGACGGCAATCGGCATGGAGAAACGATTGTAAGGTTTAGCCGGCCCGTTTTCGAATGTGGCGATTGCGAGCAATTGGCTGGTGCTCGTCGGGCTTGGCGAGAGCCTTGACAATGTGGGCCTAAGCATGTCACACTTAAATAGCCCATAAATTATGCCCACTAGGCGAGCCCATATTGTTTTCCCCGAAGATCTGATCCGCGAGATCGATGAACTCGTCGGCCCTCGTGGCCGGACCGCATTTCTTCTGGACACGGCGCGGAAGGAAATTCAGCGCCAAAAACTGCTGCGTTTTTTGGATCGCGCTGCGCCTGCCTGGAACGATAAAGACCATCCGGAACTGGCGGGCGGGTCGGGGACATGGGTGCGGAAAATGCGCCACGAGAACGAACACCGGACGCGCGCCGGCAGAGACCCCTCCGCCAAGTGATGCGCCTCCTTCTGGACACCTCGGTTTTGATTGATGTGCTTCGCGCTCGCAAGGGTCGCCGAAAATTGCTCGCGCAGCTTACTCGAGATGGTCATAACTTGACGACCTCTGCTCTCAACGTAGCGGAGGTTTATGCCGGGATGCGCCCCGCCGAAGAAAACGAAACGCAGATGTTTCTTAGTATCCTGGATTGCTATCCGATCACGTCGATCGAGTCGCGTCGTGCGGGACAAATAAAGCGGGAGTGGGCGGAAAAGGGCAAGACTCTCTCATTGGCAGATACCATTGTTGCCGCCACCGCACTTGAACATGAGTGCATATTGGTGACTGATAATCGCAAGGACTTCCCGATGCAAGCATTACAGCTGTTTCCGCTTGACCAGGAATAGACTCGCGCTGATCGTGGCCTAGCTTCTCCGCTTGGTGTGAATCGCGAACTCGAATCCCGGGTTTGGGGGGAACAGTTCGGCGGCTTTTCTCAGGCGCTCGGCCATTGCAGAGGGCGCAAGCAGAGGGTAATCGCGCTCGCGGAGATCGTAGTAATCCACGTCAATGAACAACGACAGAAAGTAGATCGAAAGCGCGTCGGCAAAGCTGGCGGCGAGATATTCGTTCTTGTACTTCTCGGCGTCGGGGCCGCCGGCAGTGGCTAACTTGCGCGACTCCCAGGCATCCAGCGACGTCTCGCCCTTGACCCCGGCCTGCGCCTGCTTCCAGGCCAGGTCCGCGAACCCCTGCGAGACGCCGGCGCGCTCGACTACGGCGTGCCCCACATTGATGTAGAACTCGAACGCTACGGAAAATTTGTCGTCCATAAGCCGCGTGGAGATGAACACACACTGCGAATCGCCGAGATCGAGGTTGCGATGGCAGACGGCGTTGTCGCTGAGGGCGATATCGTAACGGTCGGCGATGACGGTTTCGTCGCCCTGGTTCACGGTAAGCGGGACGAAATAGTAGGCTTTGCGATGAAGGGCGGCGGCGGCAGCGTCGGGAACCGCAGAAACCATTCGCGCCACGTCGGAGTCGGAGATTGTGATTTCGCCGGAAAGCGCGTAGCAGATTCCATTGGGCGCTTGCGAGACGGGACTCTGGCGGACCACCTCCGCCGGGGCTCGCGTAATTGCTGGCGCAGCTTGAGACATGAGGAGTATTTTAGCGCACCAAGCCTTCAACCCTGCACGATGCAGCCCGAATGTTGTAGTTTGAGTGAGATGGCAGCCTCTCCAACCGCCGGAAAGCACGCGCGATGGTACCTGATTCCGCTACGGGTACTGCTGGTCACCGTGCTGTTCACCCTGGCAGGGTTCGCCGTAAGCCTTCTGCTGGGAATCATCGGTCTTGTTGCGGGCGCCAGGCTTCGCGGGCATACACCCAACATGACGCTGGCTTACCGCGAGATCGCGATCCCGACGGCAGCGGTGGTCGGCAGCATCGTGCTGGTGTCGTCCGTGTTTCTGGAAATCCGCCACTACCGCCAAGCCAAGGCCCTGGCACAAATCGAAAAAGCCAGCCAGTAGGCTCGCACGTTAGAATTGAAGCATGCGTCCCCGCATTGCCATTCCGGTCCCGCACTCCGGCGATCCCGAGTACGCGGCGCGGGCCATTCCTCAATATGAACATGCCGTCGAAATGGCCGGAGGGGAACCGGTTCGCATTCCGCTGGATAAGAGTTCGGCGGAAGTGATGAGACTGGTCGAGAGCTGTGAAGGCATCGTTCTGCCGGGAAGCAAAGCCGATGTTGAACCCTCAAAGTACAAGGCTGCCAAGCATCCGGGAACCGCCCCCGCGGACTTGAAACGCGACGCCGTGGATGAATTGCTGCTGGATGATGCGTATAAGGGCGGCAAGCCGGTGCTGGGAATCTGCTACGGCTTGCAGATCCTGAATGTGTATCGGGAGGGGACCTTGGTCCAGCACATTGAGTCTCCGATCAATCATGCGATCGGCAGGAAAATGCGGCTGGCGCACGATGTGGAGATCGAGCGGAATTCCAAGCTGGCGGAAATCGTCGGCGGCGAATGCAATGGCACGATGACCATCGCGGTGAATTCCAGTCATCATCAATCCGCGGATCGGCCAGGCCGGGGACTGCGCATCGTGGCGCGCTCGCCTCAGGATGGGATCATCGAGGCCCTGGAAAGCACAAGCCCCGATCACTTCGTATTAGCGGTACAGTGGCACCCTGAGCGGACAGTGGAAGAGGATGAACCATCGCGGGCGATTTTCCGCGCGCTGGTCGAAGCCGCGGCCCGGTGGCGGAAGCCTGTGGGAGAACTCGAAGCCAGGTAAGTTACTTCTTCCGGTTATCCTTACTGCGTGGAGCGGCTTTCCGCAACAACACGGTCACATGTGCGATGGCTGCGTTATCGGTGCCCGTACCTTCCGGAGTCTTCGCCTTAATTCCCACGCAGTCAGGAGCGAGTCTCATCAGATCCGCGACGCGATTGCGGATTGCCGCTGAGTGGGGCCCGATTTTGGGGGCTGCGAGAATCAGGGTTGAATCCAGGTTCGCCACGGCATAGCCTGCCGCCCGCACCCGCTTCAATGCTTCCTCAAGAAACACGATGGAATCAGCGCCCTTCCATTGCGGATCGGATGGCGGGAACAGAGAACCAATATCAGGCCCGGCAATCGCGCCGAGCAAAGCGTCAGTAAGCGCGTGCAAGAGCACGTCGCCGTCGGAGTGTCCGCCGAGGCCCTTGCTGAAGGGAATGTCGACTCCGCCGATCTTCAGCGGAATACCGCGTTTAAATTCGTGGGAGTCCCAGCCGTAGCCGATGCGGATGTCAGGTTTCAACTTTGTCTGGTCTTTGGTCGCCGGCTCTTGGCCACAGAAGACCCCTCTCAGCGCTTCAGATAAAACTCTGCCAATTCCATGTCCCCAGGCGTTGTGATCTTTATGTTTTTCGGCGAACCCATCACCACTGCGACTTCGTGGCCCGAGCGCTCGACCAGCGAGGCTTCGTCGGTGCCGAGAAACCCGTCGGCCTCTGCTTCGTCGAATGCTTTCTTCAAGACGTCATAACGGAATCCCTGCGGAGTTTGTGCCATGACAACTTTCTCCCGCGGGATGGTGGTCTTGATCAGGGCGCCATCGGCCGTACGCTCCACCTGCTTGACGGTGTCGACGGCAGGCATACCGGCGATAGCGGCTCCATACTTGGACACCGCATGCACTACTTCGCTGATAATTTCTTCGGTGATAAACGGGCGCACGGCGTCATGAACCAGAACCACGTCCTCGGGCGCAGCCGTGATGGCCGCGATCGCATTGGCCACGGAGTGCTGCCGGTGCTCCCCTCCCTCTACGAATTCCACTCTCTTCTGCAATCCTTCCTTTTCGAGACGCGAGCGAAAGGCGGCGATCTCGTTTGCTCTCAGGGCAACGTAGATTTCGTTCACTTCCGGGCTGGCGGCAAACTTGCGAAGGGTGTGGATCAATATCGGAGTGCCACCCAGCTCGGTAAACTGCTTGGACGGCGCCGCCTTGCTTTTGCCGCTCGCGACCGGAGCCATGCGGGTGCCCAGTCCGGCCGCCGGTATGATCACCACCACTTTCATGGGGCGTCAAGTATACGAGCGGGGCGGAGCGGAGTTCAAATCAGTCACTGGACCTGCCCTTACTCGAGCTAGGAGCTTGGCGCTGACTGCGCTTTCGGCGGTTCCCACAGCTCGATCCGGTTGCCGTCGGGATCCATGATCCAGGCAAAACGACCGTAATCGTAGTCCTCACGATGAGGGTCGATCTGCACTCCATCCTTTCTTAATTCCTGGAGCAAGCCATCGAGATTGTCCACACGGTAGTTGATCATGAAAGGCGAGCGACTGGGGTCGAAGTATTGCGAACTGCGGGGGAAAATCGACCAGACTGTCATTCCGATTTGATCGGGGTTGTCTTTGTCACGCCACTCGAAGGCCGAGGAGGAGCCATCCGGCAACATCTTGATGCCAAGATGCTTTTGGTACCAGGCGTACAAGTCATCCGGCTTATCCGATTTGAAAAAGATTCCACCAATTCCGGTAACGCGTTTCATAAACCCTCCAATAGGGTGTTTGCGGTATGAGCATTTTTCTCGTACCGAGCAATTCTTCCAGAGACTCCGGCCTTCAGGTCCCCTTCATCTGCACTTCCTGGCGGCAACTATGACATTGGAAGCAAGTTAACGTGGCTACCCTGACCTGCACTACTTGGCAGTCCAGTTGCGAATGAAAAGAGCGATTGATCTCCGGGATGGATCCGAGATCAGTTGGGGTGAGCATTGTGACACAAGAGACTCGTTCCTGGTGGGCTGTAGTCGGCTTCTGCGCGACCAGTGCGCTGGTCATTGCCTTCAGTTTCGCGATCCTGCTCGCTGGCGCAACCGCGGCGTTCGCGATCGGACAGTCGATGCGTGCCGGTGGGAAAGATGTTAGCTCGGGAGCGAAAAGCTTTGCGGGGGTGGTGACCGACTCCCGCTGCGGGGCCCGTCATCAGGACGCGAGCAAGAGTCCTTCCGAGTGCGCGCAGATCTGCGTGCGAAACGGCTCCAGCTATGTGCTGGTGGACGGCGATAAAAGTTTGATGCTGGCGGGAGATACCGCCCAGATCGCAAAACTCGCGGGGCAGCGGGTTTCGGTTGCCGGCAGTCTCGATGGAGAGACTTTGAAAGTGGATTCCATCCGACCGCAGCAATAAAAAAGCGGGAGCGCCCTGGCTCCCGCATGGTTTCTGTGGCGAACTACTCCGCGGGCCGGTCGGCCATGATGGGCTGCGGCTTCTTAATCTCACCCGACGGGCTCTGAATCGGCGTACTCACGGTCGTACGCGTCTCTGCGCGGGGCGACATTCGCTCGTCCCATTTGCCGAAGATCATCTTGCCAGCCGTAGTCTGAAGCACCGAAGTCACGGAAATGTCGATGGTCTTCCCAATCATCTTTCGGGCATTGTCAACCACCACCATGGTTCCATCGTCCAGATAGGCCACACCCTGGTTGTATTCCTTGCCTTCTTTCAAGATGAAGACCTTCATGATCTCGCCCGGCAGCACGATGGGCTTCAGCGAGTTTGCCAGCTCATTGATGTTCAGAACTTCGACTCCCTGAAGCTGCGCTACCTTGTTGAGATTGAAGTCGTTGGTGATGATCTTGCCCTCGTACACCTTGGCAAGCTCAATCAGCTTCATATCAACTTCCCGGACGGTGGGGAAGTCATCTTCGACGATTTGAATCTGTAGGGTCGCGACTTTCTGCAAGCGTTGCAGGATGTCGAGGCCTCGACGCCCGCGATTGCGCTTGAGCGAGTCCGCGGAATCGGCGACCAGTTGCAATTCGCGCAGGACGAATTGCGGGATCACGATGGTGCCATCGAGGAAACCGGTTTCCGCGATATCTGCGATGCGGCCATCAATGATGACGCTGGTATCCAGAATTTTGTAGCTCTTGCGCGACTGCTTCTCTCCGCCAAAAACACCACCCAGGGCGGACAAGTTGAGCAGGTCTCCCTTGTTGGCTCCGACGATCAGACCCACATAGGCCATCAGCAGCATGACCAGGATTTGCAGGAAGCTGCGAGTATGCTCTTCGGGAATCGTATTCCGAATGATCAGAGCAAACAGGTAGGCGCCTATGATTCCCAGGACGCTGCCCACTGCGGCGCCAATCAGACGTTTTAAGCTGACCCGCCGCAACTTCCATTCGAAGAGGACAATGGCGAGCCCAATCAGAACTCCAACCCCAGCGTCCAAGTTCGAAGGCAAGCGAAACGGCTCGATCAGGTAGCAGGTGATGGCAACGATAAGAACGAATAAAATTCGAACCATTATCAAGTCCACGCGTTGGACCTCCCCGGGACCCCACTTTATGTCCGTCGCAGCGACGGCGGAATCCCGCGTCGGGGATGCCGAAATGTCGGCACCCGACGATCTTCAGAAAAATTTGCTTCTTAAGATTCAAACTATGAATTGGCAAGGAACGTGTCCGGCCTCATCCAAGCTTGGAATGAGGTGGATATCACCCACTAAAGTATATACCCGCCATTCGCTTCAACCGAGCAGATAGCGGCGGAGAGGCGGGCCTCGGGGTGTCCCGAATCCGATCTCAGCGAGCCTGCTACACTTTCCCCATGAAAGCGCTTGTCATCAGCAGGTTAGGTGGTCCGGAGGTGCTCGAGGTGCGGGATGTACCGGCGCCGCAGTTGGCGCGAGGGCGGAGCATGGTCCGCGGCTTGGCGGGAGGCATCAATTTTGCCGATCTGATGACGGCTGCGGGGGGCTATTCCGGAACACCGACGCCTCCGCTGGTGGCCGGACGAGAATTCAGCGGGACCGTGGAATCCAGCGGTGAACGAGTCATGGGGTACTTGCAGTGGGGAGCATTTGCCGAGCAGATCGCCGCCAATGCCGATTTGTTGTGGCCCGTCCCCCGGGATTGGAGCGACGCAGAAGGCGCTGCTTTTCCGGTGAACTATTTCACCGCTTATTTTGCTTACTGGAAGGCTGGGTTGGCGGAGAATCCCGACCTGGCGCACAAGGCTCGCGTGCTGATTCAGGCAGTAGCGGGTGGCGTTGGGACTGCCGCGGTCCAGATCGGAAAGTTGCTCGGCGTGGAAATGTATGGCACGTCGTCTTCAGAGGAAAAGCTGGCGAAAGTGAAGCCGCTTGGACTTCGCCATGGGATCAACTACAAGCAGCAGGACTACCGCGAAGCCGTGAAGGAGCTCACCGGGGGCGAAGGAGTGGACGTGGTTTTTGAAATGCTCGGAGGCGAGCACACTGCGAACAGCGTGCGTTGTCTTCGCGACTTCGGCCGCGTCATCGTTTACGGAAACGCGACTGGACAAAGCGGCGCTGTCGATCCACGCATCCTGTATGCCAAGGGAGCGAGCATTCACGGACTCTGGCTTACGTACCTGTCAAAGAACCGCGGCCTCATGCAGCAAGCATGGAAGCAACTCTCTGCATGGATTGAGTCAGGACATCTACGGCCGGTGATTGGAGCCACGTTTCCCCTGGACCAGGCTCGCGAAGCGTATCGTCTGATGGGGGACGGCAAGAATTTCGGAAAAGTAATTCTAAAGATTTCCTAACTCGGACACGGAACCATAACGTTCGAATCTGAACACGCAATTCCACCTCCGGACATCATTCGTCCTTCAGCATTGCAAAATTCCAACTAATTGCGCGCCATTGCGGTGGAGAGAGGTGTGCATACACTACGTTGCAGGGGGCAGGACAACAAGACATATGCGGGAAATTGTTGATTGTTGATTTCTGAATGAATAACGAACCGATATGAGTCAGCAGGTTCCAAATCGGCAATCGACAATCACGAGCCGACAATTGTTGTCATTCGATGTACGACGGAATTGAAAATCAATCTCTGCTAACGATGGCGCGCAACTGGCGTCCATTGGATATTCGAGATCGAAATGATTGGAACTTCGAATGAGCGTGGAACGTATCTTGACGCGAGATAGAGGGGAACGAGGGTAAGCGAAAAATTTGGAAATAACCCGGGGTTAAAGGGACTGTTCTCACACTCGGTTTGGCGGCCCAGGTGAGGACAATCCCCGAGCGGAAAGCGCGCAGCCTTGCGGCTACGTGTTTCTCGGCTTAACCCCGATGCCGCATTCTAGGCCTTCTGTGAACAAACGCAAAGTTCTTCCTGAGGGTGAGACAGCCGGCCGCCTGGAACCGTTTCCCGACGTGACTCGGGAAAGAAAACAAGGAGTGGCATGAAAGTTTCGACGATCTCAAAGTGGTTGGTACTGTCTTTGGCTCTATTGTTGGCGACGGGTGCGTTCGCGGCGAACAAAGGATCGGTGCGGGTCAGCGATCCAGTCAGCGTAGCCGGCAAGCAACTGTCGCCTGGCGAGTACAAGCTGTCATGGGAAGGCAACGGCCCCGACGTGCAGCTGAGCATCTCGCAGGGAAAGAACTTAATCGCAACCGTTCCGGCGCATGTGGTGGAGCTGCCGAAGTCGGCGCCTGACAGCGCGGCCGTCGTGAACAATCACGAAGACGGCACGAAATCCCTCTCGCAAGTGCGTTTCTCGGGTAAGAAATATGCCTTGTCGATCGGCACCGAGACCGCGTCGGCAGAGAGCACGGGCAGCAGCAAGTAGTCAGAAACAGCGAAGAGGGGGACGGGGCCGCCCTGTACTTACCAATTACCTCGAGGGTGCCCCGTCCAAGCTTTGCTTGGGCGGGGGTTTTGGCGCCGAACGAACTTTCAGAATCGGATAAATGCCGGCTCGCTCCCTGCGTCGCGCCGTCCACTGGGATTCTATTTCAACAACACCAGGCTCCCCATTCAAATAGTGCCGAAAGCTACTCCAAGCCCAATCTTCGGGACGTGCAACTAGCCCTCGTTGTACTGGATACGGTGAATGTAGCGAAGTCATAGTACCGGGCCTGCCAGAACGGATCTTTGGCTCGCAACGCGAGCGTTCTGGCCACCGACTGCTTTAAGGCTTGCAGCGCATGCGCAAGGTCCCTTCGAGCCGGTTCGCTAACCAGCAAATGCACGTGCTCGGGCATGACTACGTACCCGTAAACCTGGAGTTCGTATGCGCGGCGCACACGCTCCAGCGACCGTTCGAAGGTTGAGCGTTCCCCATACCCTGCGAAGTTCGGTCGGCGGTGGAAGCAACTGAAAGTCAGAAAGTGGAGTTGTCCGGATTGCTGAAAGTGTGCCAATCCCCACGGCACGAGTCGAGTCTAGGATTGCGCCCCGCGAACGTCTGTGACGAATGAACAAGCCCCGCCCAAGCAAAGCTTGGACGGGGCACCCTCCAGGTATGCTACGGCTCCCCTCTTGTTAGGATTCGGTTTCAGTAATTCAGAGGACGGAACTTCGTTTCGCGCCAATCGATCAGTATTTCGGCATCTTGGGATCGACGCGATCGGCCCAGGCGAGAATGCCTCCGGCCAGGTTGTGCACCTTCTTGAATCCTGCTTGTTGCAGGAAGCCGACGGCCTTTGCGCTGCGCACGCCGGAACGGCAATGCGCAACGATCTCGCGACTGGAGTCGAGTTCATTGACCCGCTTCGGCAAATCACCGAGCGGGATCAGGTGTCCGCCGATGTTGCAGATCTGATATTCGTGCGGTTCGCGCACATCAAGCACGAACAGGTCTTCGCCTGCATCAAGGCGGCGCTTGAGTTCTTCTACCTGCATTTCAGAAATTCCAGTTTCTGTCACCGGCTTCTCCTCGCCACGAATGCCGCAAAACTCGTTGTAGTCTATCAGCTTCGTGACGGTGGGATGAGTGCCACAGGCCGGGCAATCGGGATTCTTGCGCAGCTTCAGCTCGCGGAATTTCATGCCTAAGGCATCAATCAGCAGCAAGCGGCCAATCAGCGGTTCGCCCTGGCCGAGGATAAGTTTGATCGCTTCCGTGGCCTGCATGACTCCGACGAGGCCGGGAAGAATTCCGAGCACTCCGCCTTCGGCGCAAGATGGAACTAATCCCGGCGGTGGCGGCTCAGGGTAGAGGCAGCGATAACACGGGCCGTCTTTGGTCGCGAAGACGCTCGCTTGCCCTTCAAAGCGAAAGATCGATCCGTAAACATTCGGCTTGCCGGTCAGAACGCAGGCATCGTTGACCAGGTAGCGCGTGGGGAAGTTATCGGTGCCGTCGGCGATGATGTCGAAATCGCGAAACAGTTCGAGCGCGTTTTCACTGGAGAGGCGCGTCTCGAAGGTGCGCAAGTTGAGAAATGGATTCATCGCCTTCAGCTTCTCGGCCGCCGAATCGAGTTTCTTCCGCCCTACGTCCGCGGTGCTGTGAATGATCTGGCGCTGCAGGTTGGTGTAATCCACTACATCGAAATCAACGATGCCCAGCGTGCCCACACCTGCCGCGGCGAGATAAAGAGCTAGGGGGGATCCCAATCCTCCCGCGCCAATGCAGAGCACACGCGCGGCCTTCAGCTTGAGCTGACCCTCCATGCCGACCTCGGGCATGATCAGGTGGCGCGAGTAGCGCAAGATCTCGTCGTTCGACAGCGCAACTTCCGATTTGACGTCGGCAATAGGCATTGTTGATCTTTGATTTTTGAATTAAGACATTTTGCAGGTTTATGAATTCAACAATCAGCAATCAAATTTTCCCGCCAGCGATCGAAGGCACGATCGAAATCGTATCATCCTCGCCCAGCGGAGTAGCATCCTTGTCCAGATAGCGGACGTCTTCGTCGTTCAGGTAAACGTTGACGAAGGCGCGCAACTTGCCGTCCTCGGTATAAAGGTGGCGGCGCAAGTCGGGGTGCGTGGAAACCAGGCTGGAGAGAGCTTCTCCGACCGTGGAGCCGGCTACATGGACGGCAGCCTGCTTGCCGGCATACTGGCGCAGTGGCGTGGGAACCTGAATTCGTGGCATAAGCTTTAGACGTAAAGGATGCGACGTGTCTGCGGAAGGATTCACATGAGTGCTGCGGCCGGGCAGGATTCACACCCAACAAACAAACCCTTCGGCTACACCGCAATCGGAGTGTTTTTGTTTTTCGGGGCGACGATGGCCAGCTATGCGGCCATCACTTTGGCCTTCCCCGGAACAATCCTCGATGAGGCCTGGGTACTGAATCCTGTAGCGCACCAGCAGCTCGCAAGTCTGGGCAGACGAACGGCTTTCCCGTATGTATTGCTGGCGCTGGCACTCTTTATCGCAGGGTTGGGATGGTTCCGGCGTCGCCGGTGGGGATGGCTGCTTGCCGTTGCGATCATCTCGATCAACCTGCTGGGGAACTTGTTCAACGCGTTTCGAGGAGAGTGGTTCAAGGGTGGCGTGGGAGTAGTGATTGCAGGGGTGCTTTTAGCCTATATGACGAGCGGGAAAATTCGCGAGTACTTCCGTCGCGCAGAGACAAGATGATCCTGGTCCAGCGCCTCGCCCCGCACCTCGGCGCTGGGTTAACTTCCTTCGTCCCGCTGGGACATGGACAAATCAGAAAGCAAGGACGGGCGCTCCCCGGCTCGCGACTCTTTACAGACTTGCAATGTCTCAGCGACAAATCTTTTGTCTTCCTCCAGTGTGCCCGCGAGTTCGAAAGAGTTTGTAACCGTGGCTTTTCCCTTCTCGACGCTCGTGATCACGTAGGAGCACCCGATCCAATGCGCCTCGGCCAGGTCGGTTGCCGACCATTGCGCGGGATGATCGGGATGGGAATGGTAGAAGCCGATAACGTCCTCCCCGCGATCTCGCCCTTCGGACTGGATACGGATAAGGTCTTTCGGATCGATGTCGTAACGCTTCTCCGGAGAATCAGCCTGGACGTTTCCGCAGGGTACGGCTGAGGTGACGATGCGCACATCTCCATCCATCTGCCCCAATAGAATCCCGCAGCACTCGTGAGGATAAGTTGCCTCGCCGTGCTCGCGCAGCGATCGATAGATTCCGGCAGGAATTGTAAGCATGATTGATTTACGAATTAATGAATGTGCGGATTGCCGAATTCGAAAATCCAACGATTCCGCAATTCTTCACTTTTCTTCCCAGAATCTCTCGCTCAAGTACTTGTCTCCGGAATCGCAAAGGATGGTCACGATCACCGCACGTTCGTTTTTCTTGATCCGGCTTGCGATTTCCAGGCTGCCCACAACGGCGGCGGCGGCCGAGATTCCCACCAGCAGTCCCTCCTCACGAGCCAGGCGCTTCGCCATCTCGTAAGACGCTTCGGTCGCGATGCCAAGATCCGCATCGGCCAAAGAAGCGTCGTAAATCTTCGGAACGATTGCGGTGGCCATGTGCTTGGCGCCTTCGATTCCATGAAAAGGCGAGTCTGGCTGAAGTGAGATGCAGCGGATTCCCGGATTAAGTTCTTTCAGGCGCCGTGAGGTCCCGACGAACGTTCCGCTGGTCCCCAGCATGGACACGAAATGCGTAACGCGTCCTTCCGTCTGTTGCCAGATTTCGTTGGCTGTGCCATGGTAGTGAGCTTTCCAGTTCGCGTCGTTCGAATACTGGTCAGCATAGAAGTAAAGATCGGGATTCCCGGCGTGGAGTTCGCGGGCGACGCGAATGGCTCCATCCGAACCTTCGGCGGGATCGGTGTAAACGATGTTGGCGCCGTAAGCGGCGAGAATGCGTTTGCGCTCGACGGAAACGTTCTCCGGCATGCAAAGCGTGACCGGAAAGCCGAGCGCGGCCCCGATCATGGCATAGGCGATTCCTGTATTTCCGCTGGTGGAATCCAGCAAAATTTTACCGGGAATTAATGCGCCCGAGCGCTGTGCCTCGGTGATGATGCTCCTGGCCGCCCGGTCTTTGACCGAGCCGCCGGGGTTCATCCACTCGGCTTTGCCGAGCAGGGTGACGCCCGGAAGTCCCCGCGTAACGCGAGACAAACGAAGCAGGGGAGTATTGCCGATGCGATCGAGAGTATGCTGACCGAGCGGCGCAAATTCTCTTCCCGTGCGTGCATCTGCTGCAGCCGTATGGAGTTGCGACGATTGAGGAGACGGCGTCATGGCGCGAACGAAATCCTCATGACCATCGTAATGTGGTGCAATGGCGATTTCAGGCGTATGCAACTAAGAGCGTTAGATTGTAAAAGTGCTGGGCGGGATGCGGAAAAGCACGTTTCTGCGGCCTCCTGCATCTAATTTGACGAGACAGAAGGGATTAAGGCGAACGGAATGTCCACAAAGGTTGAATCACGGAGCTATGACGAGGCGGTCAGTTGGCTGCGCGATCATGGCTTCGACCTGATTGAAGCGCCGGGAACGCAAGGCCGGGTGTTCCTGAAGAAGTACAACGTTTCGGCTGCTATTCAGAAAAATGGAGACGATGGGGTAAAGATTTTCGCGTATCCGGGATACCTGATCGGAAGCGAAATTTCCAAGCTTGTGAATCGTGGCTACCAGCAGTTTTTGAAGACGGCGAAGAACGAAGTGCCGGCGACGGCCGATCATCTCAAGGCATTGCATCAGTTCAGCGAAGAACTGAAGGAAGCTCTGGCGTTGCCGAGTCTCTACAACGAATCATTGGGCACGGTAAGCGAGTCCTATCACTACGATCGCATCAAGGATCGTGACAAGCCCAAGGCCGAGCAACCCAAGCGCCCGTGGGAAGTGGCAGGGGCGAAAGCAATGGCCGCAGCCAAAAAAGGGCGCGCGTAACGGAACGTCATCCGCGCGTCTTTTAACTTTATTTTCATCAAAACGACGGCCCTGCCCCTGTGAGACACTGGTGCGCTTTGGAGGTTCTCATGCGCGCCCTGCTCGCTTTGTTTCTTTGCATCCTACCCTTGTCCGCTTCCGCTGAGACAATCGAAAACTCGGTGCGACGGGTCCTCGAAAAACAGCAGGCGGCGTGGAACGCTCACGATCTCCAATCCTTCCTGAGCGGCTACTGGAATTCCCCGGCGTTAACGTTTTTCTCCGGCGCCACAGTGACGACCGGATGGCAGGCGACCCTCGAGCGCTACCAGAAAACGTATCAGGGTGAAGGTCACGAGATGGGCAAACTCGAATTCTCGGAGCTCAATATTCAGCCGTTGGGCGCAGAGGCAGCATTCGTGCGCGGGGCCTGGCACTTGACCATGTCGGATGGAAAAACTCCGCACGGATTGTTCACGCTGGTTTTCAGGAAATTTCCCGAGGGCTGGAAGATTGTCCACGACCACACCTCGGCAGCGGAATAAATTCTCGCGTGGACGTCATCTTGACCTGAACGCTGGCACGTACCACCAGTCTGCTAGCGCTTCACCCGCACCTGCACCCGCGTTCCCTCCGGCAATTCGCCACCCATCAATCTCACGCGACCATTCTCAACAATCCCTTCAAACTCCTGCGGACCTTGACGCGATACCGACGGAGGTACGAAGCCCTTGCCGGTTCCCTTGTCCATGGCGGCGTTGGCCAGGCGATCGGCTTCCTGGTTGTGTTCTCGTAGCGCATGGCCGATCGAGAACCAATCCAGTTGCCGAATCAATTCCTTGGCGCGCCCGTGCAGGTCCTGCAGCACCGGATGCTTCACCTTGTAAATGCCCTTGATCTGCCGCACCAGCAATTCGGAGTCGCTGATCAGCTTCAAGGCCTTGTACTGGTGCTTAACGGCGTATTCCAGGGCGGCGATCAGCCCCTGATATTCCGCGAAATTATTGGTCTGGTGCCCGAGATATTCACTCAAGGTGGCGACTTTCCTGCCGGACTCATCTTCGATGACGACGCCATATCCGGACGGGCCGGGATTGCCGCGCGCACCCCCGTCGCTGTGTGCGACCAGGTAATGTTCAGGCGCATTTCCGCGTTTCGACGGGAACAATTCTCCGCTGTTTCGTGGCAAGTCGGAAGGCATCCCTGAAGTGTACCGGATTCGTGCTTGCGCAAAAGGAGCGAACTTATCTTCCCGCAGCCAATCGCGTCGCGAGCCGCTGCGGCAAGTTCGCAGCCAGGATACGGTCCTGAGCGGCCTTCAAATTGTAGGGAGTGCGGCAGAAGGTGACGATATGACTTTCGGAGTCGAAGACGGCGAATGCGGCGCGCCAATCCCCGTCGCGGGGTTGGCCTACGGAGCCCGGATTCACCATGTACCGGACCCCGCTTTTTAATTGCAGCTGGGAAATTTCCGCTCTTCCCACCGACTGGTACGTAGGACGGTAGGAGTCGCTGGTGACGTTGGTCGCAGAAAAACAGCCCTGCAGGTGAGAGTGGCCAAAGAATGTGACCGGAACAGAAGAAACCAGCATAGGCTCGATCGCGTCACGCAAGGTGACCAGGTACTCGTCTTCGTGAACCGGGGAACCGTGCACAAACTGCGCTCCAGGAATTTTCTCCGACTGGATGGGTCCGGGCGGGAGTGACTTCAGCCACTCCAGGTTGTCGGGAGTCAGATGTTCGCGGGTCCATATAGCGGCAAGACCCGCAATGGGGTTGAAATCGCTGAGGTCCATCAATCCCGCAGACGCCTTGTCGTGATTGCCGCGCACGCACAAGTTTCCCAACGAACGCGAGCGCTCAATGGCTTCGTTCGGGCTGGCGCCATAGCCCACGATGTCGCCCAGATTGACCACAAGATCATAGGAGGGCGCCGCTACAAGGCATGCCTCCAGGGCTTCCACGTTGCTGTGAATGTCGCTGAGTAAGAGAACTCGCACTCTGCACCGGTGAAGTGGGGATTATAGATCGTTCTAAGTCGCGCCGGGCAAACCTTATCCCTGCCCAGCCTGCGCTGGAGAATTTATAACGGGGCAGCGCGCCCAATGCCTGGGGCCGATCTCGACCAAAGCTGGCGGCTTGCGGGCACAACTTTCAATACGGAAGTCGCAACGCGGTTCAAAAGCGCATCCCGGCGCAGGGGTTTGCAGCGACGGTACGCTGCCGGCAATCGTTTGCAAGGAGGAGTTCCGGGGAGTCTTCATCGAGGGTGCAGCGTTCAGCAGCCCCCGCGTGTAAGGATGCGCGGGGGAACGAAAGATATCTTGTTTTGATCCCAATTCGACGAGCTGTCCGGCATACATGACCGCAACCCGGTGAGCGATTTCGGAAACCACGGCGAGGTCATGAGAAATAAAAAGCATGCTGAGCCCGAACTTCACACGCAATTGGGCGAGAAGCTCAAGAATTTGGGCCTGGATGGTGACATCGAGGGCGGTCGTGGGTTCATCGGCAATCAGCAATTGGGGGCGGTTGGCGATGGCAATCGCGATCATGATGCGCTGGCGCATGCCGCCGGAGAGTTGATGCGGGTAATCCCGCGCCCGGCGCTCGGGATCGGGGATGGCGACCTCTCTCATGGCCTCGACCGCCTGGTTCCATGCCTGCTGCCTGCTGACTTTATGATGAGCCAGAACGGCTTCGGCGATCTGATCGCCAACCCGCATCACGGGATTGAGCGCGGTCATAGGCTCTTGAAAGATCATGGAGATTCTCGATCCGCGCATGTTACGAATTTCGTCTTCGGGAATCTGCAGCAGGTTGATCGCATCGCTGCCGTTGAGGAAAGTAATCTCTCCGTGCGTGACCGCCTGCGGGGGAAGCAATCGCATGACAGCCAAAGACGTGAGTGACTTTCCCGAGCCGGATTCACCAACCAGGCCGAGAACCTCGCCCGCGGAGATCGAGAAACTGAGGTCGCGGACGGCGGCGACGCCGCCCGTCTTGGAAGGAAAGCTGATGGTTAAGTTGCGAACTTCCAGGTTCGCGGACACGAAGTTATGGTAACAGGCACGTCACTGCCCCAGAATCAGCGGCAAGCCATTCTTGTTGTTGCCAATCACAACGACTTTGGCATTGGAACTCTTGGCCAGATTCTCGGTTGCCTCGATGCCTTTCCATTCCAGCAGAGCCGGGCTGATGCCCTGGGCCACGATTTGTTGGAAGTCGCGAATGCCGGCCGCCTCAATGCGTTTGCGCTGCGCCTCTTGTGTCTCCTTTTGCAAACGGAAATTCATGGCCAGCGCTTCCTGTTCGGCCTGCTGCTTTGATTCGATGGAAGCCTTGAGCGTCGCCGGAAGCTGAATGTCCCGAAGCAAGATGCTTTCCACGATGAACCCGCGCGGTCCGAGCAGCGAGGCCAACTGGTCATTGATCTGCTTGGCCACCATTTCGCGCTCGCCCGTGTAGAGGGCGTTGGCGGAATGCGAGGCTGTGGCTTCACGAATCGCGGCCCGCAGGTTGGGCTCAATGAGTCGGGCCTCAAACTCGGCGCCGATTTTCTGGTACACGTCGGCGGCCTTCTGGGGGTCGAGATGGTAGATGAGGGAAGTATCGAGGTTCATCACCAACCCCTCGCTCGAGGGCACACTGGCCGACTCCTTGAGGCTCTGGGTTTGGATTGACATCTCGTTGTTGGTCTTGAGCGGGTTGATGACGTGCATGCCTTCGGGCAACATCTCTCCGGTGACCCGCCCGAAGAGAGTGAGCACGCCGACATGGCCAGTGCTCACGCGGGTGATGCAGTTAAAGAGCAGGATTGCGATGATGAAGGCAAGAACCGCAAATCCGATCAGGCGGAAGGCTCCGCCACCATTTACGTCAATTACTTTTCCCCGGGCGTCGCTATAAATTGTCATCGCAAGTTCCTCCCCAGAGGCGATTTTAGTGAGACGTTTGGCTCCTGCGAAGTAACTAACAAAGAGCGGGTGTTTTGCACGATCAAAAAGCTTTTGCAGAGTGCAAAACAGTGCACGTTGACAGTGTTGAGCGGCGCAGACTATAGTCGCGCCGAGCCAAGCCGCGCCTTGCTGGGCGCTCCCTCTGCCCTCTCGCACCAGCAATCAGCGGAGTTCGATTCCAAGAACCAAAGGATGCCCGATGAATCAAAGAGTCTCCCGCTTCCCTCGACGGCACATTTCTGCCTTCCTGACCCTACTAATCGTGCTAACCACCCTAATCTTTCTGAGCGGAATTGCGAACGCGCAAATCACCCTCGTGCAACTCAGCACTGACACCTTTACCAATCCCGACTCGCAGCATATGACCGAGGTCGAACCCGACACCTTTGCTTTCGGATCCACCATCGTGAGCGCGTTCCAGGTGGGACGCATCTCGGGCGGCGGCTCCTCCGATATCGGTTTCGCAACCTCTACCAATGGCGGCGCAACCTGGACCAACGGCTTCCTTCCCGGAGTTACCGTCAACTGGATGGGCGGACACTTCTCCGCTGCCAGCGACCCCTCCGTTTCTTTCGATCCTAAACACGGCAAGTGGGTGATCGCTATGTTAGGACTGTCCGCCAACAACAGCGTGCTGGTGAGCAGTTCGTCGGACGGCATCAACTGGAGCAACCCGGTGACTGTAAACAGCAATACCGGGTTCGCCGACAAGACGTGGATCGCGTGCGATACCAACTCGGGCAGCGCTTTCTTCGGAAACTGCTATGTCGAGTGGGATGACGCCTTCGGCGGCGATCAGATCCGGATGAGCGTCTCCAAGGATGGCGGCGCAACCTGGTCTGCGGCTGCAAACGTGCGAAATGCTTTCGGACTCGGTGGACAACCGCTGGTTCAGCCGAACGGCACCGTAGTCGTTCCCTTTGAGGGCAACGGAATTCAGGCATTCACTTCGACCGACGGCGGAACCACCTGGGGCAACGTCAGCACGGTCAGTTCCATCAGCGACCACGGTGAAGCCGGCAGCTTGCGCAGCGGCCCCTTGCCAACTGCGGGAGTGGATGGCGGCGGAACCGTCTACGTGGCGTGGCAGGACTGCCGCTTCCGTACGGGCTGCTCGTCGAATGACATTGTCTTCTCCAGCTCCACCAATGGCACCACCTGGGCTGCGGTGAAGCGCATTCCCATTGATGCAACCACCAGCACCGTCGACCATTTCATTCCTGGGCTGGCCGTGGACCAGAACACCTCGGGCAGCACCGCGAAATTGGGACTGGTCTACTACTTCTATCCGGTGTCGAATTGCGGCAGTAACTGCAATTTGAATGTCGGCTTCACCAAGTCCTCCAATGCCGGAAGCACCTGGAGCAAGCCGATGAAGCTCGCCGGGCCGATGCGCACAACGTGGCTGCCGAATACGAGCCTGGGCCGCATGGTGGGAGACTACATTTCCGCTTCCTACGTGAACGGAGACGTTTCGTTTGGCGTGTTCGCGAAGGCTTTGCAACCGACCGGAAGCGTGTTCAACGAGGCCATGTACACGTCCAGCGTTGGTCTGGATGTCCTCGCCGGGCCGGAGTTCCTGAGTTCGGTGGGCGAGAAAGCGGTTCCCAATGCGCGCTCCGACCACGGGCCGTCGCTGTACTGGGACCATGAAGGACGGGTGCCCAAGAATCCGCAGACTCCGCCTGCGGACCTGGACTAACGTCTTACGTTCCTGCTGGCCGCCAGCTTCGCGCTGGCGGCTTTTTTTGTGACAGCGCTACAATTGAACGCTCGCAACGCCCCATCCCGGCCTCGAGGTTCTCTCCTCTACTCATGTGTGGCCTCTGACCCTTAATTTTGATTTTTGCGTAAAGAGGGCGGCATGAGTTGCCGTGGAGCGGATCGAGCAATCCTGCGCAGATTAAGAATTCTGTTGAATTTTCCACATCGCGTTTGCCTGCCGTAAGCGAATTGACAGTGTGAAATATACGTAAACACTGGGCAATTACAGAATCACAAGCCACAAGTTGTGAGGGGCGACATTGCTGCTGCACAAATTTCGGGCACCCGCTTGTGAAACAGCTGCACTGCGCTCGAATCAAAGCAGATAGAGTCTCGTCATTTTGTTTGACTATAAAAATGGCGGGTGTAAAACAAACTCGTTCTTTGACACGTTCTAAAGTTTACCCGGTTGGTGCAGCGTCCGGGGCTCAAGCGAAGTCACACTGCAACCGCAAGGTAAAGCAGGAGAGGGCTAGCGAGGGTCTATAGCTAAGCGCTGGTCGAGGCGAACGAGAACTCATGTCGAAGGCAGGATAGGGTCCCGAAGCGTTGAACGAGTTTTTCCGGTTGGCGGTAAGCCCGGAGCCCGAGCCAAGATCGCTTGCAGCAGCCCGCAAGGGAAGCAGCAAGAGAGGTCGGTAAGGGTCTAAAGCGAGCTACTGGCCGAGACGAATCAGTTCAACATCACTTCGGGACTCTTATTTTTTTACCCTGCCATTTCTCTTCCTTACCTCAGTCGTTCAGATCTGACCTCATCCCGAGCCTTGCGAGGGATCCCGCGTGCACAACCGCGAGGTTCGCGTGCCACACCGTCGCTCCGAAATATAATCCAGTCGATGTCACGATTCCTTTGCTTAGCAAGTTATGCTTTGGTCGTCATGTCATCGCTTGCCAACAGCCAGACATCGGTGAAAGCCTCTCGAGCGGAGTATCACGGGTGGAAAGAGGCCGCCATCCTGACCAACGGAATCGCAGAAGTTGTGGTCGTCCCAGGCATCGGGCGGGTGATGCAATTCCGCTTTGTCGGCGAAGATCCCGTGTTCTGGGAAAACCGTGCGATCGACGGAGCGCGGACCGCGCAAGACGCGAAGAACTGGACCAATTTCGGCGGCGACAAGAGCTGGCCGTCGCCGCAAGCCGACTGGCTCAAGATCGTCGGACGCGATTGGCCTCCGCCATTCACCTTTGACCAGGTCCCCATGCAAGCCGAAGTCAAGGGCAACGCGATCGAATTGGAATCGCCGGTTGATCCCCAGTACGGAATTCGCGAACGTCGCGAGATCCGGCTCGACGCGTCGAAGCCCGTCATGCAGATCAAAACGACATATGAGAAAGTAAGCGGCGATCCGGTCAGGGTTGGGGTCGGGGTGATCACGCAATTGCGCGATCCGGTGCGCGCTTTCATGGTGCTGCCGGAGAAGTCTCAGTTCCCTAAGGGCTACGTACATCTCCAGTTTGATTTACCCGAAAACCTGACGGTGAAAGATGGCTTGGTGTCGCTGACTCGCAGCCGGAAGAGTGAAAGCCAGATCGGCAGCGACGCCAGTACGCTGATCTGGATGGATAAGAAACACGTGCTGAGAATCGACTCGCCCAGAGTGGAAGGCGCCGAGTACGCCGACCAGGGCAGCAGCGCCATTATCTACGCCGGGGCCGATCCCTTTCCCTATGTGGAGTTGGAAACCTTTGGCCCGCTCACAACGATGAAAGTGGGAGACAGAATCGAGAGGATGAACACGTATACGTTGAGCCGGAGAAGCGATAGAGATCCGGAGAAGGAAGCGAGACACATGGCCCGTTGATAGAGACTAGGCATCTGCACTGCTGTAGCCCGGACACCGGTCTTCAAAACCAATTCACGGAAGCAGATTTCAGCCCGTACGGGATGCGAATATGATGCTACAATAGCATCATGATCGATGTTACCAAAGACATTCTTTCACTCACCACCTTCAAGCGCAACTCTTCCGATCTGTTGCAGCAAATGAAGAAGACTGGCCGTCCGCTGGTTTTGACGGTGAATGGAAAAGCCGAAGCCGTAGTGGTTGATCCCGCAATGTATCGGCAAGTCGCGAGTCAACTCGATGCGGTTGCAGCGATACGCCAGGGTCTGCTCGAGGCCGAAAAAGGCTGGGGCCGACCGGCTGATGAAATCTTCGATGAGCTGGAGCACGAAGGCTGACTCTCTCGATGACCTATCGCGTCATCATGGCACCCCGAGCCGAGAGCGACCTGAGAACAATCTACCAATTTATCCGTAGCCAGGCGCCGCACGCCGCTCGCAATTGGATGCGGCGGGCTCGCGAGGCTGCTAAGAGCCTTGCCCACCGTCCCCAGCGCTGCCCATTGGCTCCGGAAAGCGCTTCCTTTAACCAGCCAATCCGGGAGTTGTTCTTTGGCAAAGGAAATCGGGGTACCTATCGTTTTCTGTTTGTCATATTGGATAAGAGAGTCTACATTCTCCACGTTCGCCACGGATCGATGCTGCCGCTTTGAAGTTCATGTTCCTGGCGAACATTACAGCGGTATATTCCCGTGCTTCTTCGGCGGATTCTTGTCTCGCTTGGTCTCCAGCATCTCCAGCGCCTGAATCAGTTTCTTCCGCGTTTCCCGAGGTTGGATGACTGCATCCAGAAATCCGCGATCCGCCGCTACATAGGGGTTCGCGAAGCGGTCGCGGAACTCTTCGATCTTGTGCGCTCTTAGCTCCTCGCGGTTCTCCGCGCTCTCCAACTCGCGCTTGTAGACGATGTCCACCGCGCCTTCTGGTCCCATGACGGCGATCTCGGCCGTCGGCCATGCGTAATTCACGTCGGTCCGAATGTGCTTCGACGCCATGACGCAATACGCCCCGCCATACGCCTTGCGCGTAATCACAGTGACCTTCGGCACTGTGGCTTCGGCAAACGCGAACAGCAGTTTTGCGCCATGCTTGATGATGCCGCCGTATTCCTGGTTCGTCCCGGGCAGGAATCCTGGCACATCCTCAAACGTCACCAGCGGAATATTGAAGCAGTCGCAGAAGCGTACGAAGCGGGCGCCTTTCACTGAAGCATTGATATCGAGCGTCCCCGCCAGCACCGCCGGTTGATTGGCGACGATCCCGACCGATCTACCATTCAATCGCGCAAATCCGACGACGATATTCCTCGCGTAGTGCTCCTGGACTTCGAAGAAATATCCATCGTCCACCACCGCGTGGATCACATCTTTGATGTCGTAAGGATGGTTCGACTCGGCCGGAACCACCTTGTCCAGCGCAGCGTCGGCGCGGTCGATGGGGTCGGTGCAGGGACGGCGCGGCGGATCATCCACGTTATTGGAGGGCACAAAGCTTAGCAACTCACGAATCATCGAGAGACACTCGGCATCATCGTGCGCCATGAAGTGGGCGACACCGGAGGTTTCGTTGTGGGTTGCGGCTCCGCCGAGTTCGTCTTTGGTCACTTCTTCGTGGGTCACGGTCTTGATCACGTCCGGCCCGGTGATGAACATGTAGGAGGTCTTGTCCACCATCAAAATGAAGTCCGTGATGGCCGGCGAATAGACGGCACCGCCCGCGCACGGGCCCATGATGGCCGAGATCTGCGGGACCACTCCGCTGAACAAAGTATTGCGCAGGAATATGTCGGCGTAGCCGGCCAGGGACATCACGCCTTCCTGGATGCGGGCCCCGCCGGAATCGTTGAGCCCGATCACGGGCGCGCCCATTTTCGCGGCAAGGTCCATGATCTTCACGATCTTTGCCGCATTGGCTTCGGAGAGCGAACCTCCGAACACGGTGAAGTCCTGGGCAAAGACAAACACCAGTCTGCCCTCGATGCGTCCATATCCCGTGATGAAGCCATCGCCGTAATATTTTTGCTCGGCCATGCCGAAGTCGGTGCAGCGATGGGTCACCAGTTTGTCGGTTTCCTCAAATGTGTTTTCATCGAGCAGAAACTCGATGCGCTCGCGCGCCGACATCTTGCCTTCTTTGTGCTGGCGCTCGCGACGTTTGCTCCCGCCGCCCTCTTCCGCCAGGTGATCGCGTTTCTTCAGTTCTTCCAGCTTCTGTTCGAGGTTCATGGCGGGAATTATAGCGGGTGGGCGAACCTTGGATTGTGATCCCAGACGGGGCCACTTGTGACGGGAGTTGGGGAGGGCCGGGCTACTCGAGCGATGATCCGAGAGGAGAGTACTTGTATTTTCTGCCATCCCAGGACACGACGGAGGTCATCTGGTCGCCGCCTGCCTCTTCCACGTAGATGGCCATGGTGGCTTTCTTCTTTTTCTTGAAACCGACTTTCTTTACCGAAAATTCCTTGTAGGGCAGGTTAATGATCAGGAACTTCGCCTTCGGAGAATCCGAATGCCATGCCTCCGGGCCGGCGCCATGAATGACCAGCAACGCGTATCCCCTGAGCTCAGGAGTTCCCGAAGCAAACTCGGTGGTCACCTTGGGATTGCCATAGCCAAAAAAGCTGTTGTAGGGGTCAATCACGCGGTATCCATTTTCGGCGGCATTGACCAGCGGCTTGGTGCAGTTGGCCGGCATCACGATGTCGTCCACGCCGTCGGAGTTCAGATCAGCCACCATCGGCAATTGGGAGGCGAGTAGCGAACAATCGGCGCCGAACTGTTTGTGGACAAAATTATTGTCGACGTTGAAAGGCGTCTGCGATTGGGCAACGGCGCAGCTCACCAACCCGAAAACCACTGCCAGAAGTGAGAGACGAATAGCCATGGGGTTACTGTAGACCGGAACGCAGGCCGCACCTAGAGAAACAGCAGATACCTGGGGTGGCGAAAGGACATGTCCTATTGGGGATTCAGGAGAACACGCGTTGACTTGAGGCAGGACTCCTTTGGTGGCGGTCAATTGGTTATCCCGGTGAAATTTTCGAGATTCGGCGGCCCGTAAGCTGACTTATGGCACGCTTGGTTGTTCCTGGTTCAATTTCCGGATTGCCCGTCGTCCAAGGCCAACCGTCGAGAGCACCGAGAAAGGCGCATCTCCCATAGGAGGCGCACCTGTCATTGGCAGCCTTGACTGCAGGGGGCCGCACAGGTGTAATTGGTTTCGCGTTCCCAAGAACCGCAAATGGTCACAGTGCGCGCAGGAGGCCAGAATGACAGCCTATTCCCCGGCCCTTTTCAGTTTCGCAGCGCTACTGCTTCTCGTCGGAAATGCGATAACAATCTCCGCTACTCCCACGCCAAGCGCCGATCCCTCCAAAGCGCAGATCACTATTCTTTACGATGCTTTCGGCAAAGACTCTGCCTTGCAGAAGGACTGGGGTTATTCGGCGCTGGTGGAGTACGGCGGGAAGCGAATCCTGTTCGACACCGGCAACAACCCGGAGGTCCTTGCCCAGAACGCGAAGGCAAAAAGCACCGACCTGTCGAGCCTGGATTTCGTTGTCATGTCGCACCGCCACGGCGATCACATGGGAGGGCTGGCGCACGTGTTGAAGGTGAACCCCAAAGTGAAGATCTACGCGCCGAAGGAGGGGTTTGGCGTTTATGGCGCCGACTTGCCGAGCAGCTTTTTTCGCAAGGACCCTTCTCTACCGCCGGAACAGCGTTACTACGGCGGAGCGCCCCCCGACGTCATGCGGTTTGGATCAGCGTGGCCCGGCGCAAACTTCCAACTTGTGGATAAAACGGTCGAGATCGCTTCCAACATCTATCTAATCTCTTTAGTCTCCGACAAACCGGGCACACTGGAACTGCACGAGCTGTCGCTGGCTATCAAAGCGCCCAACGGCATGGTGCTGGTGGTTGGATGTTCACATCCGGGCATTGACAAGATCGTCGAAGCGGCCAGCGCGATCGATCCGCGAATCCATTTGATCGTGGGCGGCTTTCACCTCGTAGTGGCGAACGATGCGGACATCCAGAAGATCGTCACGGCGCTACACGACACTTTTAATGTTCAGCACATCGCACCCGGCCACTGCACCGGCGAGCCGGCTTTCACGGCGCTGAAGAAGGCTTTTGGTGATCGTTATCGCTTCGCCGGGTTGGGTTCCACTCTCGCGCTGAGTACCTCCCCTAACTAAGAGTTGATCTGTGAAACCACGGCTAAGTCAGGACTTGCGGAAATGCTGCCAACCGCGCGCTTGCAAAACTGTCCTGGACCCGTCCGAGCCCAGCAAGAACATGCGTTGCCGCCGGATGACGCATCCGATCCTGGTGATCGGGACGCCTGCGATGGTCTTCGGCACTTTTCGGCGGGATGGCGCGGTAAACAACAATTCATAGTCATCTCCGCCGTGCAGGGCGTAGCGCAGGTCTACTTCCCGGGAGGGCTTGCCGGTGCGCGCGCGCGGCAGTGCGTCCGCCAGAATCTCCGCGCCCACGCCGCTCTCCTCGCAGATGTGGGCCGAATCGATGGACAAGCCGTCGCTGATGTCGATCATGGCTGAAGCAATTCCGCGCAAGGCTGATCCGACTTCAACTCGCGGCATGGGATGAAAGTGCTCGGGATAGTCGTCGCTACGAAGCTTGCGACCGCCACGCAGCAAGTCCAATGTCGCTGCCGCACCGCCTAATTTCCCGGTGACGTACATGCAATCGCCAGCCCGGGCACCTGACCGAAGAACCGCCTTGCCGATGGGCACGGACCCCAGCACCAGGATATCGGCGAGAACTCCGGCTGGAGATTGCGCGGTGTCGCCGCCTGCAAGCGTGACCTGGAAGCGTTCGGCAAGCCTGAGCAGTCCAGAAACAAACCGCTTCACCCAGGAACTCTTGACATTCGAGGGCACAGCCAATGACAGGAAGGCCGCGATTGGCGTACCACCCATGGCAGCAATGTCACTGAGGCCGCGCGTCAGGCAGCGGTGCCCAATGACCTCCGGCGAGTGCCAGTCGCGGCGAAAGTGCACGCCCTCCAGGCTGAAGTCGGTGGTGACGAGAGCTTCATGACCGGACGGAATTCGGAGAATGGAGCAATCGTCTCCAATCCCGAGGAGAACGCCGGGCAGCCGCTTGGTCCGCCGGCGGATGGCTTCAATCAACGCCTTTTCACTCAGAGACAATCGGCCACCAATATAGCCGAACCGAGCTACCCGCCGGGCAACCGAGCCCCTGGTGCACCCATCTACCAAGAGCCCTGCGCCGGCCGACGTAGGGTGTGGCATTGGTTTTCAGCCGCCGGAATCCGCTTCCGGGCTGGCATAGACTCGGCGTCGCAAGCCCGACGCGGTAATTGTCCCTGAGGACTACGGATGATTACCTGCCCTTCGTAACCTCGAAGGGTGTCACACGCCGTTGACACGAGGGAACCTACTTTGTTACCGTGGCGAAGCTGTTTCCAAATACCTTTAATCGATTTAAGTGCTGCTCCCAGTTGGGATTGCAGCAATTTGGCATTCAAGTCACGCCGGGTTCCGGTAGGCAAAGGGCGGGTTTCAAGCTCACCACCGCGTGAGGACGCCCAGCAAGAACTACAAGCCCAGAACTCGCAAAATTGCGAGCCGTTCTGGTCTAAGCCGGATCTTGATATCGAACTTAGCGAAAGGGCTCTATTGCGCAAGCGTTTTTACATTCTGTTCGTAGCCCGAGGCGACGACGGACAGCTCCGTAAAATTCCCATTCCAATTCATTATCTTTATGTGTTTATCGTAGGTGCCGCGATTGGGTTCCTGAGCCTGACCGGAATTGCCAGTTCTTACCTGCGAATGCTGTTCAAGGTCTCGCAATTCAACGAATTGCGCACCGAAAAGGACCAACTGAAGACGCGCTACTCCCGTCTGGAACAGGTGGCCAAGGAGCGCGACATCCAGGTGGCATCGCTGGGCTCACTGGCGAGCGAAGTTTCCTCGCTATACGGGCTGAAGTCCGAGCCTATCCTCTCCACGGTCGCGGCTCAGGAAGTGCAGGACGCGCAGGTAAGCTCGTCCATGGGCCAGTTCTACGCCTTGAAGACCTCGGCGTTAAGTGGGGCGGCAATGACCGGAATCTCGCTGGGGCTGACCCGAAACGTCACCACGGCCGACTGGCTGCGTGCCAACTCGGCTCCGAATCTCTGGCCAGTCGAAGGTCCCGTCACCGGCTCGTTTGGTGAAAGAATCGATCCATTCAATGGAGAAGGCGCATTCCATAGCGGAATTGATATCGGTTCCTCCTACGGACACGCTGTGATGGCGCCTGCCGATGGCATTGTGGTGTTCGCCGACTTTATGGGGGGATATGGCCGCGCGGTGATCATTGACCACGGACACGGGATCACGACCCGCTACGGTCACCTGGCGAATTTCGCCGTCACCTCAGGCCAGCATGTGCAGCGCGGCGACACAGTGGGATACGTCGGGCTGAGCGGACGCAGCACTGGACCACATCTCCATTACGAAGTGCGCATCAACGACACTCCGGTAAATCCCCACAAATATCTGCGCCTGACCTTTGCGCGTGGCGGCGGTTTCTCAGCCGGAAGCTAGATCCCGTCATCTCACCTTGCATGGGGAAAGCCGAACCGGCTGTGCCGAACAGGTTCGCAGTGCTCTATTGCCTGAGCCCCATCCACTTTTCCGATACCACCATGGAGTTCCCGGGATTCTGGGGGTCGTAGCGAACTGAAGTTGGCAATCCCAACCTGCATGAGTGCAGGTTGATTCGCTGGCGAAGATAGGTCACGTCCTGTGACGCTTCATATGACACGCCCGCCACGTCATATTGGTAGATCAGCAGAGTCGCAGGCCGTTCCTGGGACCGCATTTCCTGCACATCAATGACAGTACCGTCGGTGATGCGGCCAATCTGGTCCAGCCACTGACGTCTTTCCTGCTCCAGGCTTTCGGCGGACTTGGGCTTCCGCCGCAGCATGAAGTAGACGGCCAGCAGGGCGCCGGAGCTACCCAAAACAACTGTATAAAGCTTTAACGGATTCATGGGATCAAACGAACGACGGTCCTGGAAAAACCAGAATAAGCCGGAAAACTATTTCGCGGAAGAGGCCAGTTTGATTACGAAAGTGCCCCGATGCAGCTATTCATCTTCGACCGGGTTTGCCAGAGTTCCCACGCCTTGGACTTTGATCCTGACCACATCGCTGGCGTGAAGCGGGCCTACCCCTTTGGGAGTTCCGGTCGCGATGAGATCTCCAGGATAGAGCGTCATGACTTGTGAGACATAGCGGATTAAGACGTCCAAGGTGAAGATAAAATCCCTGGTGTTCCCCTGCTGGCGCAACTCCTGATTCACCTCCGTCTGCACTTCAACTCCAGTCCAGGGATCGAGTTCATCGGTGACGATGGGGCCCACGGGACAGAAAGTGTCGAAACCCTTCGCCCGTGTCCATTGCCCGTCCTTGTTCTGGAGATCGCGCGCCGTCACGTCATTCACACAGGTATAGCCGAGAATGTAGGGTCGAACGTCAACGTCCGAACCAAGTTTGTAGCACTTCCTGCGGATGATCACACCCAACTCCCCCTCGTGGTCCACGCGCTGCGAGAGCTTAGGGCGGCGGATGGGCGCGCCCACTCCCAGCAGGGAAGATGGCGGCTTGAAGAACAGCAGCGGCTCGGCCGGCACCTCGTTTCCGAGTTCCGCGGCGTGTTCGCGGTAATTGCGGCCGACGCAGATAATTTTCGAGGGTTCCACCGGAGCTAGTAGATGGGCCTCGGACAATCGCAACGGCTCTGTTCTTTTGCTGGGAAGATCCTCCACGTCATCCTCAGTCCCATGTGGAGGCTTTAACAGCAGGCGGGAAATGCGTTCGGAACCTTCGTCGCCTTCGACAAATCCATAGGCCGGCTGCCCGTTCATTTGGAAACGGCAATATTTCATAGGCGTTTATCTAACCACAAAGCGGGCGACCGGTGAAATCGCGGCCGGATTCTCGATGAATTCCGTCACATTCCAACCAGCAGCACACAAACCCAGCGCACGCCGGTGCATCTCAATCCACTTTATACCGCGCCCTTTTAATCCCGCGGCATTGCGCCGATATGGCCACTTGTCCTAGTCTTCCGCCAGATCCATCTAAGGTTTCCGAGGCTCCCGCAATCCGGCAGCACGGCGCACTTGCTCCAGTGTCTGGTGTCGAACCCGCTCGGCCTGCCAAACGTCACCGCTTTCGCTCGTTCTTAGGCCTGGTAGGTCCAGGAATCATTACCGGCGCAGCCAACGACGATCCTACCGCCATTGGCACCTACGCGAAATGCGGTGCTTCTTTCGGTTTCGCCTTGCTGTGGATGATGCCGGCCACGTTTCCGATGATGGCGGCCACGGTTTATCTGTGCTCCAAAATCGGAATGGTGACCGGGCAGGGGATCGCCGGCGTGATCCGCTCGCATTACTCGCGATGGCTTCTTTATCCGGTTGTGGCCGCCCTGGTGGTCGCCAATGTCCTGGAGGCGGGCGCCGACATCAGCGCGATCGCGGCGGCCCTGCGACTGGTCCTGCCCATCCCGGTCATCGGTATCACTGTAGGGATCACTGTTATCGTTCTGCTGATACAGGTCTGGGGATCGTACGACCTCATACAGAAGATCTTCCGCTGGCTTGCCCTCGCTCTATTCTCCTATGTGGCCGCGGCTTTCCTGGCGCACCCTCACCTTTCGGAGGTCCTGAGCCATACATTTCGTCCTGCCATCCAGTTTCATTCCAGCTATCTCGCCATGATGGTTGCGATCATCGGAACGACGTTGTCGCCGTACCTGTTCTTTTGGCAAGCGGGACTTGAGATTGAAGAAAGCACATCGTTAGGACATCCGCGCTCGCCACATCACGCGGGCGCTTCCAACCACGAGTTGCGGTCGGCAGCCCTCGACGTAAGTATTGGCATGCTGTTCTCGAGCCTGATTTCGTACTTCATCGTCCTGGGTACCGCCGCGACATTGTTCAAAGCGGGTGAAAAACAGGTTGAGACGGCAGCGCAGGCGGCCCAGGCACTGCGGCCTGTCGCCGGAGACGCCGCCACATGGCTGTTCGCTGCGGGCGTTATCGGCGTCGGAATCCTGGCCGTACCGGTACTCACCACGGGGGCAGCCTATGCGCTGGCCGAAACCTTCGAATGGAAGACAGGGCTGAATCACACTCCGGAACACGCCAAGGAATTCTATGCGGTGATTGCACTTGCAACGTGCGTGGCGTTGGCAATCGGTTTTTCAGGAATTAATCCCATCAACGCCCTGTTCTGGGCCGGTCTCATCATGGGACTGCTGGCGCCACCCATCATGCTGGTCATCATGCTGATCACGAACAACCGGAGAGTCATGGGCAGCCAGGCCAATGGAATCGGGGTAAACGTTCTGGGCTGGGGAACGACGGTCGCCATCTCAGGGGCGACCTTCGGTTTGCTATGGAGTTGGCTGATTCCTTAGGGCATCTTCTCGGATGCTTCTTGCGAGGGCGCACTTTCATTCCCGCGCAGATCCACTGCCGAAACCGAGTAGATGTATTCGCGTCCTGAACTCACCTTCTCATCACGGAATGCCGGCGCTTTCACCAGGTCCGAATTCATCTTCACTGGCGCTGTCCCTGGTTCGTGACGATAGATGTTGTAACCCGCCAAATCGCCGTCCGCAACGGGTGCCCAAATCAGATCAATGAAGGGTTTCTGACCCACCCCCGACGCCACCGCCTGCAGGCCCGAGGGCACTTTTGGCGGAAACAAGTCATGGGTAAGCACCTTGACCTGCGGGCTGTCCTCACTCTCCACCTGGAGGTCCGGCTTGCCCGGCCGGCTAACGTTGGTCACGATCGTGAGGTGGTACAGGTAGGTCTTCTCCCATTCGAACGTCTGATCCAGCCATTCGCCGCGATCACCGGACAAGGGA
>Ga0070741_10003812_pt1 | contig 36342 bp, 30 predicted proteins | sample Coa_R1_4_FD_66440 | JGI IMG/M metagenome (GOLD analysis project Ga0070741, IMG submission 66440) | Surface soil microbial communities from Centralia Pennsylvania, which are recovering from an underground coalmine fire - Coalmine... | ecosystem: Environmental > Terrestrial > Soil > Unclassified ... | reverse complement strand
GACGATCAAACGGTCACTGTGCGCGAACGCGACCATATGACCCAGGTGCGCGTTGCTATCAAGGAGCTGCCGCTGTACCTCCTGGAGCGCGTGAGTTTTCGCTAACGCTTGTTTGCTCAGGTAAAAAAGTGGGCAGGCAAAAAAATTGCCTGCCCACTTTTCTTTTCAGTCTATTCCACCAATCAAGCATGCCGCGCAATATAGCTCAAAGCTGGCTCTAGCTCCTGATCTTGCCTGGGAACTTTGTTGTTGACTTTGCGTTTGGTCTGCCGTGCCAGGCGGGCGGGCAAGTAAGGCTCCATTGCTCGTAGGGCGTTGATGTATACTTGCTGCTGCTCGTAGATAACGCCATTGGCTCCCAGCGCCCACCACTCCTGAGGCGTGAAGTAGGCCGAGACCTCGGCCTCCGAGCCGCTGCGACCGTACCACTGGATCAGGTGCAGGTTGTCGGACTGCGAAAGCCAGTAAGCCAGATCGATCAGTTCGGGATTCTCGGTCAGCTTCGCCATGCCGTAGACGTGGCCCATCAGTTGTAAGATGACCTGCTGGGCGCTATTGCCCAGGAAAAACTCCATTCCGCCGCTTCCGGCCCAGGTGGTGGGGTAGACCGGCAGCGGGAGATGATACGAATTCTCGCGGTGGCGCTCTATCAGCTCGCTGGCAGTATACGTATTCACCTTGCGGCGCGTGAGTTCATTGGGGAGCGAGCGCATAAACTCGAAGATGCCGCTATCGAGCCGGTGGTGCTCACCAAAGGTTTCAAAGTCCCAGCCGATAAAGAGCAGGTCGCCCCAGGTGTCGGCCAGCCAGTTGGCATAGGTGTCGGCATAGAGCGGATAGCCGGCCCAGCTCTGGTTGGAGAAGCGATAGCCGACATCGTCGCTCAATTCAGTGTGACGAGTGAGCAGATAAGGGCTGGAAGTCCGCTCAGGATCGATGGGAGGGATCTGCTTCGCCCGCGAGTTTTTCTGTTTCGTCTCGATTGGCAGCGCGTATGTTCCGTCATCTCCATAATGATAGAGATGTGTGCTCTCGCGCCAGCCCATCACCCAGGGACGACCATCCATCACCGCGCCGCGGAAGCCCAGCGTATCGAGCGCGTTGTAAAGCGTTGCCGACATGCACATCTCGGTGGTGTCGGTGACGACGGGGCGCTTGCCAAAGATCTCCTCTAGCTCGTCAACCATTTGCTGCATGCGTACCATAAAGGCGGGCATATCGAGCAGGAAGAGGAAACTATGATACGGTTCAACGCCGATCAGCTCCACGTTTTCCTCTGCTACCAACTCGCGAAACAGGGCAAGCAATTCGGGGTCCCACATACTGGCCTGACGCACAAAGGAGAGCGAGAAGCCAATCGAGAGCCGCATGCCTTGCCGTACCAGATCCAGGAACATCCGTCCCGCCGGATAATAGCTATAGCGCGCCACTTTTCTAAAGTAATGCTCGTTCATGCGTTCATCGAAGAGGCAGTGAGTGATATCCGATACCGAGGCGCCGCGCGGGATCGGCTGGGCTGGCAACTTCAGGCGGCGTGGTTGATGCACAACGGTATAAATCGCCAGGTCTGCAACCATGCTATTCTTCCTCTCACACTACCTTGCCAGGTGCAACATGGACAGGTTCTTCATTTACCGCCTCCACAGTCTTTGCGCGCGCCTTTTTTAGCTGCGGGGGAGGAAACACGATATCCTGCTTACGACCTAGAAATTCTAGTTTTCCTACAAGATTCTCAATGACGCGATCCCAGAGAAATTGCTTCGCGGTATGTTGTCCGCTCTCGCGAATGCGCTCCTGCTCTTCCGCATGGCGGCGCAAGTAGAGCATATATCCCACAATCTCGTCGGGATCGTCGGTCTCGGTCACGATGGCATTCTCAAACGAGACAGCGTAATCTTCGCCTGTCGAGCCGGTCACGGCAATACCCTGGGCTGCCATAACCTCTAACGCGACCAGGCCGAATGGCTCGTGGCCGCTATTTGCCAGCGTGGCATCGGCAGCCGCGTAGATTGTACGCACAAATTCTTCGGGAAGGAAGAAGCGCAGGTTGTAGATATCGGCTGGCTCCGCCTGTTCTATGGCAGCAATGCACTGTTCAAGGTTAGGTCGTTGCGCCACCACATCGCGTATGCTCAAACCCAGGCTGTAGGCCCGATGGAATACTTCCGCTCCGTGTGGCTCGATGCCGCCGCGCACAAAGAGCGTGACGGGATAGCCGCTATGCTTGAGGCGTGCCACGGCTTCGATTGCCATCAGCCAGCGTTTATCGGGGTCGAAACGACCGATTTTGAAGAGGAAGAGCCGGTTGGGATCGTTGCGGCGGCTAATGGCGCGCAAGCGTTCTACAGCTTCGGTATCGACCGGCAGCAGGTGACGCGATGGGATACCGTTGGGGATCACCAGCGGGTTGACGCCCAGTTGCCACATCTTATGCTTCATGTATTTACTGACAGTGCAGAGGGTCGCGACGAAGTTGAGACGTCCCCAGTTGACCCGATGCAGGGACATCAGACTGTTCAGATTCCATAACAGGAGCACCTTCTGACGTACACCGAACCAGTGCAGCAGGTCCGACGTGCGGCATATCACCTCGGCTGTATGCCAGTCTTCGCCCATAATGACAACGGTTTTCCCAGCGGCAATTGCTGGGCGTACGATGTCATTATAGATATGATAGGGAACGCTCTCGTTATAATCATAGAGTTTCTCCTCTTCACCGTCATAGACGCCGTTGGGGTAGTATTTACTCACCCACTGCGACCAGCGCTCAAGTACCAGGTGTCCATCCACCCGCGTTTCGGTCGCGGGCTTGTAAGGATCGCCGATAAAAATCAGGTGGGTGGTATAACCCTGCATCGCTAAAGCTTCACTGAGTTCGGAGACGCGCGTGCCTAAACCGCCTGCGGTGGAATAGACATCGGGCCCCTCGAAACAGAGTAGCACAAATAGCGTATTTTCCGGTGATATAGCTCCATCTATTGTAATCATGTTTCGAAAGTCCTCATAAGTTTCTGTTGTTGGGGTTGAGAGGAAAGAAGCATAAAGATGCTTCCTATAATGTAGTATAGCACGTTATCCAGCATGGACACGTTCCACGAAAAAAGATAACATATAAAAAAAAGTTAGTGTGAGGAGTATCATAGTGGCAGATTTTATAAACTTTCCGATGCAACGAGAACAGGTAATTACTTCTGGCGATACGATAATTGGCGTTATCCCTGAGATCTGTCTGGTTTCCCATTTTCAGGTGGGTTCCTGGCAGGTGCTTTATCGACCTATGGAAACCGGGAATGTCAAACGCTGGGGCTTGCCTCTGATGATCCCGAATTTTTCGCGCTTGAACAATGGGATATTTCAGGAAAAAGGGACGACGCTGCCAATTCACGGTTTTGGGCGCAATCTGCCCTGGACGGTGATCGAACAGCAGCAGAGCAGCATCACCATCCAGTTAATGAGCAGCGATGCGACACGCCCCAATTATCCCTACGAGTTCACTTTTACCTCGGCCATTACTGCGGGCGAGGGGACGTTGACCTATGTGTTGACGATGGAGAATCGCGGCGATGAGGTGATGCCGATTGCCCCGGGGTTCCATCCCTATTTCTCAGTCGCGCAGATGGATAAGGCGAAGGTTGTCACCGATGGGCCGTCGGGCTTCGCGGTGAGCGCGTTTCAGTGGGATACCAATCCGCCCGACCACCCCTATCCGTTTCCTCATCGTGTGACCATCGAAGTCCCTCGCGGTGGCACGCTGATCATTGAGGAACTGCCGCAACAAGAACGCTATCTGCTCTCAACGATGCAGGTCTGGTCTGAACCGGTGACGAAGCCCGATCATGATTTCATCTGTTTTGAGCCTGTAGTAACAAGCGAGGATGGCCTCAACCGGCCTGCTGACCGCCTCAATATCGCACCTCACGGCTCGCAACAAATTGTGTTGCGGTTTACGGCCAGACCGGGCTAGACGATTTTCTCATGAGTGTATGAGGCTAAGATTAGGAGCAAACTATGAGCCTGCCCCTTGAAGATGCGCTGGAGCGCTATCCTCGAATTTCTTTGACCCGCCTGCCCACGCCCCTGCAAGCGTTACCAACGCTGAGCGCAAGGCTGGGCCAGCGCCTGTTCATCAAGCGAGATGATTTAACCGACCTTACGCTGGGAGGCGATAAGCCGCGTAAGCTGGAATACGAGGTGGCGCGCGCCCTGGCGCAGGGAGCCGATACGCTGGTGACCTGTGGCAGCGCCCAGAGCAATCATGCGCGTTTAACAACGGCGGCGGCTCGTAAGGTGGGGATGGATTGCGCCGTGGTCCTGAGCCGCGATCAGTACCAGGCTTTTCAGGGCAATCTGCTGACCGTCTATTTGATGGGCGCGCAGGTACATCTGGTTGAGACAGCCAGCCACTGGGATCTGGAGCCGCATGTGCAGCGCGTGATCCAATCTTTACAGGAGCAGGGGCGGAAACCGTACTATATCCCTATCAGTGGCACAACCCCGCATAGCTGCCTGGGATATGTGCGTTGCGGGCTAGAGATTGCCGCTCAACTGGCTGAGCAGCATATTCAGCCGGATGCTATCTATACGCCCTTTGGCACTGGCGGTATCTTCACGGCGCTACTGCTCGCTCTGCGAGAAAAAGGAATCGGGTCTCCGCTCATCGGTATCAGCGTTAATCAGCAGCGGGCAATCTGCTATGAGCGGCTGGAGCAGTGGTGGGGGGAGCTTTGTCGTTTGCTTGAGCGCGATCCGCAGAATGAGCGGGGCGAGTTCGAAATCCACGATGAGTTCGTCGGGCGCGGCTATGGCGATCCCACTGAAGGCTGCCTGGATGCTATTCTGCTGCTGGCTCAAACCGAAGGGGTGATGCTTGACCCGGTCTATGCGGGAAAGATGATGGCAGGCTTCCTGGCGCATCAAGCTGCCGGGCGCTGGTCCGCCGGTCAGCAGATTGTATTACTGCATTCCGGCGGCGTGCCTGCCAATTTTGCCTATCATAAAGAGCTAAACATGCACCTCAAAAAACGCGGGATAGACATACCGTTTTGATGGCGCTGCGGTTATAGCGATTGCAAGGCAGGTTTGCGGGCACGCACAAATGCACTGATAAAGCGTCCATCCACAGCGCTTCGTTCCTCTGGTGAAAGGGTCGCAATAGAGCCGCTTGCCCCGCTTTGATCGATATCGTCGAGCGAATAACGCCTCGTTACTTCGATCTCAATATCGACAAATCCTGCCTCTCGTAAAAGCGCACGATACGTGCCTTCTTCAAGCGCCCCAGCCACACAGCCAGCCCATGCTTCTAGATCGTCGCGGATAGCTTGCGGCATAGAACCCAGGAAGACAACGTCGGAAACGGCGAAGCGCCCTCCAGGTGCCAGCACGCGGTAAGCTTCTTGCAGCACTTTCCCTTTATCGGCTGAAAGATTGATCACACAGTTGGAAATAACCACGTCAACGGTATTAGCGGGTAGGGGAATATCCTCAATCACGCCTTTGAGGAATTGGACGTTGGTGACGCCTGCTTCGGCCTTGTTGCGCTCAGCTAATGCGAGCATCTCATCGGTCATATCCAATCCATAGGCGAAGCCGGCTGGTCCCACGCGGCGCGCGGAGAGCAGCACATCGATGCCCCCGCCGCTGCCCAGATCGAGCACTTTCTCGCCCGGCTTTAGCTCGGCCAGCGCGGTCGGATTCCCGCAGCCCATTGAGGCGAGGGCAGCCGCCACGGGGATCTCCCCGAGTTCAGTGCTATTGTAAAGATTGCTAGTGATGGGATCGCTTTTTGCTGAGCAGCAGGAGCTACCGCAGCACCCACTTGCGCCGGGTTCGTTCTCGTTCAATACCCTGACCGCCGTCTGGCCGTATCGTTCGCGAACCTTCGCACGAACCTCTTCGTCGTTGTTTGCCGTGTGTGCCATTGGCTCGTTGTCCTTTCATGGGAGATATTGATAACTATCCATATCTACAACAAAAAAAATCCGTGGGCGTCTCCTAGCGTTCTAGCTGTTGCAACAACCGCAGAACGGGTGAGAGCGCGCCCTCGCGCAGGAAATAGTAGACCCAGACGCCGTGGCGTACTGCGTCAATAATGCCTGCCTGACGCAAAAGCCGTAGATGGTGCGAGATGGTAGATTGGTCCAGATCGAAGTTGCCGGTAATGTCGCAAACGCACACTTCTCCAGGTCGTTCGGCCAGCAGAGTAACAATCTGCACACGCGTCGGATCGGCCAGGGCGCGTAGCAGGTTGGCAACATCACTCGCCTCTTGCGTGTTCAGTGATGGGTGAATGCCAGGCGAACAACAGGCTATATCGCCGCCCGTTTTGCCAACGCGCCGTTTGCGCGGCTTGATTTGTATTACTTCGTTTTCCGGCTCCATGTCTTCGTCCTTTCCCACCATCGTTACTAATAAATATACCTGAGACTTTGATATTTGTCAATGTTTCCTGTAGTAGTTAGCGCGTGCATTTTACACTCCCGTTGGGATATAATATGGTTATTACTGAACGACGATTCGACGCTTCGCCTTTAGATAAAGAATAACACATTGCAGGCCCAGAAAGCAGGTAAACGCTATGGATAGGGAGCCGGGTAAAAAATACTGGCTACAAAATAGTAACGACAGACAGCAAATGCGACCGGGTCCGGGCGGTCGCCCTGGCGGCCAGAATCAGCAAGGCCGTCCTTCGAATAATCTCAACCGCTGGCTGCTGCTGATCGTTGGCATTATGCTCGTCATTTATGTCTATAACTACTTTTCCACGACGACCGGGAATCAAAATACGCCGCCGACTGTCGAACTGACCTATACTGACTTTTACAACCAGATAGGTCAGAGGAACGTCAAAAGCGCCACATTTATTGGGCAGACAGACATTACCGGTGAACTGAATACGCCCGTCCAGGGGAAGACCGAGTACCATGTGGTGCAACTGCCCAACGGGGACCCGCAGTTGATCCCGTTGTTGAGGGACAGCGGAGCAAAGTTTACGTATAAGGCTCCCCCGGATAATAGCTTCTGGCTGACGATATTAATTAACGTCTTGCCCTGGGTATTCCTGATTGGCCTGTTTGTCTTCTTTAGCCGCAGGGCGACACAGGGGCAACAGGGGATCTTCAGCTTTGGCAAGAGCCGCGCCAAGTTGATCCTGGAAGACCGGCCCAGCACAACCTTCGCCGATGTCGCGGGCGTTGACGAATCGAAATACGAGCTGCAAGAGGTGGTTGAGTTCCTCAAGACGCCACAGAAGTTCCAGCGGTTAGGCGGCAAAATCCCGCGTGGCGTGCTGCTGGTGGGACCTCCGGGGACAGGTAAAACGTTGCTGGCGCGCGCGGTTGCTGGCGAAGCGAGCGTCCCCTTCTTCTCCATGAGCGGCTCGGAATTCGTCGAAGTGCTGGTTGGCGTCGGAGCCAGCCGCGTGCGTGACCTGTTTGATCAGGCCAAGAAGGCATCGCCCAGCATCATCTTTATCGACGAAATCGACGCCGTGGGCCGACAGCGTGGGTCCAGCATCAATACCAATGACGAGCGCGAGCAGACGCTCAACCAGTTGCTGGTCGAGATGGACGGCTTTGATACGCGCCAGGCCGTGGTTGTGCTGGCCGCTACCAACCGCCCCGACGGACTCGATCAGGCCCTTTTGCGACCAGGACGTTTTGACCGTCGCGTCACGGTGGATCGTCCCGACTGGAACGGTCGCCTGGCAATACTGAAGATCCATACGCGCAATGTGCCGCTCGGTCCTGATGTGGATTTGCTCGCGCTTGCACGCACGACGACCGGTATGGTGGGAGCTGATCTGGCGAATCTGGTGAATGAGGCCGCGTTGTTGGCCGCGCGCCGCAACATGGACTATGTGGACCAGCGCTCCTTTGAGGAGGCTCTTGATAAGATCCTTCTGGGGGCAGAGCGTCCGCTGGTGCTCAGCGATGAAGACCTTACCGAAACAGCCTATCATGAGGGCGGTCATGCTTTGACGGGCCTGCTCTCAGAGGGAGCTGATCCCATTACGAAAGTGACGATTGTGCCGCGTGGTCAGGCGCTGGGCGTTACCATGTCTACTCCGCTCGATGATCGCTACAACTACTCGAAAGAGTATCTATTGACCCAGATAGTTGTGGCGTTGGGAGGGCGAGCTGCCGAGGAGATAGTGTATGGCAGAGGTACGACGGGTGCGGAAAATGATCTGCAACGCGTCACGATGATTGCGCGCCAGATGGTGGCCCGCTGGGGAATGAGCGAGCGGGTGGGTACCGTCTCCTTTAGCGACCGGCAGAGCCCCTTTATGGGTGGCGGTGATACCGGAGCTCCTAGCAATTACAGTGAAGAGACTGCCGAGCTGATTGACGAGGAGGTCGAGCGCATCGTCCGTTCCAGCTATGCGCGGGCGCTTGAACTGCTGACCACCTATCGCTCGACATTAGATCGTATTGCGCAGGAGCTGCGTCGTCACGAGACGATAGATGCACAGCAATTGCGAGCCATCATGGAGGAGACCGGAGCGCCAATCGCTTCAACTCAATTCCAGCCGATGCCAGCAGGAGTGGTCGTTGCCCCTCCCGAGCCGACGCCACCACCTTCAATACAGCCACCGGAGATAGAATAACGCAGTCAAGAGAGCGGCTGGGTATTTTGGCAGGGATGCCCGCCGCTTTTTTTTGCTTCAGGCGCTCCTGTTCTCAAGGAACGCGCACATGTGTGGGTAGTCCTGCATAAGGGTGTCTAATTGGTCAGGAGAAAGGGCCATGAACGATCCTTGAGCTTCTGCCAGCACGACCTCCTCGTCGTCCGCCAGGGTGAGCGTGCCGCTGGCCTGGATCATGCGTCCGCGTTGGCGTCCTAATCTGGCTCGCAGGCGTAAGCATGGCCCATAGGGAACGTAACGCCGGTAGCGCACTTCCAGACGGCCCGTCATCGACCATACAGGTTGTTCTGCCAGCATGGAGGTACGATTTAGTGCTTCGTCGAAAAGTGTGGCGATGATGCCCCCATGAATCACGCCGGGGAAGCCTTGATGTTCCTCACGGGGTTGGAAATCAGAAACGATGGTGTCATTTTCTTGGTGAAAGACCATCTGTAGCCCGTAAGGGTTACGCTGTCCGCAGGCATAGCAGCGCTGGTAATCGGTGGTGTCATTCAATTCCATAATGTTGTTCAGTTCCGTCTGATTGTGATATTACGAAAAAAGTGTATTTTGCAGTCTATCATAGCAGCGAGACCGGGACAAGGTGAGGCAGTACCCTTATGTGATTAATGATCATTTTAGGAGTAATCTGCCAGCTTTGAAATGTTCCGCGTGCCAACACTCCTACGATGAAGCGGGAAGCTACAGGGCAACCGCAAGGGATTGCCCCTACGGAGGCGGAAGCAAAGTATCTGAGGCGGAATATACGCATGATCCGTAGTGCATGTAGAACATATCTTTTAGGATATGGTGGATAGCATTAATTTAGCACATAGGCGAGGGGAAATTATGGCAAAAGCGTCTAAAGGTACTACCACTACTGTTCAAGATGAGGCTCGGAAGCAACGCAAGAAGCAGGCCAAGCAAGAGGCAAAGTTGATGCTCAAGGTGGAGCAGGCCAGGAAGGATGTGCAGAAGGCCGAGAAAAAGCTGACAAAGGCCCAGGCAAATCTTGAGGCCAGCAACGCGCAAGTGCAGATGCTGGAAAATAAGCTGACGCAGTTGCGTTCCTCCCACCAGGATGCGCATAACGGCTCAGGCCAGTGGGAGGCGCAGTCGGACGAGAATGAGGCACTAACCGTTTTTACATCCGAAGGCGCGGTCCCTTTCATCGAATTGCCCATAACGCAGGCTGAGATGGATTCGGCTGTCGGCGGTGAGCAGACTGGTTCGATGAATCAGGAATGGGGATCGCACGAGCCAACTGCTAATGGCGCATCCGCCGAAACGGAAGACAAAAGCGTGCCCTCTTCTGAGCAGGAGGCGGAGTCTAGCGATTCCGGGGGAGAAACGACAAAGAGCAGACGGCACCAGCGAGCTACGCCGAACGAGGAGAATCAGTAGATTATTCACTTTTTTAACTGGCTGGCTGCGGTAAAAAGTATTGGTTGAAAGCGCAGGGGCCAATCCCTGAAGAGCGGGCTGGCCCTTGCATTGATGATGCACACATGTTCTCGCAGGAAGTTCGATTTTAGCGCGCGCCGTTTGAGTTCGAGTGCGTAGCTATTTTCCCCGCTTTCATCTTTGGTGGTAAGGCCAGCACACCTTTTTCTTTGAGCTTGAGATAGATCCAGAGGCTGATCCCCAGCAGCATTCCTCCGAAGAGATAGCCCCCGATCACATCGCTGGCCCAGTGGTCCCCCAGGTAGATGCGCGAGGGGCCAACCAGAATGACAAAGAGCGCCGAAATGATGAGCAAGGCGTAATGCCAGAGGCGATCTCTTTTCAACAGAATCACGCCCAACGAGAAAAGCAGGCCAAAGAAAGCTACATAGGACATTACATGCCCGCTGGGGAAACTCGCGCCCGAAGCATGTTGAATGATTTCCACGAGTTTCGCGGTCGGACGGGGCCGGCTGACAAGCAATTTAATGCCCACATTGACAACAGCGCTTACAGCGGAGAGGACGACGATCAACGCTGCCTCCAGCCGTAGCCGTACCGCCCAGAAAACTAGCGCGGTCAACCCGATCAATAAGGGGAAAACCAGACCGCTATTGCCGAGGTAGCTGACGGCAACCATTAACGTACTGAGCAGAGGAGACCTGTTCTCCTGAAATTCGCGCGTGATGGCGACATCAACCGGAATCACCGGATGGATACGGACGAACCATGCCAGCAGCCCAAAAAGGATAAATTGCACGGCATAGAAGCCAATCAGCACATGCGTGCGTCTAAGTACCTGGTACCAGGGAGCGCGACTCCTTGCAACCTCCTGTTGCGCCTGTCCCACCACTTGCTGGGCTTGCTCTTGTGCCTGCTCCACAGCTTGCTGAGCCTGCTCTCCCACATTTTGTACAGTATCTTCAACTTTTTTATTTTCAGGCTTTTTTTGCACTATTCACTCCTGATGATGCTATATTGTATATGTCTTGATGAGTACAAATCCCGCAGGATACTGTTAGTAGTACGTTTCTGCGCGAAAAAACGTTGCCCCTATTGACGCAGCGCTGGTTTCCCGACTATATTGCACTTGAGGGAAAGGAGAATCATATGCCATCGATAGCAGTTCGGCCCGCGCGTCCTGAGGACCGCGACAGTGTGCTGGCATTTTGTGCCCATACGTGGCAGTGGGGCGATTATATTGAGAGTGTCTGGGATGAATGGTTGAATGACCCTGACGGCGTGCTGCTGGTCGCCACAGCCGATGAGAGGCCCGTCGCCATCAGCCATATGCTGATGGTAAGCGAGGTTGATGCCTGGTTTGAAGGGTTGCGCGTTGATCCGCAATTTCGTCGGCAGGGGCTGTCGAAGGCGCTCAGCAACGTAGGGATTGCCGAAGCCATTAGACGCGGGGCGCGGTATGCACGGCTCGCCGTAGATACAAGCAATAGCCGCTCGATCCAGATTACTGAACAGGGCGGCAATATGCACAGAGTAGGCACCTTTACCCTGTTCTCCGCTCTGCCATTCTCGGAAGACGAGCAGAAGAGTAGGAGCGTGCGCGAGACAGCGCAACTGGCGACACTGGCAGATATGGATCAGATGATTGATTACCTGAATACTTCAAACATCATGCCTCTGACAGGCGGTTTATATTATGTCAACTTTAAAGCCATTCCAATTACTACCGGGCTGCTGGAAGAGAAGGTCGAGCAGGGGCAGATATATCTTCTACGCCGCTGGGAGCGGCTTGATGGTCTGGCAATTGCGGAGGTAAGCAAGGATTTCCGAGGGACATATCTCTCCCTCGGCTATATTGATGGCACAGTCGTCGAATCAATTAGCCTGATCGCCTATGATCTGCGCCAGCGTCTAACTGCTCTGGGGGTCGATAGGCTGCGAGCCTATGCCCCCGATCTACTCCTGGTGCGCGATGCCTTCGCCGGTACTGGCTATGCATGGGAGGATGCCAGCTTCTATACATACGAGCAAAAACTGATGTAGCATCATTGCGTGGGATTGAGCACGGCCTCCACATTATGGAGCTGGTGATAGCGGAGCAACCAGCAGCCATAGTTCATGCCACCGCCAACGGCGGGCAATGCCATCCACTGGCCATCCAGGAGGGAGTTCTGGCGCAGCAGTTCGACCAGGGCTGTACCGATACTGGCGTTGGAGAGATTGCCGTAATAGCGGAAATTATCGGCCAGCTTCTCCATCGTGGAGGAGGGCCAGTGGTAGTCGTTGATCAGCAGTTCGCCCAGGCGACGGGTGATGCGTGAATTGGCCTGGTGCGGTATAATATGAGAGAGCTCGTCATAGTGCAGGTTCGCGTGTCGCATCAGGGCGTCCAGGCTTTCGGCCATAGCGCGCGGGGCCTCGCGGAAGACCTCTTTGCCATTCATTTTCGTATAGCCTATCAAATATTGAGAGAGAAGCTGGCTCAGCTCTTTGCCTTTGCCTTCTTTGTAGAGCTGTCGTATCTTAATATCCACTTCCGCCATTTCCACCACATCTTTGCGCAGGGGGGTCTGATAGTAGAGTGAAGGTCCCTGCTGGGCGTCGGAGCCATTAATCAGATAAGTATCTTCGTCGCTTTTTTCGAGCAGGAAGGCGGCAGCGCCTTCGCCGAAGAGCGAGCTAGTTTTCCAGTCGAGTACATTCATAATATTAGGTAAAAGCCCTTCAGTTGTAACCATCAACACCAGGCGGGCGGAACTGGTGACCAGGGCTTCGGTCGCGACTTGAAAGCCTTCCGTCTGGCAGGCGCAGGCGCCTTTGAGCATGGTCGAGCGTATAGGTGGCAGGCCCAGGCGCATCTGGACCAGGCTGGCGACCGTCGGGAAGGACTCATTATCCGAGGACGAAGCCCCAATGATGGTATCGATCTCAGCGGGATCGCGGCCTGAACTGGCGATGGCGCGTTGAGCGGCGATTACCGCCATATCGACCAGTGATTCATCAGCTTTGGCGTCGGGATCGGCAATCAGGCCGGGCGCGTCGGCGCCCGCCATCTGGCGACAGAGTTCAAGCGTGCTGGCTCGTACATAGCGTGTGCTCAACCCGGTGACGCGCTCTAAATCATCGGCGCTGCGTGGATCGCCCAGGCGGGTAGAAATATACGCGAAAAACGCGTTCGTGATAATGCCTTTGGGGGCGTAGTTTCCCAGGCCGATCAAGCGCACTTTCGCTTTCGTATAGACCTGCGGCACAATATAAGTATAATGGGGCCATTGCCCTTCTGTATTGAACGTCATGAGATAAAAGACCTCCATAGCGAGGGTATATCGCAATTTTATGACCAGTATAACACATTTCTGTGCTGAAGAACTCACTCAAAATGGAGGGGGAGGCAGGAAATGTGGATACACAACGCGCAGTTGTGTATCCACAAGGTCATCATGAGGGTGGAGTACAGTTCTACCAGTAGTCTTTGTGGTCGCGGCCATTATCACGGCGATTGCGGCCTCGACCACCACCATAGTTTGTGTTGCTGTAACTATACGCGTCATCACGGCGGGGGCGTGATGCCCGTTGCGTCTGGAAGCACTCGTTGCAATAAACAGGACGATCTTCGCGGGGAACGAAAGGAACAGAGGTGGTACGGCCACAGCTTGCACAGACTGCCTCGTGTTGTTCACCGCGAGGGGCGCGTGAAGTGGTTTGCGCGCCGCGACGCTGAGCGCGACAGCTAGAACAACGGCTAGGGGCGTTCGTTAGTCCTTTCGAGGCGAAAAATTCTTGTTCCCCGGCGCTGAACGTAAAGGCGTTTCCGCAATCGCGACAGGTGAGCGTCCGATCTCGGTAGCCCTCATTGGACATCATGGGTTGTAGTTTCCCTTCTTGCGATCTTCGTTCCGCTTAACGACGGTCTTTTGGCGTGAAATGAGCTGAGTTGTATAGACAGGAGTGTACCAGGTTACAGCAACTAACGGAGGGACACGTTTCCCGGTGGCTTTCGGTTTGCGATATCCCCAATTCCTGGTGGCGGAACGAAACCAGGGCTTTGGATATGACACACCATACGAGCTATTTTTCCCGAACCACGTAATTATTGTAACATATTGTTCCCAAAAAAACAGTATTGTAGCAGTCAGAATGTTAAGATTTCTCGACAAATGTGAAACATTTGTCAGTCGCTTCTCATTCCTGTTTCAGACACTATTGCTGGTTTTGTTCAGGGGTCTTACTGGGCAGGCGGAGAGGGATGGGACCGCTAAGCGCGTTGGAGCGTGTCGGCGGGGAGTCCGTCATGGGCATAAGGGTTGTGAGCGCGTGCTGGATGGGGACATATTCCAGACTAATATTGCCCATGCTGATGATATCGCCCTGCTTGAGCAGTCTGGGTTTATTGAGCGGCTCATCGTTCACACGGGTGCCGTTGCGACTGCCGAGATCGTGGATATAGTCATCGTTGCCCTGGCGCGAGAACTGAACGTGACGGCGTGAGATTGAAGTATCCTGGATCACGATATCGCTTTCGTGGCCGCGCCCGACCGTTATCGTCTGTCGATCCAGCAAAAAGCTCTGGCCGACCGTGGGGCCTTCCAGCATGATCAGCGTGCCTCCGGTAGCATCCGGTTGTGGCAAAGGCGAAGCATAGCGGACTTCCGCAGTCTCATCCCAGCTATGGGCAGGGTTCTCGCCTGAAGCAACCTTTACCGGATCAGGAAGGGATGGCGTTTGATTATGATCGAGCAGGCCGGTCACGGGAAGCTGTGCGCTCTCCTCATCAAAGGCCGAGCGCCATTTGTGGTTGACAAGGGGATCAACCAGGTCTGCCGGCATCTCTTTATGTTCAACCGCGATAAATGTAAAGCTGTGCGCGCCCACCTCAATCAGGTCGCCAGATTTGACCAGGGCAGTGGCGCGAACGCGACGTCCGTTAAGGAAAATACCGTTAAGGCTACCACAATCGGTCAGGTAGACATTGTTCTGGTGCCAGGCCAACTCCGCATGGTGGCGAGAAGCCATCTCATCGTCTACCCAGATATCGTTATCCTCGCCACGTCCTATCGTTGCTATCTGGCGTTTGAGGGCAAGGCGTTGCCCTTGAAAGTTCCCACTGCGATATTCGAGCCAGCCCCAGGGAGTATCCTCGCTGTAGACAAAAAGAGGCAGGACGCCTGGTTGATAGCGTGGGAGCTGCGAGGCGGTTTTGCTAAGGGATGCGCTCCACTTCAGGCGAGCAACCCGCATCGAGGCGCTGGAGAGCTGTGGCTGCGTATAGAGGCAATAGGCGGTCGAGATGCTCAGAGGGAATATCCAGCCGGAGAGCGCGATGTAGGTCAGAACCGCCTCAACCTCGATCATTGATAAGCCCGCCTGGTTGACGGTGAAGCGCAGATTGTACCAGATAAACGCCAGGAGTAAGAGCAGGACAGAGAGAACACAGAGCACAATCGCCCTGGTTAGTTGTCGCGTTGTCCCTCGTTTGCGCAGGGAAGTATAGAGCGTGTTCACCGTGATCGCAAGCATGCCACAGGCTAAGCCGCCATAGCAGCCCAAATTAAACCAGGTTGGAAAATCTACTGTACTCGTCGTGGTCTCCCTTTCCTAGAGCATCGGCCCGATATGGGCATTCCTGGCCTTGCTGATCTGGATGACATCAATAATCGTATGTTGATCCAGGTTTTTCTGATACAGGCTATCAGCGGCGACATTGGCGGAGTCTGCGGCAACATTGTTATTGACATCCACGCCGTCCCAGTATTCGAAATGGGTCGCTCCCTCTGTCACTGCTACGCCAAGAAATGCATGTCCTGGAATAATGACAATTTCGGCACTAAGCCCTATTTGCTCAACGGCAGCCGCGAGCAGGGTGGTCAGCTCGACGCACATGCCGCTACGCTGTTGGAGGACCTCGGCTGGCAATTTGATGTTTTGCGTTGCCGTACTATCGCTCCCATTGGCGCTGTAGGGCACGCTCGCCTGGAGGTAGCGGATGTGATAGTCAAGGCGCAATGTATCATAAATGGCGTCAACCTGATCAATAACCTGCTGAGCGGTCGCCGAGCGGTATCCAATCATGCCAGCCGGAACGGGTGGCTGCTGCTCGTTTAAGTGGTTGGCAGCTCTGGTGACCAGCGCAACCACAGCCGGATCATTGGGCGTAACCCAGGCAGCCACCTTCAAGCGATTGGTTGTGGTCCATTGCATCAGCCAGCGCGAGTGTAATGTCACAGGGGCGTCGTTAAGATAGTACAGGTACCCCCTGGTATCTGTCACCTGAACATGCAGGGAACTGCTTCTTTCCGTGGTAAGGTAACGCAGCGCCTGATCCTGCAATGGTGGGATAAATGTACTCGACTGACTGGCGCTGGTCGCGTTGAGGGTTTGCGTCTGAACCTGGCTGAAATGGGCGATAGAGACACTGATGATCAGGGTAAGGGGACTGGAGCTGCTATAGTCAACGGTAAACAGGGAATATTGCGTCGCGAGGTAGGACGGGTAGAAGGCGCTAAATATAGCGGTGGGGGCGTGTATGCAGATATGCACCGGAGCCTGCCCTCCGCAATATTCTTGCTTTTGCAGACTGCTTTGCTGGTAGCGTGAATATGCCTGTACTCCTCCAGCAATATAGGCGCCGGAGAGTATCACCAGAGTCGTTAAGGTAAGAAGCAACACAACATGTTTTTTGCCCATTGGTGATTAGCCTCGTGACATGGCATTGGCATAGACGCTTTTTACCATAGAATATGTTCAGCCGCAATCATACCATTCTGTATCATAATGAGCAAATTGGTGGGACTTGTGGGGGACTTGTGTGGCATAAGCAACAGAGATGTTTGAGGGGAGACTTTGCTTGCGGCGACAGGACAGATACCCAGGTCGCGCCGTCGGGAACCTGGGTATCTGTCCTGCCTAATAAGCGCGGTTGAGGGTCAGGCCCTGTACTGTCTGGTGCATTAAAAACTGAATAACGGCCTGCGGGCTGCCGGTTTGTTCATAGATGGCAAGCTGGCGATCCGCGCCGGTGCCTTGAGGATCTTCAAGCAGATGACGGAGGTAGTTAATCTCGCGCCGGTCATTAAGATCGTCGAGCACATCATCGACGAAGTCAAGCAGCTCATGAATGGCGTCACGCATGCTAAGGCGGCGCTGCTGCATAAAGTCAACAATTTCGGCATCCAGCCCGTAGCGACTGGCGCGCCATTTGTTTTCTTCGATGTAGTGGGAGGGCAAGACGTAAGTGGAGAGGTTGCGTTTATGCATCCAGGTCAGCTTGGCTACCAGCGCCTGGCAGAGGGCCGCGATGGCTAACGTATCCTCGATACTGGTGGGCATATCACAAATGCGGAACTCGATGGTTGAAAAAAAGGGATGAGGGCGAATATCCCACCAGATCCGCTTGCCATTGTCGATGCAGTCGGTCTGAACGAGATCGGCCACATAGCGGTCGAACTCGGCAGTTGAGGTGAAAACATTAGGAATGCCGGAGCGCGGAAAGCGTTTCCACACAATGGCGCGGTACGATTTCAGGCCGGAGTGACGCCCAAGCCAGAATGGCGAGTTCGCGGAGAGCGCGAGCAGATGGGGCAGCCAGGTGCGGAGCTGATTCATCAGCGGGACGGCCAGTTCGTGCCCGTCGATGCCAACGTGAACATGTAATCCGAAGATCAGGATAGAGCGTCCCACATCCTGGAATTCCTCGTCCAGCTTATCGTAACGAGGATTGCTGGTTCTGGCCTGGTCTTTCCAGTGCGCGGTGGGATGGGTACCGGCGCTGATCAGCGCAAGCCCCTCCGCCGCTACCAGATCGGCCAATGTTGATCTGAGGTATTGTAAATTGAGTCGGGCCGCGGCAATATTTGGGCAAACTTCGGTAACAATTTCTACCGCCGGTTGCAGCATTTCAGCTTTAATATGGTCACCGAGAAGAGGCTCCCCTTTTTCCAGGATGGTATGAATGTACGAGGCTAGCTGGCCTGTATTTCTATCTACCATCTGAAATTCTTCCTCGATTCCCAGGGTGAAGCGTTGTGCCATTGCAATCTCCTTCCGGGTGTATGTCACTGGGCATGAGCGTACTAAAGAGCCTGGACAGCTATGGATACGATGATACTGAGATGAAACCAGAGAGGTTCCCAGTGACGAGTTGTCCTGGCGGAGAAGAAGGGCGGGATGACTGCAAAAACCGACCGGTGAGACAAAGTAGCGTCATGAGAATGGATCGACCTCTAAGGCTTCGTTGGTGAAGGGAGACATACAAAAAGCGGAGAATACGAGGAACAGTAGAACCTGAATGCAAAACGGACGAATCGCACGACACCGCCGAAAGAGGCTGACGCAACTCCGGCGGATCGTGTTGCGCTACAGCGCATAACCGCATAAGAGCTCCTCTGGTATAAATACTTTTTGCATGAGCCGTACTAGTAAGGTGACACTACATGGAAAAGTACTTAGGAATCATAGAGTACACAAGGATTATGCAATCTGTCAAGGGGTAAACTTATAAAAGAAAGGCAAAAGGTAATAAATCGGTTACTCGGAAGGTTGGTTCGGCTCCGTCAACGTAGATCACCGCGTCTGGAGCCAGATCAGCCATCCACTGGCGACAGGCTCCGCAGGGCATGCGCTGCTGAAGCGGGGCGTTGGCGGGCGCATCGATGCAGGCGATAGCGATATGGGTCACGGGACCGGCGCCCGCCGAAATGGCACCTGCCAGCGCCGAGCGTTCCGCGCATAACGTCAATCCGAAGCTTGAGATCTCGATATTGGCCCCGGCAAAGATTTTGCCGCCTGCCACCACGACTGCGCCTACATGAAAATGTGAATAGGGGCAATGGGCATGCCTGGCTGCCTCGCGTGCCAGGGATACTAATGTTTCACGTTCCATCAAGTTGTTCTCCTTTGGGGGATGTCATCATCAAACGGCAGCCTGACAGGAAAAAGCTTCCGGTCGGCTCAGCCATTCTGGAAAGATGCTATTCAACCGATTAGGATATAGTAACACAATGACCTGGAAAAGTGTCTCGTATATTACTGTTTCGAACCATCTGTGTACAGAAATAGCCCAAATTGTGTCAAAGTGTTACTGCTTGCTAAGGATGGCGTTAACGTAGTTAAAGGACAAAGTATTTGGAGCGTATGCGCCGTCAAAAATATATTGGTACATCCTAGTATGGTGATAAAGGCCCAGAGGAGGAATTTGAGTGAAGATCATGGTAGCGGATGATGACCGCGACATGGTAGACATGCTGAGCTACTGGCTCAAAGGGCATGGGTATGACGTGGTACGAGCTTTTGATGGAGAGCAGGCGATTAAGCGTTGGCGTGAAACGTTGCCGGATCTCGTCATTCTCGATATCCAGATGCCGAAGCTGGACGGGTTCGAAGTATGTCGCCAGATGCGGACAGAAACAAACTCAATGGTGTTGATTCTCACAGCGCATGATCGCGAAGACGACGAGGTGCGTGGGCTAGAACTGGGGGCGGACGATTATTTAAGAAAGCCGTTCAGCCCGAGGCAACTCCTGGCCCGCATCAAGGCCATTATGAGGCGATCCTCTGGCACCAGGGGAGTTTCAGGCTCATCGTCGGTCACTGTTGGGCCGGTAACGTTGGATGCGATGCGTCATGAAGTGACACGCGATGGTACTAAGGTCAGGCTCACTCCGACCGAGAGCCGGCTCCTGCACCTGTTGATCACCCATACGGGACAGGTTTTGACGACCGATATGATTATCGAGCGGGTCTGGGGCTATGATGAGGCGGGCGATTCTGGCCTGGTGAAAACTCATATTCGGCACTTACGGCAGAAGGTCGAGCCAGATCCTAATAAGCCACAGTTTATTATGACGGTACCAGGAGTGGGCTATACGTTTACTGCGCCAGTAGCTGTCGAACAGTAAAGGGTATTGCAACAAAAATAGCACCTATTCACGGCACAAGGGAATGAGCAGAAAAGAAAAAGCAGCGGCAGTATCATCTTTAGCTTGCATCAAAGACTCGAAGCTACCTGCTCAGGAGTTAGAGCATTGTGACTGTTTGCCATTCTCGCCTTTGCTTTATAGTATGCAACAGGATGGCATCGCCGATCACGAGCATATGGTGCCTGTTTCACTTACGTTAAATAATCGGGTGCGCAGTGCTGTGCGTGCCCTGTTTCCCCGTTCGACTCCGCTGAGCCTGCTGCTCCTGCATATATGCCAGCAGGAATATGCCCATGAAGCTGCACTTCCTGAGCGTCGTCGCTACCATGCGCCATCAGGAGTGTTAGAGCAAGTCCTGATCAATGTGCGCCGCGTCATCAGAGTGGGGGATCGGCACATGATTCAGGAGAGTGCGGGAGCGATCATTATCTTTCCCGATGTGGACCGGCAAGGGATCTGTAGCATCGTTGAGCGCGTCTATAACAGTATCGACCTGCTTCAGGCCGAAACGCTGATTCCTCCTTTAACACGCGAGACCGCTATTGTACTTGGCATTGGCAGCTATCCAGACGCTGGTATTTCAATAGAAGATCTGCTCTATCAAACAGGCCGCGTGGTTCGCCGCCTGACGTTGCGGCCCATTATTACGTTCCCACCGCATGAGTTTCCTGAACAATGCCAGCGTTTTCCCGTTGGGGAGCCCGAACAGGCCGTAGCAGCGTCTCCGGCATGCCCGTTGATGGCATTGCCGCAGGAACTGGCTCAACATCTGAAGTGCCTGATTCCATATCAGCTCGCGCACGAGCTACAGTGTGTCCCTGTCGGGCAGGATCAGCACACACTTACCGTTGCTATGGCGCATCCTGGTAATATGGCGAGCATCCGTCGCTTACAGGGTGAGACGGGGCTGAACATATTTCCTGTCGCCTGCCGCAGCGAGGAACTGGCAGCCCTGTTAGCGCGTCAATGGTGAAGATTTCATAACCATATTTAGGGAAGCAGGTAGCGAATATCTAACGTGTTCTTCATAAAATTAACCAGATTGCAACTTTTCCTTAACGGGGAAATGTATCAACATTGGTTACTATAGTATGCAATGAGACAATATTTCTGCACCTTAATATATCGTCGTTTGAAATGACATTTATTATGTCATGAGCATTTATTTACTACTTTTTAAGGAGAATGGACAATGGTGGTACAGATGATTCAAGACGATGCCCTTTTAACGTTCAAAGAAGCCATGAACTATCTGCGCGTGAGTCGCTCAACTCTCTATCGTCTGATGTGGTCTGGGCAATTGACGGGGCACAAAGTTGGGAGTACATGGCGTTTTTACCGCGAGGATTTGCGGGCCTGTGTTGGTCGTGGGATGGCGGTGCCGGCTGCTTTGCACGCGGTGCCTGTAAATTCCCCTGTTAACTAGTGCGTTACCCTATGCTTGAGCGTCCAATTTGTATGCTACGTTTTTGTAGGAAAATCGATCTCTCGTATGTTTGCTCTAGTTACGCAAAAAAGCTCATCCCGACGATTAGACCATCGGGATGAGCTTTTTGTATGACAAGGATTTTTATACCTGATCGGCCTTTTGCCGTTGTTCAGCTTTGCTTAAACGTCCCCATTCCTCGAACTCCCGCTCCATCTCATCCTGGACATGTTGTTCCGCGTCTCGTCGCGAGATGCCCTGTTTGCGCACATGGGTAAGGATGCGATTAATATAAGTGCGAGCGATATAATCGCGCTGAATGGTCAGGTTAGCCATTGGTCGTAAATTCAATTGCGAGACGGGGTAGAAGTCTTGATCGCGCAGAGCTGTGGCAAGCAGTTGGGCATAGTCGTTCACAGCCTGGTACGCCATAGGATCAATGAAAAAATCGGAGCGAGCGCTAGAAACAATGAGTACCCCGGCGATGCGGCTGCCACGTAATAGAGGAGCCGCGCAGGCGCTGCGTTCGAACTCATCGGCTTCTACCTGCAAGCGGCCTTCTTCCATATCGCTCCATATTTGCACACGTTGAAGCATGGCCGCCGCCCCTGCCAGCGTCGTGCTACCCAGGTAAACTTTCGCCTCGTTATTGAAGCCCCAGGGAGCATTGCCGCGCATCATGAACTCGCGTAATGTGTGGATGCCATCTGCGCGAGCAGGCATAAGTCTGGCGTAAGTGATGGCAAGCCCTCTGCGCTCTGTATCCAGATGTATCAGTGCCTGTTCAAAGATAGCCTCTGAGACCTGCCAGAAGCGTGCATCATCCTCTTCATTCGCGGCAATTAATTCTGCGACACGCTGATAAATTTCCTTTGGCACTTCTCGGACGCTAATCAAAGAAACATCCAGCAGACCTGGGAATGCCTGATTGATGGCATAGATGAGGGTTGCGCGATGCTCTGGGAAGACCTCAGGCAATCGTTTAAGATGTGCCGGGCGGGGTTCTGAGCTACCACTCATCCAGCGATAAATGGTGTTTTCCGTCACTTCCATTTCTTTGGCAACGTGTGTGATCTCGGCCCTGTCGTGGTGTAAAATGCTGCGTAAAAGTTTGCTCAGCGGGGAGAGCCTGGCCTCAGTAATGGTATCGAGCTGGCCGTCTCCCGCTGGTATCTGCTCTGCCAGGGCTGTGGTAGTGCCATTTGCCAGAACGTCACCAGGCTGCTTATGGGGGCTTGCTGGTACATGCGCAGTTGCAGGTAGGGCTTTCCGCGCACCAGGTGGGCGTCCACGCTTTTTTCTGGGTTGTTCGCCAGATCTTTGCCCGTTATCCATATGGAACTTTCCTCGCTAACACTAGAAGTGCTACAACATCTGCAGAAGTTTTGTCATACATTATAACATATACAGCGCTTGAACGATTACATAATTTTATGTACTCGAGGCAACGCCAGTATATTCTAAGTTTTGCGAAAATGGGGAAAATATGCACAAGATTTATCTTCTGATAGGTGTACATGTTACGACAACTTATTACAATCGTGATAGATGCATTTGTAGCGTATGCAGTAAAATAAGATGGAAGCAGCTTTTGTCCTGCCTCGTGGCCTGCTGCTACAAGGCTTGCACATGTTTTTTATTGTGATGCAAATTGAGCGTAGTGAATGTATTTTTGACAGCATTGTTATTTTTTACAATGTTTATACGAAAGTACTACAATGTCAAACATCTATTGCTTTTTCAGGTCCTGACATGTATTATGGCTAACATCATGAAGAGTATGGAAACAAACTCTTCAAAAATCGATGGCTGGAAGGACTGGGCAGTGTTATGGCTGTACACAAAGTAGTGCATGTTAATGAGTGTGGTCTTCCTTTGAATGCGATAGAGTGGCTGGAAATGCATCATCAGAGCAAAGCTACTGAGCGAGGGCAGATGATTCGTGACCTGCAGCTCAAGCCGGGGAGTTTTGTGGTGGATGCTGGCTGCGGACCCGGCTTATGGTCCCCTCTGCTGGCCGAACAGGTTGGGCGGCAGGGGCGTATTCTCGGCATTGATATTTCCCCAGAAGCGTTGGTAATGGCACAGAAGCGCAGTAAAAAGACACCGTATCGTCACCAGATACACTATAAGCTTGCGACGATGGAACAAATTCCTATTGCGTATGGAGAAGCCGACGTCATCTTCAGTGCCAATGTTAGTCAATACCTTTCCGATCCGGTAGGAACGTTTGCTGCTATGGGTCCCTATCTCGCCCCAGGGGGGCGTCTCGCCATCAAAGATATCGATTTTGGAACGATGCGTTTCTATACTATAGAGCCTGGGTTACAGGCGCGCGTGTTCCAGGCGCGTGAACGCTGGGAGCAAGCGCGGGTGGATGAGGGGTATGCTTTTGAAGATAGCTGGGTTGGTTCTAAATTGGCCGGGTATCTGCGGGCCGCTGGCTACGAGGACGTTCAGGAGAGGACCTATTGTATTACGCGGCAGTATCCGCTTTCTCTGTATTATCGTAAATACTTGCAAGGAATCGCTGAGTGGTTCGTCTGCGAAGGGGCCCCTTTCCTTTCAGGAGAGGATGTAACAGGCTGGCTACGATGTTTTCTTCATGAAACGGAAAATGTTCTGGATCAAAAGACCTTTATCTGTGAAGAAACTGAATATGTAGTTACCGGCGTTTGGAATGCTTCGCCTCCTTCTCGCTCCTGCCCCCTCCACGAGGAGAAGGAGCTGCCCCAGGAAGCGCCATTGCTGGTTGCTTTGCCGGACTAGTTGTCAATTTTAAATATCATTTACGGCAAACCCGCATAGTCTGTCAGGCTATGCGGGCCTTGCTGTTTGCTCATGGTGGTAAAGAGTTGGCGCAGACCATACGTTTTAGGAACGGTCGTTCGTTACTGCTAAAGCACAGAATGATGCGCCCCCGTAGGAACGTTGCTATCTTTCGCTTTCAGGAAAGATAGCAACGTCCGCCCCCAATGCCCTTCCATCTATAAGGACGCCCACAAGGGTGCATCACTAACTCCACTTCGCTGCCTGATCGATAGCATTCCTGGAAAAGGAAACCTCCTTTAATAAAGTAATGCTTACAAATTGCAGTTATTTTTTATAGTTGCACTCTAGCTGTTGAACAGATCCGCTATCTGCTCTGCCAGTCTCGTTATTTAGTGGCAGTTATTCAATCGGTCCGCAATCATAGCGATAGCTACATCACCGACCAGCGTTTGCAGTTGGTTATGGAGCTGTCCCATATTTTCCATGCGTGCTGTAATGAAGTCATGCTGCGACGTGCCATAGGCCAGGCCCGATAGGCCACGCTGGGCAGCTTCGTACTCAGCACTTATCTGCGATAGCAAGCGTGCAACTTCACTGCGTTGTTCCTGTGCCCCGAGCATATGTTCCCTTCCTTACCTTACCACTGAGCCTTTTAGATATGGCTGTTTTGTTTCTGGTACGTCCAGAAGAAAAAAACAGACTTACAAGCGATGTGAATACATTGTGTATCGTTTGTTGCGAATAACCTATACAATACACATCATTAGTATGCACGAAGATGTACGTTCTTGTCCAGTGTTTAAAAGCCTTTTTTTGCATGAATGACACTTTTCACAGAATTTTTACATTGATGCAACGATGTATGAACATCTGTAAACAAATGGCATGCGCTCACGGGCCAGTGGCGTTAAGCCGAGCAAGAAGAGAGAAATCGGTCGATGCATCGGCGATGAACTTTTTTTTCTCGTCTCGTGTTAGTACTTTTGAACTGCTCCGTGTTCCAACGCCGATGGGGCGCCGGTAGGGGGCAGGGCAACCGCAAGGGATGGCCCCTACCAGCTCGTTCTTGCGTCCAGGGAGGTTGCATTGAACGTAAAGATGGTAGTGAGCACCGGGAGGGGCAGGGCAACCGCAAGGGATTGCCCCTACAGATCCATTCTTGCGTCCAGGTAGGCTGCATTGAACGTAAAGATGGTAGCGAGCACTGGGAGGGGCAGGGCAACCGCAAGGGATTGCCCCTACAGATCCGTTCTTGTGTCCAGATAGGCTACATTGAACGTAAAAATGATAGAGAGTGTCGCCCAACCATTTTTTATCCAACTTGTGCTATACTCCGATTAGCGTTCGTTTTTGTATCCCGCTGGAACGGGGCGCGATGGCGGAACGCGAAGAGGCCGCGTTGACTCCCTTCTGATCTTGAGATCAGTTGCAACGATGGCACTAAGCAAGAGCTTCTTTATTGTTTGAAGGGTAACAGATGGCGTTACAGGCGTCTGTTATTAGGAGCGAAAGGAGTAGCCCTTCATGGCCCAGGTCAGGTTTGATCATGTTTACAAGCGTTTTGGTCGCGTTGAGGTGGTACGGGATGTTAGCCTTGAGATCAAGGACAAAGAATTTCTGGTCCTGGTTGGCCCCTCTGGTTGTGGGAAAAGTACCTGCTTACGGATGGTGGCCGGATTGGAAGACGTGAGCGAAGGGGAGATCTTCATTGGTGATCGCGTGGTCAACAATGTCGATCCCAAAGATCGCGATATTGCTATGGTCTTCCAGAATTATGCCCTTTATCCCCACATGACGGTTTTCGACAATATGGCCTTTGGTCTGAAACTGCGTCATTTCCCCAAAAATGAAATCAAGAAGCGGGTAGAAGAGGCGGCTGGCGTTCTCGGTCTGGAGCAATTTCTGGAACGTAAGCCTAAGGCGCTCTCAGGTGGGCAACGCCAGCGCGTAGCGTTGGGGCGCGCCATCGTACGAGAGGCCCAGGTGTTTTTGATGGATGAGCCACTGTCGAACCTGGATGCCAAGTTGCGCGTGGCGACCCGTGCGGAAATTATCAAAATTCACCAACGCATCAAAACCACGATTATCTATGTGACCCATGACCAGGTTGAGGCCATGACGATGGGTGATCGCATCGCGGTTTTGAATAATGGCGTGATCCAGCAATTGGGTCCTCCCCAGGAGTTATACGATCATCCTGCTAATCTATTTGTGGCAGGCTTTATTGGCTCTCCGGCGATGAATTTCTTTCCAGGGGCGCAAGTGGCGACTGAGGGCGATGCGACATTTATCATGCTTGAAGGGATTGGTCGCATCACCGTGCCGCCACTGTACTCAGAGGCAGCCAGGGCCGCCGCCGATAAAAACCTGACCTTTGGCATACGCCCTTCTCACTTAGAAGATGCCGCGTTGATGGGAGAGAATGGCGCCAGCCGCTCTTCGCTGGATGCAACGGTGGATGTGGTTGAGAATCTTGGCAATGAACTGCAAGTTTACTTTACGACCGATAACGGCAGAAGTGGAGTCGCGACGCTGAATCCGCGCTCGCGCGTCGTTCAAGGCAATAAGGTGAAGTTGTATGTGGAAAGCGACCAGATTCACCTCTTTGATACCGGTACAGGGATAGCGATTTTTTGATAGCGAGAGATGTGGTTGTGGACTCGCGCCAGCGGCGCTCACTGAGGGGATAGAGATAGTGCAAAATATGCGCGAAGCGCATATTTTGCACTATCTCTATCCCCTTTTGTATGACAAAGCTGCCCTAATTGCGCAGCGGCTTTCCCGTCATCAAGATAGCCTGCATGCGCTCCTGCGTCTTCTCCATGCCGCACAGGCTCAGGAACGCCTCTCGCTCCAGATCGAGAACGGCCTGCTCGCTGATGGGCATAATTGGCGAGCAATCGCCGCCGGTGAGCACGCGGGCGAGGTGGCGAGCAATGACTGCGTCGTGCTCGCTGATCTGCCGGGTGAGCAGCATATTTTCGACCTGCTGCTCCAGTACCAGCCGCGCACCTACTCCGGGCAAGATCATCATCTGTGGCTGCACCGGCTGCCATTTGCCTGCTTCCTTTGCCACCGCCAATCTGACGGCATCCGCTTTCGCATCGCGCAGCAACAGGTCACGATTAACGGTGATGGCGTCCGTTTTGCGCAGGAAGCGCAGTTCCTGGGCCTCGACGGCGCTGGTGGAGACGGTAGCGACGGCGATAGTCTCGAAGGCGCGTCGCGAAGGCGTGAATGGCCCGCCGGTCTTCTTCGCTTGCTGCATCTCGACGCTTGCCCCATGACGCAGTAGCAACTCTTTACAGCCGCCGCCGGCGGGAATCAGGCCAACCCCAACCTCGACGAGGCCAATGTAAGATTCGGCCAGCGCACGCGCATGGTTGCTATGCATAATCACTTCGCAGCCACCGCCAAGCGCCCGACCGGCTGGCGCTGCCACGACGGGAATGGGGCTGTACTTGAGCATCTGGTGCGCCTGCTGAAGGTCGTTGATGGCTTTGTCAAGCATCTGCCATTCGCCCTGCCTGGCTCCCATCAGCACCAGCAGCAGATTCGCGCCCGCCGAAAAGTCCGCCGCCTCATTGCCGATGACCAGGGCGCGGAACTGGCTGGCTCCCTCCTCAACGGCGTAGCGCAGCATTTCAATGATGCCTTCATCTATGGAGTTCATCTTGGTATGGAACTCAAGGCAGGCCACACCGTCACCCAGATCAATCAGAGCTGCCGAGCCGTTATCTCGTATCACTTTGTTGCCAGCTTTAAGCGCAGGGAGAGAGATGACGCCCTCAGGAGCGGGTACGGGCTTATAGCTATCGGTCTGGAAGTCGAAGTCCTTCGAAATGTTCCGCGCTCCAACGCCGCTGTCGCGTCTAGCTTCGCTCAGGAGCGCGGAGTCGAAGTAACGACGCTCTCCGACCGTTCCGGTATAGAATTTTCCTTGACCTTTTGTCTTGACGCGCTGGACCAGTTCCGGCAGTTCGCGGCCCGCGAAGACCTTCTCCAGCACTGCCGGATGCTCCAATAGCACATCCCAGATCTCGAAGCTGCCCATGTCGAAGTTGAAGCCCCAGCGCATGGCGTTATCGATATCAACGATGCTGTGAGCGATTTCGCCGGCGCGATTGGCGGCGTAGATCAGCGAGTCGGCGGTAGTAGTGCGAGCGAGCTGGCTGGCGCGATCATCGCCCTCCAGCACTGTGAGCATGCGTAGCACCGGGTCCTCGATGTTGCGCGCGGCTCCCAAAGAGGGATAGCGCACTTTCTGCTGCGGAACATATTCCAGCGTCTTGAGATCAAGTTCAAGAATTGTTGATTCGCCATCGGGGCTTTTGATGCGTTTATAGAAGCCCTGGCCCGTCTTCTCGCCCAGCCAGTTGCGCTTGATCATCTCGCGCACCACATCCGGCATGCGGAAGGTTGCGCGCTGTTCGTCATTGGGCGCGTTGTTGTACAGGTTGTCCGCGACATGGGTGAGCGTATCCAGGCCGGAGAGATCGGCGGTGCGGAAGACGGCTGATCTGGGCCGCCCCATATTGGGGCCGAGAATGGCATCGACCTCGCTCACCGTGTAGCCATCGGCGAGGGCATGCTGGATGGTAGACATAAACCCGTAGACGCCGATGCGGTTGGCAATAAAGTTGGGCGTATCCTTACAGATGACCACGCCTTTGCCCAGCACTTCGGTGGAGAATTGCTGCATAAACTGCATCAGCGCGGGATCGGTGTCGGCGCAAGGGACCAGTTCCAGCAGGCGCATATAACGCACGGGGTTGAAGAAATGGGTAATCAAAAAGTTGCGCCGGAAATCCTCCGTACGTCCTTCGACCAGCATATGAGCAGGCAGCCCCGATGTATTGGAGCTGATGATGGTGCCGGGCGTCATGACCAGCTCGATCTTGCTATAGAGGCTCTGTTTGATGTCCACCCGTTCAATCACAGCCTCGATAATCCAGTCAACGTCGGCCAATTCTTCCAGGTCATCCTCGATATTGCCGACGGTGACGAGGGAGGCGCCACGCTTGCTATAGAAGGCGGCGGGACGAGCTTTGAGCGCCTTTTCCAGCCCAGTGCGAGCAATAACGTCGCGGTCCTTGAGCTCGCCAGGAGGCACGATATCCAGCAGCAGGCTGGGAATGCCAACGTTGGCGAGATGGGCCGCGATAGCTGCGCCCATAACGCCCGCTCCCAGCACGGCTGCTTTACGAATCTGGTACGACATGGTTACGACATCCTCTCGATAAGGGTAGCGAGACCCTGACCGCCGCCGACACAGAGCGTCGCGATACCCAGCGTCTTATCAGCCGTCTGGAGGTCGTTGGTCAGCGTAGCGATCAGGCGAGCGCCGCTGCAACCGAGTGGATGGCCCAGAGCAATCGCGCCGCCATGCGGGTTTAGCTTCTCCATGTCGATGCCAAGCACTTTGACGACCGAGAGCGACTGAGCGGCGAACGCCTCGTTTAGCTCGATGATATCGATATCGCTCAATTGCAGGCCCGAGCGCTGGAGCACTTTGCGGATCGCCGGTACGGGGCCGATGCCCATGATGTCTGGACGGACGCCCGCCACTGCCATCGTGCGGATCTTCGCCAGGGGCGTAATGCCCAGGTCGCGCGCCTTCTTTGCCGACATCACTACCACGGCGGCAGCGCCATCGTTGAGCGGGCTGGAGTTGCCTGCTGTGACCGTGCCGCCCTTGATAAAGGCAGGCTCAAGGTTTGCCAGCTTCTCTAACGAGGTGTCGCGACGCGGTCCCTCGTCGATCTCCATCAGGCGGCCATCGAGCAAGGGAACGGGTACGATTTCGCGCTTAAACGTGCCGTTGTCAGTGGCGGCAATGGCGAGCCGGTGGCTGCGCAGCGCGAAGGCATCTTGCTCTTCGCGGCTGATCTTATGCTCGCGGGCGAGATTCTCGGCGGTAATGCCCATTGGGATATAGCTTGAGTAGCCGTATTCCAGTTCGCAGGGTGGATAGGCTGAGCTGCTCGCTTCACCCTCGCGGGCTTTGATCAGGCGCGGATTGAAGCTGGGATTGAAGCCGCCCATCGGGACGCGCGACATGCTTTCTATCCCGCCAGCCACAACTACGTCTCCCAACCCAAGCATAATGCTCTGGGCCGCCATATTCACAGCCTGCAAGCTGGAGGCGCAAAAGCGATTGACAGTGGTGCCGCCCGCCGTCTCCGGCAGGCCCGCCAACGCTCCGACGATACGGGCAAGGTTCATGCCCTGCTCGCCCTCGGGGAAGGCGCAGCCCAGGATAACATCTTCAATTAACGAACGATCAAGTTGTGGCACGCGCTCCACCGCCGCTTTGACGGCGAGAGCGGCGAGATCATCGGCGCGGATATCTTTGAGCGCGCCTTTGCCTGCTCGTCCAATAGGGGTGCGTACCGCACTGACGATGACGGCTTCTGACATATATGTGACTCTCTTTCGAATATTGCTATTATGCTGAGAGTGGATAGCCCTGCTTCTCAACGACGATATCGGCGATTTCGCGCTGGATGGCAACGCCGTTCAGGTTGTAGTCACCCAGATAACCACGGATGCGCGCCAGCTCCTGCTCAGCATTTTCCATATAGGTCATGATCATCTGATCCAGGTTTGTATGGATGCGTGAGAAGGCCAGCCATGTGGCGAGCTGCGCCAGCTTGACATGGGTGGCGCTATTCTCGTCGCCGCGCTGCACGGCCTGGATGGCACGGGCCAGCGCGCTATCGGTTGCGTACAGGTCGATCAGCAGGTTTGCCAGGTATTCAATGAACTCTTCCTCCTGCTCAAGCGCCTGCATATACTTCATGGCGACCTTCATCGCGCTGGCAATGGTCACATCCTTCGCGCGTTCGAGGGCGTTGACCGCGTCGCGCAGCGGCTCCGGCACCGTTTCATCGGCGATGGCTGTGCCCTGGCCGGAGTTGATCCGCGCCTCAATCTCGCCGTATTTTTCCATCAGATTGAGCTTGCCGGACAGAACGCGGCGGAAGAGCGTGCCAGCCGCCACCAGGCGGTTGATCTCGTTCGTGCCCTCAAAGATGCGCTGGATACGTGCATCGCGATACGCCTTCTCGATAGGATACTCTTGCATAAAGCCATAGCCACCGAAGATCTGTACACCTTCGTCTACGACCAGCGCCAGGGTTTCGCTGCCGTGAACTTTGGCGATGCTGGCCTCGATGGCGTATTCTTCCAGCCCCTTGAAGACTTTATCGGTGTCGTTGCCCGCGCTCTGTTGCGCGTAAGCCATATTGGCGGCAGTGCGGAAGACCTCGCTCTCGGCGGCGTACGTCTCGGCAGCCATGCGCGCCAGCTTCTTCTTAATCATGCCGAATTCATTGAGGAACTTGCCAAAGGCTTTGCGCTCGGTGGTATAGGTGGCGGCCAGCCCCAGCGCCACGCGTGCGCCGCCAACGGTGCCCGCGCCCAGCTTCAGGCGGCCAATGTTGAGGATATTGAAAGCAATTTTATAGCCCTTATGCAGCTCGCCCAGCAGATTCTCGACCGGCACCTTCACGTCCTCAAAATAGACCTGGCGCGTGGAGGAGCCTTTGATACCCATCTTGCGCTCTTCGACGCCGGTGGAGACGCCGGGCCAGGTGGTCTCGACGATAAAGGCGGAAGGGCGTTCGTTGCCAATGCGGGCGAAAGCGACCATCACATCGGCAAAGCCGGCGTTGGAGATCCACTGCTTGGTGCCGTTGAGGATGTAATATTTGCCGTCCGCCGAAAGCTCGGCCCTGGTGCTCAGGTTCATGGCATCGGAGCCTACGCCCGGCTCGGTCAAAGCATAGGCCGCGATCCACTCGCCGGAGGCCAGTTTGGGGAGATAGCGCTGTTTCTGCTCCTCAGTGCCGTAATAGACAATGGGCAGCGTGCCGATAGTGGTATGGGCGCCAAACGCGACGCCGAAAGAGGCTTCGCGCTGTTCCGAAGCCACCAGGGCGCTGGTCAGCAGGCCCAGTTCTGCGCCGCCGTACGCCTCAGGGACCTCGATCATCAGCAAGCCCTGCGCACCTGCTTTTTTCACCAGCTCTGGCATCACGCCCGGCTCCTGGTGTTCAATCGCTTCCAGCCGCGGAATCACCTCGCGCTCCGCGAACGTTTTGCTCGACTCGGCAATCCAGCGCTGTTCTTCATCGCACTGCTCCAGCGTAAAAACTTTTTCGGCGCTTTGATTGACCGGTGTTGTTAAGAATGCCGTTCCTTGCTCGGTTGGTTTTATCGTGGTTGACATGGAAACTCCTTGTGTGTAAGTTAGGACGCGATAAATCGGGTAAAGCGATAAATCGCATAGGACGCGATAAATCGGGTTCCTACGGTGTGACATGTAGCTCTCTTCTCAAGACCTTGCCGATCAAAGATTTCGGCAAGCTTTCGCGGAACTCCAGGTGCTTGGGGACCTTGTATGGCGTCAACTCTTGCTTACAGAAAGCCAGAATATCCTGTTTTGTCTCCTCGGTTGGCGCGTATCCAGGTTTAAGGACAACAAAGGCAGCCACTGTCTCACCGCGATACTCGTCGGGTGCGCCCGCCACGGCGGCTTCCAGTACAGCGGGGTGCTGGAACAGGACTTCTTCCACCTCGCGGGGATAGACATTGAAGCCGCTGGCGATAATCAGATCTTTGGCCCGTTCGACGACGTAGAAGTAGCCGTCCTCGTCCATTTTGCCGATATCGCCGGTGTGCATCCATCCATTGAAAAAGATCGCTCTGGTCTCGTCCTCGCGCTTCCAGTACCCTTGCATAATATTCGGGCCTTTGACGACAATTTCGCCCACTTCTCCCGGCGGCAAGAACGCGCCCGTCGTGCCGTCGATAATTGCGGCTTCGACATCGGGCAGCGGGAGACCAATGCTGCCGTTGCGACACTCCTCGGTAAGCGGGTTGCAGTGGGTCACGGGTGAGGCTTCGCTCAGACCATAGCCCTCGACGAGCTTGCCGTGGCTCATCTGCTCAAAGTCATGCTGCACCTTTGCTGGCAAGGGAGCCGCGCCGCTGATACAGTATTGGATTGAGCTGAGATATTGCGCATGTTTGCCGGCTTCGCGCATAATTGCAATATACATAGTTGGAATACCAGGGAATAACGAGGGGCGAAAGCGACGAATGGCGTTCAGCACGTCCTTTGGTATGAAGCGTGGCAATAGCACCATTGTTGCCGCGACCAGAATCGAGGTATTCATACAAACAGTTAGCCCGTATGAGTGGAAGAAGGGAGCGACACACAGCGCAATCTCTGCTCCTTCGCGAGCTTTGGGGACCCATGCGCGCGTCTGCAATGCGTTAGAGAGCAGGTTGCGATGTGTTAACATGGCTCCTTTGGATAGGCCAGTTGTGCCTCCAGTGTATTGCAGGACTGCCAGATCATCGCTGTTGACCGGCACCGGAAGCTCAAATGCTTCTACACTTCCCTTGTTCTGTTCCTGCAAGAGCGTTTGCATCGAGTGCAGCATAGCATCTTCCTGCAACTCTTTGTCAGTCAGTGGCGGTTGGGGATATTGCGCGCGACGCTGGCTGAGTGGATACAGGAAGCGCAGGACAGGGGGCAGGTAATCGCTGGGGCTGGTGATGATAATGTGCTCCAGCGCTGTCTCATCGCGAACTTCACGCACGACCGGATAGAACGAGTCAAGCATTACCAGGACGCGCGCACCGGAGTCCGCCATTTGATGCTGCATCTCGTGTTTTGTGTATAAAGGGTTGGTCGGCACCACCACCGCTCCGGCTCGTAGCGCGCCATAAAAGGCAATCGGATACTGTGGGATGTTGGGCAGCGCGATGGCAACGCGATCCCCCTTCTTGACTCCCAGGCGTTGTAGCGCGATGGCGAAGCGGTTAGCCAGGTTAGAAAGCTGGGCATAGGTGATTTTGGTGCCATAGTAAATAAGGGCTGTGTGATTTGGATAACGACTTGATGTTTCATCAAGGAGCCAGGTCAGAGGCCGATTGGGAATATCAATATGAGCGGGCACTCCTTGCTCATAGTGGCGGACCCAGGGATGGGTTACCGTAGTTCCATCGCTGCCATCATTGGCCTGAGCGTTAGGAATAGGTGATGGATCAGACATGATAGTTGTAGCTCCTCTCCATAGTGCAGTTCCACTTGACATCTTCGGGTTTTGATGTCTATACTCCCCCCTGAAGGGGAGCGATGTGAGTCGATGGTTACCTCGATCCGCTTGAGGATACTGAAAATGATCGACTACGGTGTCGCTACTCGCGCCAAATCAATGCATCTTTGCCGATTTCTGCATGTGCTCTCTTCCTACTGATGGGCAGTCCTTCTTCTAATTATATGGCAGCCTTTTTGAGATGGATAGGTTGCCAGCTAACAAATTTTGCGCGATAATGGGAGGGGTAGCTAACGAAAAAGAGGCGTCATTCTGGTTTTGCATGTTCAGTAAAGGTGCGAGGTGGGCTATGACGGTGAGCAATATCTCCGAATTTGCGCGGCTGGTCACGCAGTTTCGCCAGCAACGCGGCTTATCACAGGGGCAGCTTGCGCAGGCTAGCCGTCTGTCTCGCACCTACGTCTACCATCTTGAAACGGGACAGCGCGCCAATCCTTCACCCCATGTTGTGCAGAGCATTGCTCGCGTCCTGGAATTGCCCGGCGAGGACCAGCGCCGCCTCTATCAGGCGTATACGACCCTCACGGGACATTTGATCGACCAGGAGCAGATTGAGAGCACGCCGCTTGATCTGGGTGAACTGGCAAGGCTGCTGGTACAAAAGACGTCCTATCCTGCTCATTCGCTGGATCGCCTCTGGTTCTTACATTCATGGAACGAGGCGGCAACAGTATTATTTGAGGTGCAGGGCGAAATCTCGCGCCGAGAGCGGGTACACCTGCTGGAAATGGTCTTTGATCCGCGCTTACGGCGGCATTTTCATGGCTGGGAGCATCTGGCCCGGCGGCTGGTGAACGACTTCCTCTACAATACGCGCACCATGACGCACCTGCCGGAATATAAGACGCTGTGGAAAAATTTGCGTGAATACCCCGAGTTCCGTCGGATCGCGGCTGCTTCCTATCCGCATGGGAAGCCAGCGCCATCGTTCGTCTTTCATGTGCAGCACAGCCAGCTCGGTCGCCTCGCGCTACGTACCGCCACGACCGTGTTTACGGGCATCTCAAGCTACTCGATGGTCAGCTACGTCCCTGGCGATCAGCAGACGTTAAAGATTTACCATCGGTGTGGATGGTAGCGACGGCATTGATGACGTCCGCTTTAGCGCTCGTCCATCCCGGGAAGGGGAAGCAATGCCAGAGAGGACATTGCTGTTGGTCCGTTGGAAGATGGAAAGAGGGGTATGTTGGGCGAGGCAGGCGAGGCGCTAAAGCGGACGCGATGAATCACGTCCCTACGGGGCTCGTTTCTCTTCGAGGCGCGCGATGGCGCGTTCTGTGACCTCCAGATCGGCTTGCAGCATGGCTTCTTTGTATTCGCGCACCAGCATTTGATATTCGAGCAAGCGTGGGCGACGGGTGGGGCGCGAGGCGTATTGCTGGCGGGCCCATTCCATATGCGCCAGTTGTTTGCGCAAGCTTTCCCGATGCTCACGCAAATGGGCAAGCGCCACTTCATCGGAGGTTTCTCCGCAGAAGAAGAGCTTGGTCAGGAATTCGTCTTTAGTGAAGCGTTCAGGAACCTCTTCTTGTAGCCAGCGATCAAGCTCGGCCTGTCCTGCTGCCGTCAGGCGATACACTTTGCGATTGGGCCGTGTCGTCTGGACGATTACTTCCGCTTCGAGCAATCCAGCCTGGTTCAGGTTTTTCAGAGTGGTATAAATCTGGCTATTGCCCGCGTTCCAGTAACTGGCGAGGGCGCGATCAAAGGCTTGCTTGATGTCGTAGCCGCTCATCGGTCGGGCTCCCAGCAGCCCCAGGATGATGTAGCGCAGCGTGTTGCGTGAGGAGTTCTCCCTGCCCTCTTCGCCTTCCGTTGGTAAAATTTCAAGCTGTTCGTGCATGTGTCTTATCTCATTGGCAAATGTTTTTGAATATAAGCATTATAACATCTTCTTTATGTGCCGTGGATAAAGATATATTCTCCAGCTTCCAGGGTTTCTCAAAAGTGGTTTTTTCAGACAGAACGGCTCGCTTGCGAGCCGTTCGAGAGGAAGGTGCTGGCGGTGGGCGCAGCCCACCGCCAGCACCTTCCTCTCCCTGTGAACGCCTTCGGCGCGAGGAGTCAAAGCGT
>Ga0070741_10003811_pt1 | contig 36354 bp, 34 predicted proteins | sample Coa_R1_4_FD_66440 | JGI IMG/M metagenome (GOLD analysis project Ga0070741, IMG submission 66440) | Surface soil microbial communities from Centralia Pennsylvania, which are recovering from an underground coalmine fire - Coalmine... | ecosystem: Environmental > Terrestrial > Soil > Unclassified ... | reverse complement strand
CGCGTTCTGCGTCGTCGGGGGCACCTTGAGCCGCAGCGACTTGCCCCCGAGCGTCGTGACGTCGGCCTCGCCGCCGAGCACGGCGGTCGTGAGCGGAATTGGCACGGTGACGTAGAGATCTTTTCCCTTACGCTCGAACTGCGGGTGCTTCGCGAGCTTGATCCGCAGATACAGATCGCCCGCGTTCGCGCCGCCGGTGCCCGATTCGCCTTCGCCCGACACGCGGACGCGCGAGCCGTCGCCGACGCCGGGCGGGATCCGCACGTCCACCGTGCGTGAATGTCCGTCCTGCTTCAGCGTCAGCCGGCGCGTGGCGCCGTGATACGCGTCCTCCAGCCCGAGCTCGAGCTCGTGCTCCACATCGCGTCCGGCGCGCGCCGCCGGGCGGCCGCGCCCCGTGCGGGTGCGCCGTCCCGTCTCGCCCGACGGACCCGCGCCGCCGAAGAACGTCTGGAAGAAATCCGAGAACGGGTTCGCGTCGCCGAACATCTCCCGCATCTCGTCTTCGGTCATCGTGCGGAAGCCGCCGCCGCCGCCGCCCGTGTGGACGTTCCAGCCGCCGCCGGAGAACTGGCTCGGATCGAAGCCGCCGAAGCCGCCGGCCCCGGCCGCGGCGCCGGCCTGCTCGTATGCGCGCCAGTTGGCGCCGAGCTCGTCGTACTTGCGGCGCTTCTCCGGATCGCCGAGGACTTCGTACGCCTCGTTGATCTCCTTGAACTTCCCCTCGGCGGTCTTGTCGCCCGGGTTGACGTCCGGGTGGTGCTTGCGCGCCAGCTTCCGGAAGGCCTGCTTGATTTCCTTCTCGGTGGCGGTCTTCGGCACGCCCAGCGTCGCGTAATAGTCTTTGAAGTCCATAGCAGTCGGCCGCCTCTAGTCGAAGCCGAGCATCCGGCTCAACTCGTCGAGCTCGTGCGCGAGCCGGCGGCGCGTGTCGCGGATCGACAGCGCTTCGTCCCGCATCAGGGGCCGCAGCCGCTGCACGACCTCGGCGATCGACAGCAGGCGCTGCACGCCCGCCAGATTGATCCCCGCGTCGTCCACCAGTCGCTTGATGAGCTTCAGCCGCTCGAGCTCCTCGCGTGAATAGACGCGCATGCTGCCGATCGTGCGCGTCGGCTGCACCAGGCCGAGCCGTTCGTACTTCCTCAGCGTCTGCGGGTGCATGCCGAGCATCCGCGCCGCCATGCTGATCAAATAAAGGTCCTGATCGAGGGGCATACCAACCTTACGATGACTCAAATATAGGCCTTGATACGCTTCGTGTCAACCTCCCGAGACGGACCGGTATACTCGGATTGCCTGTGATCCAACCGGCGGATTTCGTGACCATTGCGCTCCTCGTCGTCCTCGAGGGGCTGCTGAGCGTCGACAACGCGATGGTCCTGGCGGTGCTCGTGCTCGGCCTGCCGGATCGGCAGCAGCGGAAGGCGCTTCGATACGGCATCTTCGGCGCGTTCGTGTTTCGCGGCGCCGCGACGCTGCTCGCCGTCTTTCTGATCCGCCTGTGGTGGGTCAAGCTCGTCGGCGGCGCGTATCTCCTGTATCTCGCGCTTCAGCATTTCGGCGGCGGTGCCTCCGCCGAAGAACGGCGGACGCCGAAACAAGCGAAGCGCTGGCTCGGCCTGTCGCCGCTCTGGGCGACCGTCGTCAAGGTCGAGCTGACCGACATCGTCTTCGCCATCGACTCGATCCTCGTCGGCGTCGCGATGTCGCCGAAAACGTGGGTCGTCATCGCCGGCGGCTTTCTCGGCATCGTGACCATGCGCATGCTGATCGGCCGGCTGCTGGCGATCGTCCAGCGGTACCCGCCGCTCGTGGACGGCGCGTTCGTCATCATCGCGTGGGTCGCCGTCAAGGTCCTGGTCGAATTCCTGCATTCCGTGGGCCTGACGACGCTCGTGATCCCGACCTGGCTCTCGCTCACCCTGGTCGTCGTCATTTTCCTCGCGGCACTCGTCTATTCCATGAGGGAGGAGCGAACACGGCGTTAGCACTGCTGCGGCCTCGCCGCTGGTCCGACTGGCTGGCGCTGGCGCTGCTCCTCGGCCTCGTCGTCTTCGGCGCGCTGTCCTCCGTGTGGCTGTCGCGCTACGCCGTCGTCGTGCACCGCCTCACGCGCGGCGTCGGCGACACCGTGTTCTACAGCGCCGACGGGCAGCCGTGGTTCCGCCTCGACGAGCAGCGCCATGACGTCCCGCTGTCGGAGATCTCGCCGACGCTGCAGCGCGCCGTCGTGGCCGTCGAGGATCGCCGGTTCTTCTATCACCCGGGCGTCGACCCGATCGGGCTCGGGCGCGCCATCGTGCGCGACATCCGCTCGCGCGGCCGCGTGGAAGGGGGCAGCACGCTGACGCAGCAGCTGGCGCGCACGCTGTTCCTGTCGAACGTCCGCTCGTACGGCCGCAAGGCGAAGGAGGCGGCGCTCGCGATCCTCATCGAGGCGCAGCTCAGCAAATCGCAGATCCTCGAGCTGTACCTGAACCGCGTGTATCTCAGCGCCGGCGTCTACGGCGTCGAGACGATGTCGGAGCATCTGTTCCGGAAGCCGGCGAAGGCGCTGACGCTGCCCGAGGCGGCGCTGATCGCCGGGCTGATCCGCGCGCCGTCGGCGCTGTCGCCGTGGTCCAACTACGACGGCGCGCTGGAGCGCAGCCATGTCGTTCTCGCGCAGATGCGCGCCCAGAAGTTCATCACCCCGGAGCAGGAAGACGCCGCGCGCCGCGTGCGGCCGAAAATCCAGCCGTACCGCCAGCCGAGCGACGTCAAGGCGGCGTGGGCGAAAGACTTCCTGCGCCAGCAGTTCCGGAACGAGTTCGGCGGCGATCATCCGCCCGACTGGCAGGTGCACACGTCGTTCGTCCCCGCGATGCAGGACGCGGCGGAGCGGGCGGTCGCATCGGGCATCGCCCGTCTGAATCGCAAGGATCTCGAGGCCGCGCTGGTCGCGATCGATCCGGCGACCGGCGACATCGTCGCGATGGTCGGCGGCGCAAACTACTTTCGCAGCACCTTCAACCGCGCCGTGCGCAGCCGTCGTCAGCCGGGATCGGCGTTCAAGCCGTTCGTCTACGCCGCGGCGCTCGAGAAGGGGTACTCGCCGGTGTCGGTGCTCTCGAATCTCGACCGCGTGTCGGCGCCCGCCGATCCCGAGTGGAACCCGCGCAACGCGCACGGCGAGCTGCACGACCGCCTGACGCTGCGCGAAGCGCTGATGGAATCGAACAACGCCGCGGCGGCCAACCTTCAACAGGCGGTTGGCAGCCGCGCCGTGCTGCGGCTCGCGGGCGACGCCGGGTTGCCGAACCTGCCCGACGTGCCGTCGCTCGCGCTCGGCACGGGCGTGGTGTCGCCGCTCGATCTCACGGCGGCGTACGGCATGTTCCCCGGCGGCGGCGAGCGCGCCGAGCCGCGCGGCATCATCTCGGTCTACGACGCCGGCGGCACCGAAGTCCTCGACCGTCCGGTCCAGCGCGCGCGCATCATCTCGCCCGAGGTCGCGTTCCAGATGACCAGCATGCTCCGGGACGTCGTGGAGCGCGGGACGGGCAGCGCGGTGCGGACGCTCGGCATCCGCGGCGCGATGGCGGGGAAGACCGGCACGACCGACGAATACAAGGACGCGTGGTTCGTCGGATTCTCGAGCTCGCTCGTCGCCGGCGTCTGGGTGGGGTTCGATCAGCCGGCGCCGATCGGCCGCGACGCGTACGCCGCGCGCGTCGCCGTTCCGATCTGGGCCGACTTCATGAAGCGGGTGTCGCGCCTGCGGCCCGCCGGCGCGTTCGACGTCCCGGACACGTTGCACGGCGTGGAATTGTGCAGCGTCTCGTACCTGAAGCCGGTCGAGGGCTGCCCGACCTACACCGAGTACTTCAAGGACGGCGACCAGATACCGACTCAGCTGTGTCCGATTCATCAGGGGACCGTCAAGCAGCAGGTCACGCGGGCGATTCAGGGCATCCTGCGCGGACTTGGCAGTAGAATCGCGGGGCTCTTCCGCCGCTGACGGCACGCTTCGCGCGACGCGAGCGCGGAGTTCCGCGAGAGAACATGTCCGACCGGATCAAGATCCTCGTCGTCGATGACGACCGCGATCACGCGCGCATGGTCTGGCAGTTCCTCCATCTGTCGGAGGCGTGGCGGGACGCTCACATCGACATCGCGACCACCTACGAGGATGCGCTGGAGGGCCTGCGCACCAACGCGCTCGACGTCGCCTTCATCGACTATCGCCTCGGCGGCCGCGACGGCATCGAGCTGGTGCGCGAAGTCCGCGCCTCGGAGGTCGAGACGCCGCTCGTCGTGCTCACCAGCCAGGGCGACGAGGAGGTGGCCGCCGCCGCGATGCGCTCGGGCGCCGCCGACTATCTGAGCAAGATGTACCTCTCGGTCGAGACGCTCGATCGCACGATCCGCCACGCGCTCGCGCTCCGCGACCGCGAGCGTCAGCGGCGCGCGGCCGAGCGGGCGCTGCGCGAGAACGAAGAGCGCTTCCGCGCGCTCGTCGAGAACAGCTCCGATGCGGTCATCCTGCTCGACGGCGAAGGCCGCGTCACCTACACGTCGGCATCGGCCGTGCGCCAGCTAGGCTGGAGCGCCGAAGAGATGGTCGGCCGATCCGTCTTCGATGTCCTGCACCCCGACGATCGCGAGCTGGTCGGCGCGCGCATGACGGAGCTCCTGAGGAAGGCGGGAGAGCGCATCACGCAGGAAGTGCGCTTCCGTCATCGCGACGGCACGTGGCACATCATGGAGGGTGTGGGCGTCAACCGGCTCGCCGACCCGGCGGTGCGCGCCATCGTCCTCAACGCGCGCGACATCACCGATCGCCGCAAGCTCGAAGAGCAGCTCTGGCACGCGCAGAAAATGGAAGCGGTCGGGCAGCTGGCCGGAGGCATCGCGCACGATTTCAACAACCTGCTGACCGCCATTCTCGGCTACTGCAATCTCGTGCTCGACGATGCGCCGCCGGACGGGCCGCTGCGGTCGGACCTCGAGGAGATCCGCACCGCCGGCGAACGCGCCGCGTCGCTGACACGGCAGCTCCTCGCGTTCAGCCGCCGCCAGATGCTGCAGCCGCAGATCGTCGACGTCAACGGGCTGGTGTCGAGCCTCGCCACGCTGCTGCGCCGCCTCGTCACGGAGAACATCCACGTCGTCACGCAGCTCGGCGGCGACGTGCCGGTCGTCCGCGCGGATCCGTCGTCGCTGGAGCAGGTCATCGTCAACCTGGCGGTCAACGCGCGCGACGCGATGCAGCCGGGCGGGACGTTGACGATCGAGACCGCCACCGTCGATCTCGACGCGGCCTTCGCCGCGAAGCACCTTCCGATGACCGCGGGCCGCTACGTCCTCCTCTCGGTGTCTGACACCGGGGCGGGGATGGACGCCCTCACGCGCGGACGCATTTTCGAGCCCTTCTTCACGACGAAGGAGCAGGGCAAGGGCGTCGGTCTCGGGCTGGCCACCGTGTACGGCATCGTGAAGCAGAACGGCGGCTACATCTGGGTGGACAGCGAGCCGGGACACGGCTCGGTCTTCCGCGTGTATCTGCCGCCGGCCGAAGTGGGCGCCTCGGTGCGGCAGGCGGATGCCGGCGCGGGCGGCGACCGGCGCCGCCGCGGGTGGGAAACGGTCCTGCTGGTCGAAGACGAGGACGCCGTGCGCGCGCTCGCGCGCGAAGTCCTGCGGCGCCACGGCTACGTCGTCCTCGAGGCGCGGCATGGCGTGGAAGCGCTGCGCCTCGCCGAGCGCCATCCGGACGACATCCACCTCCTCGTCAGCGACGTCGTGATGCCGCACATGAGCGGCAGCGAGCTGGCGCGCCGGCTTTCGGCGGATCGCCCGAGAATGAAAGTGCTGTTCATGTCCGGCTACAGAGATCGCGCGCCGCTGCATCAGGAGCCGACGGTGGACGCGCCGCTCGTGCAGAAGCCGTTCACGCCGGAAACGCTCGCGCGTCGCGTGCGCAGCGTGCTGGATCAGAACGAACCGACCGCCGCGAATTGAGACGGCACCATTCCTGCACCTGAGGTGGGCATCGGTCGACGCGATGCCTGACTCAGCGGTTTCGAGCCTCCAACGACGAACAACAATCGGCGCCGAGTACCTCGGCGATGGGCGGACGCAGGTGCGGGTCTGGGCGCCCCGCGCCGCTTCGATCGACTTCGTCGTCGAGGACGGAGCGTCGGTGCCGCTCGCGCGCGAGGAGCGCGGCTACTTCTCGGCGGTCGTCGAGGCCGGGCCGGGCACGCGCTATCGGTTTCGCATTCAGGGCGACGATCGGTTGTACCCCGACCCCGCGTCGCGCTTTCAGCCGGATGGACCGCACGGCGCGTCGGAAATCATCGACCCGGGATCGTTTGCGTGGACCGACGCAGACTGGCGCGGCGCGCGCCTCGAAGGGCAGGTGGCGTACGAGCTGCACGTCGGCACGTTCACGCCCGAGGGCACGTGGGCGGCCGCCGCCGCGCAGCTGCGCGAGCTGGCGGACGTCGGCATCACGCTCGTCGAGCTGATGCCGGTCGCCGAGTTCGACGGCCGTTTCGGCTGGGGATACGACGGCGTCGATCTGTTCGCGCCGACGCGGCTGTACGGCCGGCCCGACGACATGCGGCGCTTCGTCGACCAGGCGCACGCACACGGCATCGCCGTGATCCTCGACGTCGTCTACAACCATCTCGGACCGTCGGGCAACTACGTGCGTCAGTTCGCGACCGAGTACTTCAGCGACAAGTACGACAACGAGTGGGGGGACGCGCTGAATTTCGACGGGCCGGACGCCGGTCCCGTGCGCGAGTTCTTCGTCGAGAACGCCGCCTACTGGATCCGCGATTTCCACCTGGACGGCCTCCGTCTCGACGCGACGCAGCAGATCTACGACCAGTCGCCGGAGCACGTCGTGTCGGAGATCGGCCGCCGCGCCCGCGCCGCCGCCGGCTCGCGCTCGATCGTGATCGTCGCCGAGAACGAGCCGCAGGACGTGCGGCTCGTGCGTCCGCTCGACGAAGGCGGCTACGGCCTCGACGCGCTGTGGAACGACGACTTCCACCACGCCGCGATGGTCGCGTTGACCGGTCGCGCGGAGGCGTATTACAGCGACACGCGCGGCGAGCCGCAGGAGTTCATCTCGGCGGCGAAGTACGGCTATCTGTTCCAGGGGCAGCACTATCGCTGGCAGCGGCAGTCGCGCGGCACGCCGGCGTGGGGCCTTGCGCCGAGCGCGTTCGTCACGTATCTGCAGAATCACGATCAGGTGGCGAACTCGGCGCGCGGCCTCCGGGGCGATCGGCTGACGAGCGCCGGCCGCTGGCGCGCGATGACCGCGCTGCTGCTGCTGATGCCGGGCACGCCGATGCTGTTCCAGGGCCAGGAGTTCGGCGCCTCCGCGCCCTTCCTGTACTTCGCGGATCACCAGGGCGATCTCGCGGCCGCGATCCGCAAGGGGCGCGCGGAATTTCTCACCCAGTTTCCGAGTGTGCGCGACTTCGAGCGCGTCGCGACGCTCGACGATCCCGCCGACGAGGCGACGTTCGCGCGCTGCAGACTCGATTTTCGAGAGCGCGAAACGCACGCGGAGATCTACGCGCTGCACCGCGACCTGCTGCGGCTGCGCCGCGAGGACGATGCCTTCCGCGCGCAGGGCGTCCACGGCCAGGACGGCGCCGTGCTCGGCGCATCCGCGTTCGCGCTCCGACTCTTCGCCGTCGATCACGCCGACGACCGCGTCCTGATCGTGAATCTCGGCAGCGAGATCTCGCGCGGGTCGTTTGCCGAGCCGCTCCTCGCGCCGCCGTTGGACACCGACTGGCAGGTCCGCTGGTCGAGCGAGGACCCGAAGTACGGCGGCCTCGGGACGCCCGACATCTGGCCGAACGGCTGCTGGTGCGTGCCGGGAGAATGCGCGCTGGTGCTCGCCGCCGGGCCGAGGCGCGAGCCGCGCGCGACGCCGCGCCTTCGACGGACCGCCTGACATGCTGCTCCCGACCGCGATGCCCGTCCGTCGCATTGCGTGGCCGCCGCAGGACGCGACCGACGCCGAGTCGCTCGTCCTGCGCGAATGGCTCGTCACCAACGGCCTCGGCGGGTACGCGTCGGGCACGATTGCCGGCGTGATCACGCGGCGCTACCACGGGCTGCTCATCGCGGCGCTCGGCGCGCCGCTGGGGCGCACCGTCATGCTGAGCCACGTGGCGGAGCAGGTCCGATTCCCCGAGGGACGCCGCGTGGAGATCGGCGGCCGCGAGCGCTCGGGCGATGCGCCCGACGCGCACGGCGCCGGCCACCTCGTGGAGTTCCGGCTCGAGGCGGGCCTGCCGGTGTGGCGCTACGACATCGACGGCACCGTCATCGAGAAGCGCGTCTTCCTGCCGCACATGCAGAACACGGTGCAGATCGTCTACGAGCTCGTGTCGGCGCGCGCCGACATCGAGCTCGCGCTGCGCCCGTCGGTCAACTTCCGCGCGCAGGAGGCGCCGGTCAGCGAGCCGCTCGGCTGGCCGTACGAATTCCGCGCCGTCGGCGACGAGCACGAGATCGCGTTGTGCGACAGCCGCTACCCGCCGCTGCGGATGCGCCTGTGGGGCGAGGACGCGACGTTCACGCTGAAGGGGCGGCGGATCGACAACGTGCAGTATCCGGTCGAGGAGAGCCGCGGCTACCAGAACCGCGGCGACCTCTGGAGCCCCGGGTACTTCCGCCTGACGCTGCGCTGCGGCCAGCGCGCGGCGTTCGTCGCGTCCACCGAGACCGCCGAGACGATGACCGTGCTCGATCCGCCGGCGGCGTTTGCGGCGGAGCAGCGCCGGCGCGAACGGCTGGTCGCGCAGGCCCATCCGGGCGCGCGGGACGGCCGCGGCGCGGAGCTGGTGCTCGCCGCGGACCAGTTCATCATCACCCCCGCCGGGCGCGTCGAGGAGACCGCGCGGGCGCACGCCTTCGGCGACGAAGTGCGGACCGTGATCGCCGGGTATCACTGGTTCACCGACTGGGGCCGCGACACGATGATCAGCCTCGAAGGCTTGACGCTCGTGACCGGCCGCGAGGTCGAAGCGGGGTACATCCTCCGCACCTTCGGCCACTACGTACGCGACGGGCTGATTCCGAACATGTTCCCCGAAGGGAAGACCGAGGGGCTGTACCACACGGCCGACGCGACGCTGTGGTTCTTCCACGCCGTCCAGCGCTACGTCCAGGCGTCCGGCGATCGGCTGACGCTGTCGGTGCTGTATCCCACGTTCAAGCAGATCGTCGAGAAACACGTGCGCGGCACCCGCTTCGGCATCCACGTCGACGAGCGCGACGGGCTGCTGTCGGAGGGCGCGCCCGGCTACCAGCTGACGTGGATGGACGCGAAGGTCGACGACTGGGTCGTCACGCCGCGCCGCGGCAAGGCGGTCGAGATCAACGCGCTCTGGTACAACGCGCTGCGCCTGATGGAGCAGTGGGCCACCGACGCCCACGATCCGGACGCGCACGAGTACGGCGCGCGCGCCGATCGCGTGCGCCAGTCCTTCAACGCGCGCTTCTGGAATCCGAACACCGGCTACCTGTTCGACGTCGTCGACACCGAGGGCGGCGGGAACGATCCGAAGTGCCGGCCGAATCAGGTATTGGCGATCTCGCTCGATCATCCGGTGCTCGCCAAGGAGCGCTGGGAGCCGGTGATGCGCGTCGTCTCGGATCGCCTGCTGACGGCGGTCGGCCTGCGGTCGCTCGCGCCCGGCGACCCCGACTTCAAGCCGCGGTACTTCGGCGATCTGCGCGCGCGCGACGCCGCCTATCACCAGGGGACCGTGTGGGCGTGGCTCGTCGGTCCGTTCATCGACGCGTGGCTGAAGGTGTATCCGGACGACACGCGCGGCGCCGATCGCGTTGTCGAGGGCCTGCTGAACTCGCTCGACAGCATGTGCGCGGGCACGATCGCGGAGATCTTCGACGCCGAACCGCCGTTCACGCCGCGCGGGTGCGTCGCGCAGGCCTGGAGCGTCGCCGAGACGCTGCGCGTCATCGTGCGCCTGGCTGAGCGCCGGCGTGGCACTCCGCTTGCCTTACAAACGGCGGAGGCCTGACTCATGGCGAAGGAAGATCAGATTCAAGGCGGTATACTCGGCAATATTCGACCGGATCCGGGAACGACCGAGCACATCCCGTCGCGGAAGGAACACGGCGAAGAAAACGTCGAGTCGATGACCGGCGGGTCGAAGCACGATCGCACCGAACACTCGGGATCGCGCGACGTCACGGAAGGGACGACCGGCGGCGTCGGCACCGAGACCGGCGGCACGCGCAACTACCGGACGGGCACCGGCGCGACGGGCACCGACATCGGCAACCGGCCGGAGTAAGCGCAGTCCACAGTCGACAGCTGCAGTCGACACGCTGTTGGCTGTCCATTGTCAGCTGTCGACTGCAGGAGCGCTCCCATGAAGCGTCTGATCCTCGTCGTCGTCGCGCTCGCGTTCGCGTTCGCCGCCGGCGGCTACGCCGCGGCGAAGAGCTACCAGTTCACGGGCACCGTCAAGGCCGTCGACGCGGCGTCGGTCACGGTCGAGAAGAGCGCGAAGGAAACGTGGCAGTTCGAGGTGCCGAAAGACGTCAAGGGCGCCGCGCCGAAGGTCGGCGACAAGGTGACGGTGTACTACAAGATGGTCGCGACCGAGTTCGAAGCGAAAGCGGCGACGCCGACCAAGGCCAAGAAATAGACGGCGAGCGGCGGCGACCGGCCGCGCTCAGGTCTTTCCCTTCATCTTTCGGAGGGCGCGGCGTTCGCGCTTGTCCGGCGCGTGGGGCGAAATCGTCGCCGCGCGCCAGATCCGCTCCTGCCGGCGCCGTTCGATCTCGTCCGGCGTCGGCGGCGGCGTCAGGTCGTCGTACAGCGCTCGGGCGTCGGCCCTGGCGATGTGCGTGTCCGCGAGCGCTTTGACGCGGACGGTCTGCTTGCGGCCCATCGGCCGGCTGATTTCGATCTCGTCGCCGACCCGCAATCGCCGGTTCGGTTTCGCTGGTTGACGGTTGACGGCGATCCGTCCCATCTTGCAGGCGCTCTGCGCTTCCGAGCGCGTCTTGAACAGGCACGCGACGTCGAGCCAGATGTCCAGTCGGACCTCGTCCATGTCGCGAAGCTCGAACGCCCTCAGCGCGCCGCGGGAATGTACGCCGGGAACACGTAGGCATACAGCATCGCGATCACCCCGATTGCGGTCATCAGCAGCACGCTGTGCTTGATCGTGAACCGGAACAGCCGGCTCTCGTCGTCGGCCGTCATCCCGGTCGCGGCGACGGCGACGGCGATGCTCTGCACTGAAATCATCTTGCCCATCACGCCGGCGGCCGAATTGACGGCGGCCATCAGCACCGGGCTGATCTTCAGCGCGTTCGCGGTGACGACCTGGAGGTTGCCGAAGAGCGCGTTGGCGGACGTGTCGCTGCCGGTGAGAAACACACCGAGCCAGCCGACGACGGCGCCGAAGAAGGGGAATGCGCCGCCGGTGGCGGCCAGCGCGAGGCCGAGCGTCGAGGTCATGCCCGAGTAGTTCATCACGTAGGCGAGCCCGAGCATCGACGCGATCGTCAGCATCGCGTACGCAAGCTGCCGGAACGTCGCGACGTAGATGCTGCCGAGCTGACGCGGGCCGACGCGCAGCACGATCGCCGCGAGCAGCGTCGCGACGAAGCACGCGGTGCCCGAAGCCGTGAGCCAGTTGAGCGTGAACACGGCGGCGTACGGCGACTCGGACGGCGTCACCGGCGGGATCCGGAGGATCAAGTTGTGCAGGCCGGGGACGAGCAGGCCGTTCATCACCGTCGCGCTCTTCCACGACGTCGGGAGCAGCGCGTGCGTCCGCGCGTCGATCGCGTTCTTGATCGCCGGATGGCCCGCGACGAGCACGCAGACGACCAGCAGCACGTACGGCGACCACGCGACGAACACGTCGGCGCCCGAGCGCACGCGCGCCGCGGCGGTGATCGGCTGATCGGTCGCGAGCCGCATGATGCGTGCAGGCTTCCACAGCTTCAGCGTCACGGCCGTGACGAAGATGCACGTGAGGGAGCTGAGAATGTCGGTCAGCTCGGGACCGACGTAGTTCGACACGACGAACTGGATGCCGGCGAACGACACGCCGCACGCCACGATCGCCGGCAGCACCTCCACCGCGCGCGCGACGCCCGCCATGACGACGACGAGGTAGGCGGGAATCAGGATGGACATCATCGCGCAGAGGCGGCCGACCATGGCGCTCAGCGCCAGCACCGGCAGGCCCGTGACGTTGGCGAGCGTCGTCACCGGGATGCCGATCGAGCCGAACGCGACCGGCGCGGTGTTCGCCAGCAGGCAGATCCCCGCGGCGTAGAACGGATCGAATCCGAGCCCGGCGAGCATCGCCCCCGAGACGGCGACCGGCGCGCCGAACCCCGCCGCGCCCTCGATGAACGCGCCGAACGAGAAGGCGATGAAGAGCGCCTGCAGCCGCCGATCGTCGGTGAGATTGCCGACCGAGTCCTTGATGATCTCGAACTTGCCGGTGTCGACGGCGAGCCGGTACAGCATGATCGACGCGAACACGATCCACGCGATCGGGAACAGGCCGTACGCGGCGCCGTACAGCGTCGACACGACCGCGAGCTGCAGCGGCATGCCGTAGACGCCGAGCGCGACCAGCAGCGCCGAGGCGAGCGCCGCCAGCGCCGACATCCAGGCCGGCTTGCGGAAGACGCCGAGCATCAGGAAGAGGACCACGATCGGGATCGCCGCCGCCATCGCGGACAGGCCGAGGCTGCCCGCGATCGGCTCGTAGTTGTGTCGCCACATGCTGGCGCCGCAGTATATATGAGTGGTGCGTGCGAGATGCTACGCGCTCGGCGCGGCGCTGCTGTGCGCCGCCTGCAGCCATGCGGCGCCGACGCAGCCGGCGGCGCCGCCGGCGATCGACGTGCTCGACTTCCTGATCGGCGCGCCGTCGCTCTGGCCGCGCGTCGGCAACCACTCGCAGAACCAGTCGGTCGACACCGTCAACCGCGAGGTCTGCTGGGTGAAGTACGCCAACCCGCGCACGTTCGAGTGCTGGCGGTGGGACGATGCGTTCGTGTACCACGAGGTGGACCACGCCATCGACGGGAACACGGGCGAGTCGTACCGCTTCAGCGACGGCCGCTGGATCCCGCGCCGCTTCTCCGGCACGTGGAGCCTGGACGTGTCGCACAACCGGATCACCTGGTTCGACGCCGGGTGCGGGATCGAGGCGCGATCGGGGATCTTCCCGTACCGGATGCGGGCGTGGGTCGAGCCGGCGCGCGACGCGGGACCGGAGCTCGGCGTCCGCGAGACGCTGGTGCTCGAGTACCAGCCGTACGATCCGGCCGGCGCGGCGGGGGCGGCGGAGCACTTCTACTTCGCCAGGAACGCCGGCTGGTACGAATGGGAGCGCAGCGGCTTCCACGACATGTTCAACCGCCTCGGCGGCCCGGCGCGGTCGCCGCTGCGCGACGTGCTCTGCCGCTGACGGGCACTCGCCGCGTCGGAGGAGCTACCGCATCTCCGCCAGCACCGGCTGCGGAATCGCGCACGACACGGTGCGCGTCTTGCCGACCATGTCGAGCGTGATGCCACTGGTCGCGGCAAACGCGGGAAAGTCGAACGTGAAGTTGCCGATGCCGGCGTCGAAGAACTGCGACACCGGCTTCACCACCTTGCCGTCGCGCCGGATGTCGACGCCGGTCAACGGGTTCTTTGCCGCGGGCTTCGGCGTCAGCTTCACGGTGATCCGCGTGCGCTGCGCCTCCGGGTAGCTGGGCGTCGGCGGATCCTGCTTCGCCCGGACCGCCTGCCACACTTCGTACGCCACTTTCTTGTAGGGCGTGAACATCGCCAGCTCGAAGTCGCCGTTCCTGCACAACTCCGTTTCGTAGAACAGGCACAGCGGCCGCTGGCCGCCCTGCTTGCCGCACGCGACCGCGTTCCAGTAGTTCTCCTGGTTGATCGCCTGGATCCCTTTGGTCCACGCGGGCGTGATGTTCGCCGGCAGCTGCGCCGTCACCGATTCCTGCGCCAGCGCGGCGATCGACGAGCACATCAGCGCCGCGGCGGCCAGGGCGAGCAGGTGCTTGATCATCGCGGCATGATACCAGCGCCTACATGCGGCGGCGGTAGATCCGAACCGTAGGACCTGGCCGGACGGCCTGGTCGAGGCCGACGTACGGCGCGAAGAACGCATCCTCGAGGTCGTACTGCACCGCGGGCGACGGCTCCGGCGTGCCCTCGACGACCGCGACCGGCTCGTACGTCGAGCCGACGATCGCGCGGATCGGATCGGGAACGCGGCTGTACGCGAAGAGCGGCGACTCGGGGAGCACGATGTAATCGGGCGGCGTCGTGCTGGGGACGCCGCCGACCTCGAATCGCGTCAGGCGCTCGTTGAACTGGTACCCGAGGTACCGGTCCGCCGGCGACGGTTGCAGGTGGCCGCCGCCGAACCCGCTCTGGTACAGCGTTGCGCCGGCGGGCGAGGAGGATTCGATCCATGCCGCGGCGAGGACGCGGCTGTCGGTCGCCGCCATCAGCCGGTCGAAGGCGATCGTCGCCCGCAGCGTCGGCGCGCCCAGGATCAGCAGCCCCGCGGCCGCGGCGGCGGCGGCGGCGCGCGGCGCCGCCCGGCCGATCGCCGTCGCGGTGCGCTCGACGCAGAACGCGGCCGCGAGGCACACGAACGGCACCACCGGGATCATGTAGCGCGCGAACACGGTGCGCCCGGAACCGAGGACCGCGTAATACGCGATCGGGACCGCCAGCGTCAACGCGCCTTCGAGCGGCATCGCCAGCGCCAGCCAGCACGCGCCGGCGACGGCGGCGACGAGGAGCGGCGCGCCGACGCCGTAGCGCAGCGTGAAGGCGGCGTGGTACGTCCAGCCGCGCGCGGTCATGATGACGTGGCCGCCCGCGAGATGACTGCGCACCGCGGCCACGGCCTTGGCGAACGACGGGAAGTCGAGGACCGCGTACGGCGTGCCGGCGAGGAATCCAACGGCGAACGCCGCCGCGACCGTCGCAGCGCCGGCGAAAGCACGCATGGCGTCGCGTGGATCGTCGGCGGCGTCGCGGCCGAGCGCGACGAGCGGCGTCAGCAGCACGAGCGCGGTGTTGTACTTCGTCGACGCCGCCAGGCCGGCGAGCACGCCGGCGATCGCGAGCCGCCGCGTCGACGCTCCGCGCGTGGCGCACCGCAGCCCGGCCCACCATGCCGCCAGCATCATCATCGTCGCGGCGACGTCGGTCACGCCGAAGTGCGAGTCGCGCGCGTGCAGGTACACGACGGCGAGCAGCGCGGCGGCCACCAGCGCCAGGCGGCGCGGGAACAGCTCGCGCGCCGCGCCGTACAGCAGGGCGACCGAGATGGTGCCGCACGCCGCAGACAGCGCGCGCGCCACCAGGTGCAGCGTCGTGAGATGAAACGCGTTGGCGACGACGGCGTTGTGCATCGGCCCGCCGACGAGCCGCTCGGCCGCGAACAGCGCGCCGTACGCCGCGCCGACGCCGTACATGAACAGCGTCGGCCAGTCGAAGAAGTGTGGGTTCGGATCGTGCAGCACGCCGAGGCCGACGTCGACGATGACCTCCTCGTCGGTGCGGGCGCTGGCGTTCGGGAAGCCGAACTGCAGCCCCCAGAACCGCAGCCCGGCTGCGAGCGTCAGGACGCAGACGAGGGCCACGAAGGCCCGCCGAGGCGAGAGATCCGGCGAAGTCAGGCGCGGCCTACGGCTTTCCGGTCGCCGTCTCCGTGCGCGCGCCGAGCAGCCGCTCGAGCACGGCGATTCCGGTGAACGCGCCGAACGGATCGTTGAACGTCACCTGCAGGTAGTCGGCGGTGGACGTCGAGTATCGTCGCGATGCGAGCGACGGCCCTCTGATCCGGCCGGCGTTCGCGGGGGTGGCCGGAGCGGCGCCCTGGAGCGTGATCTGCTCGGCGAGCGCGCAGTCGGACGCCGGTCGTCCGCCAAGCGTGTCCGCATCGGCGGCGCGCAGCGCGTACGGGACGCTCGCGATCAGCGGCGTGCCGCCGCTCGGCTCGGCGTAGATCGCGAAGGTCACGGTTTCGATCGTCGGAGCCGCATCCGTCGGCTCGTCGAGCGCGCCGGAAACACGGATCACCCGCGGAAAGCCGGTGGACGCGGACGACGTCGGCTGCGCAAAGACGGTGGCCGGGGCGAAAAAGAGGAGAGCGGCCAAAGCGCCAGGGCGGATCACGGGCCTCCTGGAGGAACGGTTGCGAGGCCGAACTCTACCACGTCACCCGTCGCGTGAACGTCGCCGGCCCACGCGCGGACTTACTTGACGAGACGGAGCCTCCGCGTGCGCTGACGGTACTGGAAGGTGCCGCAGCCGGAGCGGCACTCGAAATAGTCCCACTGCTCCTGGTGCTTCGCGCTGACGCCGCCCACGTGAGACTTGACGTAGTGCAGCGGCTGATCGCACTCGGGGCACACGAGCGCCGGCGGCGCGACGGGCGGCTCGCTCGTTTCGCGCCGGTTGTGCGCGCGGCTCAGCATCGTGCGACGGCCGGTCGCGGGCAGCCGCTCGACCAGTTCGGCGGAGCGCCCGCGCCGATCGGTCGTCTGGCCCGGCGCAGCCGCGAGGCGGTCGCGCGTACGGCGGACGTCCGTCCGCACGCGGCGGAGTTCGCGCCCGAGGTCGTCGGGCAGGCACGGCTTGGTGAGCACGACGTCGGCGCCGGCGTTCGTCGCGCGCCGCACATCGGCCTCGAATGCGTCGGCGGTGACGACGACGATCGGGATGTCGCACGTCTGCGAATCGAGGCGGAGCAGCTTGCACAGTTCGAAGCCGTTGATGCCGGCGAGGCGCGTCTCGGTGACGATCACGTCGGGGCGATACGTCAGCGCCTTCGCCAGCGCCTCGCGGCCGTCCTCGGCCTCCTCGACGTCGTAGTCGCGGCGCAGGAACTCCACGTACATGTGGCGCGTGTCGGCGTCGCGATCGATCAAGAGCGCAAGCGCGCGACGGTGCGTCTCGGTCAACGGCCGAGCGTGCATGACAAAGATGATCGTAGCGCGCGGGTGATCGGATGCCCAACCACCCGTGCGCGGAACCTGCGGGCGCGGGGCGATTACCTTCTAGAAGATTACGAGTGGTGAAATGGTGGCGAGGGACAAAACCGGAATATTCAGCCAATCCGAGTTCTCAGGCTTACTGATGGGCCATTCGTACGTCGTGGATGGTGCGAGATGTGCGGCGCAGCGGGGACGAGTTCAGACACAGGCACGGATGACGAAGATGACCACGTCGTTCGTTGGCGGCTGCTGCTGCGCACCGTGTCGCACTAGGCCGGCTCTACGAAGGCCCTCGTCCCGTTTCGAGCGAGCCAGAACACCGGGTGGCCAGCGACGTCGGGCGAAAGGAAGACCCAGCGCGATCGCTCGTGCTGGCGCGCGCGATCCAGGCGCGCGAGTCTCTCGACGCCGAGCAGATTCAAGTCATCGAGACTGCCTCGCGTGCGGGCGAAGCGGAGATCGCGCGATACGGCACTCCGGCTTCAGCAGACCGCTCAGGATGCGGAGCAACAACGCTGGGCCAACACGGCGTCCACGGAGGCGAGCTCCGCACAATGAAGATCCGGAGCCTGAGGCGGGACCTGTGAAGGGCCCGCCGGCGCCGATCGCGGAGCGGCTCGAGCGGCGGTGGTTGCGACGGATCGTCGGTCGCTTGATGGGCCTCTTAGTGACATAACAACGTGGAAACGTTCTGGACGGGCGTATCGGCCGTGGCGACGGCCGCCGCGGCGACGCCGCCTGGTGGTACGTCCGCCTAACACATCGTCTGTGGACGGCAGCGTGTGATCATGTCGACGTGCTGACGAAGGCTTGCGAGACAGGGTTGATGCAGCAGCTGATGTCTGGCTACGACCGGCTCCGCGACTCGATCGACTTCGTCAATGCCTATTTCTACGATTGCGCCCTTCAGTGGTCCTACCGATCCATAAGCGGTTTCGTGACGAGATGCAGGCAAAGCTCGATGGTAGCGCAGGCGACGCGAACGCCTAAAACTTGGACGACCATCGGTACTGGATCTCTCGGTTCTACGTCAGGGTTCGCCCTTCAGAACTGATATAACTCCGACCAGGCGAACAACACATGAGCACGCCGCGGCCGCCACTCGACAACGTGTGGCGTTTTGTCGAATTAAGTAATCAGCGATTGAGCTCGGGCCTCGACAGATTGTTTACGGGCCTCGAGCTCGGCCTGAGCACTACCCCGGATGACGACACTGAACGCCGGCGTTCTCGCGTTCGCCCGGCATTGCTCGCGCAATCGCGATTGCCGATGAACGACTGGTACGTTCGGCGTTGACGGCGGCTATCTCGTGCTCAGCATGGCGTTCTTCGTCGCCACGACGCAGCTCAATCCTTCCCTCCGTTCCGTCGACGCTTCGCGGGATTAACCTACGCCAGCCGCTTCCGATTTGACCATCGCTTATCGGAGCGTCGGCGATCTAACCGTCACACCTTGCCGACCACGTTTGGACCGTCTGAATCATTCGCGACGCAGCGCGGCGAGCGGGTCTACCGATACAGCGTGACGTGCCGGCCACCAGGCCGCCACTATTCCGGCGCCGATCATAGCGACCGCAGCCGTAATGACAGGAAGCGCGACTCCGTGCGACGCCGCATAGGTGTAGAGCAGTTTCATTGCCACAGCGTCTGACGCCCAGGCCAGCGGCAAACCGATGGCGACACCGTTCGCTACCAGCCACATCGCATCCTGCAAAACGAGGAAGCGGACGTGTGCGGCGTCAGCGCCGAGCGCCATTCGAATCGCGATTTCGCCCCGACGTTGCGCGACGGAATAGGCGAGTAATCCGGTTAGCCCGACGATGACCAACGCCAGTCCTAATGCCGCGAATGTGCTGGACAAGAACGCGAGCAGTCGTTCCTGCGACAGTGCCTCATCACGCTGTTCAGGGAGCGACCAGGCTCGCGCAACGAACTCATGACCGGCGCGCTCGACTGCCCTGCGGACAGAGTCGCTTGCCTGGGCCGGACCCAAATCCGACCGGACGAGTAGATCGGGCCAGCCCTGCATCAGAAGACCCCATTGCCAGTAGTTCAAGTAGACCACCCTCGTGATTCGCTGTTGTGGGCTGGACAACACAGCATCGGCCGCAATTCCGATCACTTCGAGGGACTGGAACTGAGGGCTGATTCCGAGCCTCAGGTGCCGGCCTATGACCGATGTCGAACCGAACAAGGCGACTGCCGCGGATCGACTGACAATCACTGTCCGCCGACTGTCGCTCGGTCCACCTCGCCGATCGAACGGTGTGCCGTCAAGAATCGAGATACCCAGCGCCGAAAAGAAGCCGTCACTGACGTCCCACTGTTCAACTTGCGTTGCGCTGTCTGAGCCCTCTGCAGCAGCGTCGACAAGGAATGGAAATCCCGACAACACGCGGGGCCGGGCGAGGGCGACCGCCCTCACACCAGGAATTGCCGAGACAGAATCAGCCAAGCCTCTGAAGTACACACCTGATGCGAACGGGGCGTCGTAGCCATGCGGCGTGGGCGACAGCTGCGCAGAAAACACTGTGTCGGGATTCAAACCGAGCGGTTGAGATCGAAGCGAGTGGAGCTGATTCGCGAAAACCATGCCGACGGCCACCAGCACAATCGTCAAGGCAACCTGAAGGACGACCGTCACTTGTCGAAGTCGATCACGTCCGGAGAACACCCGAGACGAAACAAGATGCAAGCTCGATGGATCCGTTCGGCTGATGGCGATTGCCGGCACGCCTGCGAACAGACCGAACGCGATCGCCGACGCGCCAGCGAAAAAGCCGAAGATCGTTCCATGCGGGCTGACGTCGAGTGCGAACGTCGGCGAGCTCGAGGCGAGAACCGAGACGAGCATTCGGTCGGTCCAATACGCCAACACGACGCCACCGATTGCGCCCGCGGCTAGCAGCAAGACACCTTCCGTAAGCACGTCGTACACAAGGCTGGAGCGCGATGCGCCCAACGCGGCTCGGACGGCCAATTCGCCGCGCCGCTCCGCTGCCCGCGCGAGCAAGAGATTCGCGACGTTGACAGAGGTCACAAGGAGCACTGTGAACGAAATCGCCAGAAGCGCGAACAGTCCAGTCCGAAATCGCGTACGAAGCGAGTAGTCAACACCAGCGGATGCATCCGCAACGATCAACTTGCGCTTCAGATACCGGTCGCGTTGGAGCGGGGCGAACCGCGGCGACACGGTGGATTTCAACAGACTCGGCCAGATCGCCGCGAGGCGCGCTCGAGCCTGTTCGATTTGCACGCCGGGACGAACGCGGACAACAACGTCGACCGGCAGGGCGGAAACAGGCATGGCGCTCGCGTCGAAAGGTTGCTGTTGACCGAATGGAAAGAACAGTTTTTCCGGGTAGCCGATCAACAAGCCCTGAAATCCTCGCTCCGCCACGCCGACGATTGTGAAAACGGAGCCATCGATCTCCATCGTTTTGCCAATGACCGATGGGTCGCCACCGAAGGCTTGACGCCATGTGGCATAAGCCAGCACGACGACTCTTTCAGCACCTGGCTGGTCATCTGCGTCCCTGAGCGGCCGCCCCAGCACAGTGCCGACACCCAACGTCCTGAAGCACGCGCCTGTCATCGCGTGCGCGCCTATTTGAGCGATTCGGTCGTTCAGGCGCACCGTCACAAGCGGCGTCAGGAAGCCACACACTCCGTCAAACGCGTCCTCATGGCTGATTAGATCGGCGACCGGCTGCGGGAGGGGTCCCGGCAGTCCGTTCGGCCCCGTATTGGTGGCGATGTGGATCAAATGACTCGGATCGCGAACAGAAATCGGTCGAAAGAGGACGGCATCGGCCAACGTAAAGATCGCGAGGTTCGCTCCAATGCCAAGGGCAAGCGACGCGACGACGGCAAGCGCGAATGCCGGGTGGCGCCGAAGCTCGCGGATCGCGTGTCTCCACCGAAGCATGTCGCGAATTATAGGCGCGTCCCGAGTCGCTCGTATCGCCAGGCCACAATCCGAATTGAAGATGGTTCGCCTATAGTGTCCTGATGCGAGCGCAAGTAGTCTGGACGATTCTTTTGGGAGCTACCTTCGCGATCTCTCAACCCTCGCCCGAGATTGTCACGTTCCGAAGTGGCGCCCTCACGCTCAAAGGTGTTCTGTTCAAGCCGCAAGGAGTCGGTCCGTTTCCGGCGGTCGTATACAACCACGGGAGTGGGGCCGGGATGCTGAGTCAGCAGGCATTCGATGCGCTTGGACCCATCTTCGTCCGTCATGGGTGGGTATTCTTCGGGCCGTACCGACGTGGCCAGGGCTTGAGCGCACAAGCCGGGCCTTACATCGGCGACGAAATCGACAAGGCGAAGAAGAGCGGCGGGATCTCAGCCGGTGCCGCCACGATGGTGCGCCTCCTAGCGACGGATCATCTGGATGATCAACTGGCGGGGTTCGCGTGGCTGCGAAACCAGTCCTTCGTCGAACCTAAGCGAATCGCGGTGGCGGGGAATTCGTTCGGCGGAGTCGAGACGGTATTTGGTGTTGAGCGAGCGGACTACTGCGCAGCCGTTGATTCGGCTGGCGGGGCGGAGAGTTGGGAACTCGCGCCCCAGTTGCAGGCCGCCATGACCGGTGCCGTTCGGAGCGCGAAAGCACCCATCTTCTTCTTCCAGGCGGAGAACGATTGGAATCTTGGTCCGACCAAGACGCTCAGCGCAGTCATGAAGGATAGAGGCAAGCCATACATCGAGAAGATTTATCCACCGTACGGCAAGTCACGCCAGGACGGTCACACGTTCGGGTACTTCGGTTCCGCCGTGTGGGAGAACGACGTCTTTGAATTTCTCGATCGATACTGCCCACGTGCACGACCACGGTAGTCGATGACTCTGATCGCCTTAAGCTAACGTCGGCACACGGCCAAGAGTCCCCTGCGCGTCCTCATGGCGGAACTCGGTGAGCTGCCGGTGAAGGCGCTCGAACGCCCTGAAGCGATCGAGGACTTCAAGGCGCGTCGTTCCGGGAGGGCAATCGCGACAACCAATCGCTACCTTGCACGACTCCGGCACGTCTGCAACTGGGCGATCGGACGCGATCTGCCCACCGCGACGCCGTTCCATCGTCGCGGCCTTCGGATCGTGACGAAGAACGAGCGACGCCGCGACCGGCGCGTCAGCGAAGCCGAGGAACAACGGGTTACTCGCCCCATGCAAGCAGCTCAATCAGCTTCCGCGCGCCAACGCGAAACTAACCTGGGACGTCGTCAACGACATGACGACGTGCGCAGGCGGGCGTCGCTCAGGGTGAGCTGACCAGAACGTTCCGAATCCCGCAATCGCTCTGCAGTGAGATCGTGACGGGGCAGGTCTGGGACCCCGACGCGAAGCTCACGACAGGCGACGAGATGTGCGATCGCATCATCGGCGCGCTTGATACCGGCCGCCGATGCGGCGAGATGATGAAGATCCAGAACAGGCACGTCGATTGGCAGCAGCGCTGGATCAAAATCCTGAAAGAGAACTCCAAAACGGAAGTCGCCCGCGTCATTCCGCTCGAGCAAGGCAGTCGCCTCGAGGAGGTGCTACGACGAAGAGCGTTTCTCGGACCGGACGCTTACGTGTTCGGCCACGCGAAAACCGGTGAACACGTCGGCAGTTTCGGATCGGCGTGGGAGACCTTGCTCTTGCTGAGCCACGGCATCGAGCCAGCTTTCGCGAGCACGGGGTCAGCGACGACCCGAACGCGATGCCCTTCGAACAATCAACCTGCACTGGCACGATCTGCGGCATGAAGCGCTGTCGCGTCTCGCGGACGAGGGCGTTCCGATCCACGAGCTGCAGCTACTCGCAGGGCACGCAAACGTGACGACAACGCAGCGCTACATGAACGCGCGGGCGAACTCGCTGGCCGAATCGATGAAGCATGCGCGGCAGCGCCGCGCGGATCGACTCGCGAATCAATCAGACGACAACGTGCAGGTGGGCTGAAGATGCGTGCCAGGCGCTACCGATTGTCACCCGTTTGTGACCCGATCCGGGTTTCACGGATGCCGCTTCTCGAGACCTTCGAGATTGTTCGAGAAAATGGTGGCGAGGGACAGAATCGAACTGTCGACACTACGATTTTCAGGCTGGTCCGTATCGACGTCCGATCGATTCTCGTCAATGTTTTCCGTGTCCTCGTGTCGCGCGCCGCGGTCGTTCGTGGCCGATTGTGCCCCGTTGTTCTGACCGCTCATGCAAGGAGATGCAATCTCCGTCTGCGACCAGAACCGGCGCAGCGCGTCGTACGTCGCGGCCTCGGTGACCCCGAGGTACGTCGACGTCTGCGAGATGTTCGTGTGCCCGAGCAGCTCCTTGACGACGTTCAGCGGGACGCCCGCCTCGAGCCAGCGCGAGCCCGCCTCCCGACGCAGATCGTGGAAGTGCAGATCCTCGAGCTTCGCCCGGTCGCACGCGCGCGCGAAGGCGTGATCGATCGAGCCGATGCGCTGGCCAAGGTAGTTGCCGAACACGTACTGCTCGCCGGGCCGCGGATCGCCGTTGCCGTCGCCGCGTTGCATCTCGAGGACGGCGCGCAGTCGCGGCGAGATCGGAATCCGCCGATCGCGCTTCGTCTTGGTCTTGAGCGCCGGCAGGTAGACGGCCGCGCGCGGGTCCCAGGTGACGAGGAACTTCGCCTCGTCGGCGCCGGGGTTCGTCACCGCCGCGATCGTCATCCCTTCGATCTGTGACCACTGGAGGCTGAGCAGCTCGCCGACGCGACAGCCGGTCTCGAGCGCCGCCTCGACGACGAGCCGAACGTGCGGCGCGCACTTCGCGAAGAGCCGCTCCTGCTCGCCGCCCTCGAGGCGCCGGCGCCGCGGCAGCTCCTGGGCGAGCTTCACGACGGCCTCGGTCCCGCGCTTGAACGGCGTGCGTTCCGTGTACCCCATGCGGATCGCCCAGTTGAACACCGCGCGCAGAAAGGCCAGGTGCCGGTTCGCCGCCACGGTGCCGCCGGCGACGCGCGCTTTCTGCTGACCGGGCCGCGTGACGAGCGTGCGCGTCGCGCGCGCCTGGCGGAACCGCTCGATGGTATCCGTGGTGATATCGACGATCGGCCAGTCGCCGAACGCGAGCTCGCCGCCGGCGGGACGGGGCAGGGGAGTGCGGTACAGCACGTCGACGGAGTCTTGCGCGCGCGAGGCCTTCGCGCGCTCCGTGTACAGCGCGACGAGCTGCCGCAGCGTCATCGACGCGATCTGCGGCTGGTTCGTGCCGAACTTGCCTTCGCGAATCGCGATCCGCAGCTTCTCGGCTTCGGTCTCCGCGTCCGTGCGTCCGTTCATCGGCCGCCCCAGGTGCCGATCGAGGCTGAAGCGATGCACCGTCCCGCGCCACGTGAAGTTGAAGTGCCAATCGTGCGCGCACTTCGACCAGGCGCGGCGGCCGCAGTCGCAGATCTTCCGAAGACCGTTGTTGTGATGGCGTGTTGATGACACGACTACTCCTCCGGGGCGAGCTTTCGTAACTCTGTGAAGAAATCGCGAGTGCCGTGTGTCCCGCCGCGATGTAGCGCCCTGCGTTGCGCCTGGTCTAGAGGATCAACGATTTCGAGGTACACGTCGATCGGTTCTGGGCCGAGCTGGCGAGCTGCGAGCCGCCGATCGATCATGTCTTCCTCGACGAGCGCGCGGACGCGATAGAAGTACTGGGAAAGCATTCGCCTTGGTCCAGCATCTATCGCGAGCGCTTCGTTGCGATCGACTTGAAACCGAGCGAGCGCCTGCGGGTCCGACGTGCTCAGTGCGTTCTGAAAAGCCGTCGAGAAGAACTGCTCGCCATATTTCAGTTGATACGCACGAACCGCACGTATCGCGTCACCCATCTCCCTCGAGCCGTACTCGACAAGCAGCGGCATGAGCAGGTTAGCCTTTACCTGCCTGGCCGTCACTCTGACGTACCAGAAGGTCAGTAGCGCAAGGCCGCCGGTGAGGACGAGCGTCGCGATCGAAGCGACGGCTTGCAGCCATTCAGCCTTTCGCGGCGACGTCATGAACCGATGCCAAAGGTCGACCAAATCCATGGTTCACCTCGTCGCACGGCCGATCAGGCGACCGACCAATCGCCACAGCCAGCGGCGCTCGAGGCGCTTCGCGATCGGCACGGGCGAGCCCTTCTCAATCGAACGTTCAACCGCTTCGACGTCGCCGAGGATTCGTGCGCCGCGATACAGGTCGCGACGCACACGCCAGAGTTTCATAGGCCGCAGATCCTAGATCGGTCGGTGGCCCTGCTGGGAATGAGAGTCACCGACCGATCCCCTCAGGCCGCCCGCCGCGGTGCGACGCCGGTGCGCAGCAGCCGCCACCGCACGGTGTTGTCCTCGTCGCGGTCGTTGTAGATCGGGAACCTCGCGATCTCGAGCACCTCGAGATCGCGCCGGATCGTGCGCGTCGTCACGCGGCGATCGCCGACGCTTCGCGCGAGTTCGTCGAGCGACTTCGGGCCCGACTCGAGCTGCTTGAGGATCTCCCACTGACGAACGACCATGCGGCAGCGCTCTGATGGCTTCGCCATCTCACGCCGCCTTCTTCGTCGGGAGCACAACCTTTTGCGCCGGCGCCGGCGGATCTGGCCGCAGCGGCGGCACGAACGGCAGCGCCGCCTGTTTCAGTCGACGGACGAACGGGAGTACTCGCATCGTGACCTCCGTTGGTCGGAGGACTCCCGTAGAATGGCGGGAGCCCGGCGACCGTGCACGCGGTTGACGGGTTAGGCCTTCCGTCGTGCTCGAACACGACGGGGGGCCGCTTTCGGTCGTCGCATGAATCCGGTTTCCTTGAGCGCTTTGATTACCTCGCTCTCGGCGGCCTTCGAGGCCAACAACGGCACCCTCAGCCAAGCATCGATCGCGCGACGAATCTGTCGCGATACCGGAATGCCGGTGAGCGCCTCGCGCTCGCGAAGCGCGTCCAGTTGTTCGGGCTCGAGTAGGAGCTGAAACCGCGACTTGGGCGACACGGGTGTAATCATACACACTAGTGTGTAGATGTCAAATCTGCCGCTTACATCACGCGACGCGGCGCCGCGGCGATCGGCGCGCCGGCGGACTGGCCGGCAATCTCCGACAGCCGAGAGCGCATCGACGCGCGGAGCGTCACGATCATCGCGGCTGCGCGCGCGGCGGCCGCCGGCGGGATGCCTTCACGCGTGTGCGCCGCGGCGACGAAGATCGCTGCGAGCTCGCCGAGCGTTCCATCCAGTAGCGCCAGCGTCGCGCGGAGCTCCTCGAGCAGCCGTTCCGCGTCGTTCACCGCGTACCCCGCATGGCGTGGCGCATCAGCATCGGCAGAGAGCGGAAGTGCATGTCGAGCCGATTGGCCAGCGGCTTCATTGCCGTGGCGACGGCCGCGTGAAAATCAGCCGGCGTGTAACCCGACGCCGCGGCGCTGCGGGTCGCGGCGCCGGCGAGGCCTGCCCGGATGCTCTGGGTCATCCCTGATGGGTCGTCACCGCCGGCGCGTGCCGGCGCGCTTGGGCCGCCAGGCGTGTCGTACACGACCGGCACGTGCACTTCCGGCACCTGAATACTCCCGAGCGCGCCGGCGATCTCGCTCGCCGCAGTTTTCGCGTCGTTCGGCAGCTGGTTCTTAAACAGGTCCGACAGGTGGTTGAGCGCGTCGGTCAGGTTCTTCATGCCCGTCGCGAGCGGATCGTTGGTGTCGTCGAACTTGATGCCCGAGAGGTCGGTGATTTTCTTGCCGGTGTCGTCGGTCAGCTCGCCGGCGTTGACGAGCGCCTCAGCGATCGGCTGCAGCGACGTCGGCAGGGTGCCGCCGTACTTCATCGCCTCCTGCACGAGTCCGCTGATTTGGCCAGAGAAATGGTTGACGGTATCGCCGTAGTCGGCGCCGCTGTCGACCAGCATCTTGAAGTCCTTCGCGACCTGGTCGGCCTTCGTCGAGATATCGAGCTGCTGCGTCTTCGGCCCGAGCTCGTCGAGCGTCATGCCGTACTTCGAGGCCGTCGACGTGAGGTCGGAGAGCGACGGTTTGCCGCCGTCCTCGAGCCCCTGGAGCGCCTTCCGCTCGTCGTCGGTGAGGCCCGGCAGCTTCGTGAGCTCGTCAAGCATCGGCTTGAGCGCGGCGGGGAAGTTCGATCCGACGCTCTTCGCCGCGTCGAGAATCGACTGGACGCCCGTCGAGACATCGGTCGCGTGCTGCTTGATGAGACCGTTGATCGAATCGATCTGCGTCTGCACCGCGGCGCTGCCGCTCTTCTCCGCGGCGAACAGCGCGAGGATCTTGGCATTCGCCGCATCCGCCGAGAGCCCGGCATCGGTGAGCGCTTTGCCCAGCCCGGCGATGCCGCCCATCTGCTGCTCGAACTGGCCCTCGGTCTGACGGCCCTGCACTTCCTCTTTCGACGGGCCGCCGATATTCGCGATCGCGCCGATGAGCGGGCCGGCGAGCGAGCCGATTGCCGCGCCGATCGGGCCGCCGAACGACCCGAGCGCGGCGATCGCCGACCCGATGTGCTTGCCGAGCGCGGACCCAACCTGCGAGCCGATCGACTCGATGCCGCCCAGCAGCCCGCCTCCTCCCGTGAACGCAGAGGCGAGCGTACCTGGAATGCTCTCGAGCGCCTGCTTCAGATCGTCGCCGATCGTGCTGACGAGATCGCGCATGTGCTGCGCGGCCACTTGCGCCAGGTCCGGCATCGGGAGCAGGACCTGCTCGTTGAACTGCGTACCCGCCAGCGTCGTGTCGCCGAGCTGCACCGAGAGATGCTGGAGCACGTCGAGGTTGCCGCCGAACGACTTCGCGACGGCCTCGGCGGCCTTCGTGCCCTCGGCTTCGAAGCGGCCGATCGCGGCGACGTGCGCATCGAGCTCCTGCTTCGCCTGCTCTTCGAACTTGATTACCTGCTCGATCGACGTCTTCTCGATGTCGTACGTCCGCGCGAGCGTCTCGACGGAGATCCCGCGCGCGTGGTCGTACGCGATCCCCTCGTACGTGTCGTTGCCGACCTTCAGAATGAGATCGTCGTAGTCCTGGCCGGCCGCGCGGTACTCGCGCAGCGCGTCGGCGGCCTTCTTGTTTTCCTCCATCGACGCGCGCGCCGATTCGGTGAGCTGCCGTGAGGCGTGTTCCGCCTCAAGGCTGCTCGCGATCATCGGCTTGTAACCCTGTGCGACCAGGTCCTGCATGTTGTCACGGACCTTGGGCATGTCGCCCGCGACGTCCTTCCAGATCTCGTCGAATTCCTTCGGGCCGGCGGTGAGTGCCTGCAGCTGCGCGGCGCGCGTGTTCAGATCGTCGAAGAACTCCAAAATTTTCAGGCCCGCCCCGGTCGCGTACCACCCCACTTCCGCCTTCAGTTCGTTGAGTTTGATCTTGAGCTCCTCGGCGCCCTGCGCTGCCTCGGTCGACATGGTGATCCCGAGGTCGGAGGCCTGCGCTGTGAGGTCCTGCAGCGGCTTCATCAGCGTCGGCGTGAGATCGCGCCCCGATCGGCTGAAGAGTTCCACCGCAGCCGCGGCGCGGTTGCTTTCGTCGGTGTTCTGTCGAAACGCGTCGGCGATCGCCAGGAACTTTTGGTCCGGTGACAGCGATTCGATGTCCGCGATCGAGAGATGAATCCGCGCCAGGCCTTGGGCAAACTGGTCTGGGTTCAACTCCATTTGCCGCTGCATCATGAAAATCGCGTTGCCGAGCTGATCGAGGCTGCTGCCGGTCGCCTCGGCCGCGAACTGCAGGCCCGACGCGGCTTCGACGCTGATGCCGGTCTTGTAGGAAAAGTTCTCGAGCGCCTCGCCGGCCTCCATCGCGTGTTCGCCAAGGGTGAGCAACACCCCCGCGACGGCGGTGACGCCGATGCCTACCGGGCCGAGCGTCTCGGCGAAGCCGCTGAGCGCCCCTTTGGCCGACTCGAACGGCCGCTCGATCCATTCCGTGGCGGATTCGCCGAGGTGGCGTGCGCTGTCACCGAGATCGCCAACCGAGGCCTGCACTTTCTTCATGGCGTCGCTGGCGAGGTCCTGTGCCGAGACGGTGATCTTCGCTTCAGGCATCGTGGTCGCTCTTCTTCGTCCTCAACAAGTCGTCGTGCACGCGCCGCAGCAGCTCGAGCGCCTCCATCAGTCGCGCGTCCTGGTCGCCGACGCTGCCGGCGCCTGGCAGCGCGATCCGGCGCCACCGCACGGCGCCGAACCCGACCTCGAGCTCGTGCGTCGCATCGAACCAGCGCAGCGCGCTCTCGACTTCCGGCGTGAACGCCAGAACCGGGCACGTCGTCGCCGTCAGTGCACTTTTGGGAGCTCGCCAGACGACGCGGGCGCGGCCGCGGGCGTCGAGCTGCTCGCGGCCGTCGCATCCGCGGCTGTCGCAGAATCCGAGCGCCCGGCACTTCCCACAGTCGGTGCCGGTTTGTCCCCACCGCGTACCTGGGTCGATGGTGCCGAGCCAGGCTCGGAAGCGCGCGGCGAGCTCGAGTTTTTTCGGATGACGCCGGCGAGCCGGTTCTGCGCGTAGACGGCGCCGAGCAGCCCGCTCAGGACGTCCTTGCGCGCGTGGAACACGCCGATGAGCCCGGCGCCGTCCGTCACGTCCTTGTCGCGATCGCGGACCAGGCCGGCGTCGAGCGTGACCGCCTCACGGATGGTGTCCTCGATGAACGCGAGCTGCTGACGCTCTCGGTCGGCCTTCTGCTCGTCGGTGAGCTCCGCGGTGCCGCGCGGCGTCTCGATGAGCGCCGCCCATTTCTTCTCGAACGCGTCCATCTCCGCGCGGGAGTACCGCTTCACGCGGATGGGCAGCTGCGCGTCGCCGATCGCGATCGTCGTGTCGAAGTGATCTTTCAGGTCGAAAATGGGAATCGTCATTGATTTCCTCGTACGGCTTCAGATACCGGCTACGTGTTCGCGCGCGTAGCGCAGCCAAATGTCGACCGTGCTATCCGGCTCGGTGACGAAATGATCGAGCCACAGCATCGGAAGCCCGAGCACGGCCGGATCGGTGATTCCGGAATCCCGAAACGTACCGCTCGTGTCGTTCGAACACAGCTGTCGCATCTGATCGGCCAGGGCTTCGGCCTGCGCCAGCGGCGCACGTACGGCCTTCAACGCGGCAGCCAGGGCGGTGATCGCGACGACGTATTGCGGCATCAGTTCGTCTTTCGTCGCGCGCTGCAACTTGATCTGCAGCACCCGCCGCGCCTCGCCGCCGAGCGACGCCTCGTGTCGGATCGCCACCAGTCGTTCTTCAAGCGCGGCCCGCTGTCGCTGCACCTCGCTCACGCAGGCGCGCGCACGTTCGACATCCGCCTTCGACACATCGCCGATCAAGAGCTGCGTGGCCTTTTGATCGGCCTCGGCGTTGGCGTGATCGAGTGCGACGTTGACCTTGCTCAACTCGCCCAAGACTTGGTCTTCGCGATGGCGCAGCGTCTCGAGTGCGGCGGTGAGCCGCGCGTACTCGCGTCGGTGGGCGTTCCAGTCGAGGCTCATGATCAGTGACTCCTTTGGGAGATGGCGCCGCGCATGGCGCTGTTCTGTCGGCGCAGCACTTCCGCGAGGTCGGAGTCGCTCCCGCCATGGCGCATCTGGTGGTTGAGCCGGCGCAGCGACTTCGCGATCTCATCCGCGCCGCTGTCGTCATCGTTGTCGTCATCAGGATGCGCGAGCGCCAGTAGTTGCTCGATCAGGCCAAGGACATCGCCCGCATCTTTGGCACACGTTTCATGCGCATCCTTCATCGCAGAGACGCGCGTCTGGATCGCTTTCAGCTTCGTCGCGTTGTCGCGGCTGATGGCGCGGCCGCTCTTCACGGCCGCGACGAGTGCGTCGGCGTTGGCGGGAAACGTCACCAGCGACACTTCGTAGAGCCGCAACGCCTGCAGGTGCCGCGCGCCATTCTCGAAGCTCTTGCGGACGACGTCGTAGCCGATCGACATGCCGCGGATGACGCCGTCTTTCAGAAGCTGGTACACGTCCTGGCCCTTCGTCGTGCCGAGCGAGAGCTTGCCGCTGATCTGTAGGCCTCTCGGCGTATCGGTCAGCGCGCCGATGCCGATCGGCGAGCTCGGATCGTGCTGCCAGAGAATCGGCACTTCCTGCCCGTTCTCGCGGAGCGTCTGGGCGAACGCGCCCCGGTCGACGACGTCGCCTTGCGCATCCTTGTTGCCGTAGACCGACGCGAGGCCGGTGAACCGTCCGGCATCGGCGGAGATGTTGGTGAGCTTGAAACCCTTGATCTGCATGTCAGCCTTTCGTCCACCTGTTGGCGGGCACGGACGCCAGCGCCGGATGGAAGGCGGCGCCGGCGTCCGAGTCGCGAGCCGGGAAGTGCGGCCGCGGTGCCCATGACGGTCATTCGGTTCGCAGGAATGCGTCGACGCGCTTCTCCCACTCGGCGATCGCGTCGAATTGATGCGGATCCGGCGTCTCGAGGCGCTGCAACCGCAGATGGTCGTGATCGCCGTCGAGCTCGCGCGTCGCCTCACGCACCGCATCGGCGAGCGGCTGCACCGCGCGCACCGCATCTCGCAGATCCTCAAGTCGAGCTTTCAATTCGTCTCGGGTCATCGTGTTCTCCTCACCAAATGCACACTTCCACGCCGCGGCGCGCGAGCACGAGATCCGCCGCGCCGGCGGCGGCGTTGGCCCAGTCGTCGTGCTCGCCGATCGGATGGTCGATCTTGCCGCCGCGCCAGATCAGGCCGAGCAACTGCTGCTCGAGCGTGCCGACGTCGAGCAGCACGCACCGCTGCCCGTTCAGATGCGGCTGCAGCGCTTCGTACAGCTGCGAGCGCGACAGCGCCGCCAGTTCGTACGTGATGCCGTGCCGCTCGAAGTCTCGCCGGAACGTTTCGCCGGCGTACCGGTCGCCAGTGACCGAGCTGATGCCGTACTCACAGAGCACGCCGACGAACCGCTCGATCGCCGCGCGTGGATCGAACGGCGGCGGCGGTCCCTGGTTGACGACGCGGTCGATGACGGCGCGATCGCTGTCGAGATGACTGATCGCGAGCACGGCGTCATCCGATGATCCGCCGCTCATATCGACGAACGCGCGATACTCGAGATGCGGTTCTCGCAGTCGCACGGCGACGCCGCGCGCGACGGCGTTCATCACCGACTCGGCCGAGAACGCCGAGCCCTCGGGTAACCCAGGCAGATTGAGATGCAGCCGCCGGTATTTGTGTGACGGCAGCCGCCGTTGTTGCTGCTCCAGATAGTGCGGGTCCGGCCATGAGGGGCGCGAGGGATTCGCGCGATCTTCCGGCGCGGCATCCGCAAAATCGGGGTCCGTTGTGAAGTCCGCCGCGTACCACGAGAACAACATCCGCGGATCGTCGCCGCGGCGGCCGGCCTTCATCAGGTCGAACAGCGGCACGCCCGGCTTGTGGAACAGCGACGCGTACGACGTGATCCAGGTCTGCGCGTCGAGCCGCGTCGGGTCCATCGCGAGCGCCTCGAGTAGGTCCCAGTTCTTGTAGCCGTGGATCTCGTCGACGCCGAGCATCCGGAACGTTTTTCCGTGCGCGCCGATCGCGTCTTGCCCGGGTAGCACCTCGAGGAATCCGGCGCCGTCGCGGCGCTCGATCAGGTCGTTCTTCCGCACGACCAGGACGGCGCCGAGCAGCTCGTTCACCGCGATGACCTTCTTGGCGAGCTCGAGGTCGTCCTGCGCCTGGCCGGCATCGTTCGCAACGAGATACACCTGGTTGCCGCCGGGTGAGTCGTCGAGCAGCGCAAAGAGACACGCGAGGATCAGGTCGGCCGTCTTCCAGTTCTTTTTCGAGCGGCCCGCGAGAATCAGGTTGTGCACATAGGCGAGCTCGCCGGCCCGTTCGAACGCCCGATCGAACAACCGCCAGCGATACGGTTCGATGACGTCGACGAGCGGACGCCCGTTGATCCACCGAAGCGGCGCCGCGAACTCGCGGAACGTGAGCGGATGGAACTCGCGGCGCGCCGTCGTCATGCGCGCGCCTCGCATACAATCCGCGGCATGGACGACACGCTTGCGAGCGCCCGCGCCGACGTCGATGGCCAGGTGCAGAAGGTCCGCCAGGCAGTCACTGAAGGCCCGAGTTTCGTGCATTCAGAAGCGGCGATCCTCGAGGCGCTGGTCGCGCGCGAAACGGCGGTCCTGACGAACCACATCGCCGGCCAGGTGATGGGCGGCATGGAAGTGCTGCGCCGCACGGTCGACGAGAGCGCCGACACGTTCAACACGACGGCCAATAGCCTCGCGTCCAAGTTAGAGGCGTTGGTCGTGCGCGTCGACAAGAGCGAGCAGCATCTCGCGAGCCGCATCGACGCGTTCACGGAAGCGACCAGGGCGAGCAGCGACCAGCTTGCGACGTGGACGAAGGTGATGGCGATCGCGACCACCGTCCTGGCGGTTTTCACCCTCGCCCAGGTCGTTGTGGCCTGGCTGCACTGACCGTTCACGATGCCGCTCCAGACGCACGGCGGACGGCATCAGCGAACGACCGCGGCCGCGACGCGGCGAGCTCTTCGAGGCGCCGCTCGAGGGTGAGCAGCTGCGTCCGCATCGGCGTCAGCTGCCGGCGAAGGCGAGCCACGTCACGATGCCGCTTCCGCGCCCTGGCGTGCTCCAGGTCGCGCTGGATGGCCTGAAGGTCCACGGCCAACACCCCGGCCGCCCGAAGCGTCTCCTGCGCCGAATCAGGCAGCTTCCCGAGCCGCTCCACGATCGCGCGGCAGTAGCGCCGGTATTGGTACCCGTCCGCCGTCCGATGGTCGGTGAATGCGCGCGGCGTCGCACCCTTGAGCGCCCTCAACGCGGCCTCCTGGCGGCGTCCAGACCGGCAGTCGGCGAGCCGACCAAGAGCCGGCAACGTGACCGGGCGTCAGAGTGACAGCTAGGCTTTCCTTCGACAATCGACGTCAGCTGCCGGCACGTTGCATCGGCGCCTGCATGTCGCGACAGGACCGAGCGTCTCGATGCCGCGCAGGGACCCCGGTCAGCGGGCGAAAGGACGGTTGGCCGACGCACGAATCCACCGCGGGGACCCTGTCGCGGTTCGATATAGCCCGGTGCTCGTCGCAGTGCAATCCCGGGCTCTCTCCCTAAAGGGAGAGCCGGGATGCGTTGCACACCCCTTGCACTGACGTTTGCACTGCTCGTCACAACTCGAAATCCCCTTGGTTCTTGGTTGCACCGTCGTTGTCACTCGACATTGCACTCAGCCTTGCACTGCCTTGCACTGGCTCGCAGCCGTCGAGAAGCTCGGGCTTGCTCGTCGCGAGATTTCGCGGCCCCTTGAACTCGATGTAGCCGCGGTCGTGAAGCACCGTCCTGGCGTGATAGAACGTCCGCCGGTTGATCTCTGGTATCGCGTCGAGCCACTCCGGCGAGGTCGCGCCGGTCGTGCGCGGGAACGACGTCTTGAGCACGCGGAGACACCGGAGCTGCCAATCGGAGAGGCGATCGGCATCATTCGCGACTTGGTGCGCGGGCCTGATGACACAGCTGTCGCCGACGAGGTCGAGGCGTAGGGTGATCGGCGAGAACGGTGGCGCGTCCTTCTGCTTCTCGACTGAGAGCGTCAAGAGGTCGTCGGTCGGATTCAGCGCGAGTAGGGTATCGAGCGCTCCGCGGAGGGCCGAGCTACCGCGTTCACTGCCGCCGGCCTTCGTCGTGTGGTGCAGGAACAGGACCGTCGCGCCGATCGCCACTCGCACCTGGTCGGCTGTGTGGATGACGCGACCCATGTCGAGCGCGCTGTTCTCGTCTCCGCCGGCCATACATCGCGCGAGCGTGTCGACGATGACGAGGGCCGGACACAGACGTCGTGACGCCCGCAGGAACGTGGCGACGGCTGCCGGCTCGAGGAGGTTGAGGGCGCGGGGGTAGAGCCGGAACCCGCTCGGCTGGTCGAGTGGGACGTTGTGCGCGAGCTTCCACGCGCGCACGCGAGATTGGAGACCGGGCACTCCCTCGGCAGCGACGTAGACGACGGCGCCCTCGTGCACGCCGGCGCCGAGCCATGGTCGACCGGTGGCGATACATAGCCCGAGGTCGATCGCGCAGAAGGTCTTGCCCGCTCCGGGTGGTCCCACGATCGCAGCGAGGGAACCAGCAACGAGCCGGCCGTCGACGAGATAGCGGGGCGGCGGAAGTTCGAGCAGCCTGACGTCGTCGACGAGGAGCTCGTCGCTGTCGGCTGCCGCTTCAGTCTGCAGCGCCGTGAGTTGCTCGATCCGATGTCCTAGAAGGCCGTTGTTGATCAGTTCAGGCCGCTGGCGTAGCTGGTCGACAAGGGTATGCTCGCCGCGCTCCAGCGCGCGGCAGCGCCGGAACATCGCGAGCCGGTCGACGTGTTGGCGGATGTTCTCGCGCCGTTGTCGGGGGACGCCATCGACGAGTGCCGAGAGGAATGGCGGCGGTACCCGGTCAAGCACCGCATTGCGAACGGTCCGTTCATCCGGCGCGACGCCGTCTTCGTGGAGCGCGGCGATCGCGGACATGATGATCCGGAGATCGCCGTCGCTGAAGTCTTCGACGCCGAGCCCGGCTTCCCAGTAGGCGCGGACATCTTCGGGCCACAGCATGATGTGGCCGATGACGAGCCGCTCGAGATCCACGTCTCGAAAGGCGTCGGCGGTCATACGGTCGGTCCCGAGGCGCCGTGCTTCTTCTTCACGTCGACGAGGAGCTGCGTCAGCGTCAACCGCAGCGTCTCGTCGCCGGCCTGCTGCGCGTGAAACGCTGCGAGCCAGAGCGCGCCGCGGAGCGCCCGCTGCTGGAGCTCGATGTCAACGCCGCTCAGGACATCGCCGGCGCCGCGGGGTGCGTCGGTTCGGCTCATGACATCCACGCCTCGAGAGGCGGGACGTCCGGAGACGAGCAACGGAGGTATACTCGCCCCCAGACGCGTCGGCCGGCAGGGGCGGGAGTTAGGCTCAACGCCGGCGCTTCATTTCGAACATCCATCACGCGACGCCTCGGGACCGCGGCAGCTCCACGATCGTGGGCGCTGACGCGGCGAGCCACGCGTCGAGCCACTCTCGGTGAATGACGATCTTCCGCCGCCCGTCGACGTGCGCGGCCCGTAGCCGCCCGGCTCGAACGGCGGCGTAAATCACCTTTCTCCCGACACGCGCGCGTGAACACGCTTCGGCGATCGACAACCAAGGCGAGGCGGGTTCCATCTGATCCATCCCGACCCTCCTAGCGTCGCGTCACGCGTTTGCGCGATTTGTCCTCGAGTGCGAGATACCGTTCGTAGGCGACGCCGCCACCGCGGCGCGGTACATCGTCCCCCAATTGGCTGCCGGACATGCGCTCGACGAAATCGAGAACGCGAACGATGTTGATGA
>Ga0070741_10003809_pt1 | contig 36363 bp, 31 predicted proteins | sample Coa_R1_4_FD_66440 | JGI IMG/M metagenome (GOLD analysis project Ga0070741, IMG submission 66440) | Surface soil microbial communities from Centralia Pennsylvania, which are recovering from an underground coalmine fire - Coalmine... | ecosystem: Environmental > Terrestrial > Soil > Unclassified ... | reverse complement strand
GTTGAAGCCGCTGTCGCAGAGGCCGGCGACGCACTTCGGGCAGAGGGCCTGGTGCGGGCCGGGGAGCCCGCCCTGGCAGTCGTCGCCCTCGCGGCAGCCGAGGAGGCAGAGCGGATCGGAGGCGTCCGTGTTGTGATCCTGCCTGACGAGGACGTCGCCGCCCGCGTCGCCGCCGTCGCAGTCGAGCACGCCGGCGCCGTCGGCCGCGGGGCTCAGGCAGAGCGCGCCGACGCCGGGAATCTCGAGCGCGGGGAAGGCCGTGCCCGCGGCCGGGATCTGCACCGACGCATCACCCGTGATCGGGTCCGGCGCGCCGATGTTGAGCGTGAAGCGGCCCACGCCCCTGATCGGCCCCGTCGACGACGTGTCGCGCGTCGTGAGGGTCAGGCGGCTGCCGGCGTTGCCGCCGCCCGGCTTCCACGTGAACTGCCGCCGCCCGATCGCGGACGTCTCGACGCCGCCCGAGGACGACATGTCGGGGGGCAGCTGCCCGACCGCGGTCGCGCCGCCCCAGCGGCCCGACCCGTGGCCGATCGGGAAGGTCGAGTAGAAGTCGATGATCGCGATCTGGCGGCCGCACGTCTCGGCGTTCGCGAGGTCCTCGGTCGTCGCGAAGGCGAGGAAGAAGTTCCCGATGTTGCCGGTGAGCGGGCCCTGCACGTCGCCGCGGCCGGTCATCTGACCGAGGATGCGGCCGTCACAGGTGCCGGCGTTCGCCTGCGCGCACTCGGTGTCGCTGTTGCAGGTCTTCCGGTCGTCCCCCGTGCATGCCTTCTCGAGTGTGAAGACCCGGTTCCCGATCGTGCCGTTTTGATACGGATCGCCCGTGCAGATGAAGGAGATGTGGTTCAGGTTCGGGTCGGCGGTCGGCCAGGTGCAGTTGCCGTCCTGGGTGAACGTGTACTGCGTGACGGGCGGCGTCGAGCCCTCGTCGAGCCGCGCGGAGAAGACGTGGACGCCCGGGGTGTGGTCGACGTTGTCACCCGCCAGGTCGGTCGCCGCCGAATCGAAGAGCACGACGGGATCCTGCTCGGCGACGAGCGGATGCGAGCTGTCCGCGTTCCCGTTCGTCACCTTGAAGAAGGACGTGATCCCGGAAAAGTGGTCCCAGGTGCCCGCGTAGATCTGCCGGATGCCGGTGTCGTGCCCGTCCCCCGTGAGGCTGCACGTCCCCTGCGGCATCCCCGGCATGCACGCGACGTCCGAGGTGGACGAGAACGCGAAGAACCCGCCGTCTCGGTTGACGGACGCGCTCGTGGCCGCCGTCGCGCCGCCGCCCAGCTGGGCGATGAAGTCCGATCGCTTGTCGTAGAGGAATACCTGCGGCACGCCCGGGGCGCCGACGCGCGCCGTGACGGGGTTCTTGGACGGGTTCGCCGTCGACTCGAAGACGATGACGGTCCCGAACTTGGACACCGACGGATGCGTGTTGTCGCCGTCCGTGCTCGACGTGATCCGGCTCAGGACGTGCGTCACGAGGTTGTAGGTGAAGATCTGGCGGTGCTGCTGACAGGCGAGGCTGCACCCCGCGAGGTTGCCGTAGCTCCCGAACGCGTCGAAGGCGACCACCGCGGGGCGGGTGTCCTGGTTGTTGTTGATCCCCACGCTCGGGTTGTCCGGGTCGCCCGGGCCCTGCGTCACCTGGATGAGCGGATGCCACGGCGGCTGCGGACAGACCGTACCCTGGAGCGTCGTCCCCTGCTCGCAGTCGTACTCGGTGAGCTGGAAGAGGAAGATCTGCCGTCCCGTGCTCCCGTTCCCGAGCAGGTCCTCGGTCGAGCTGAAGACGAGGTTGCGGTCCCACGACCGCCCGGTGGAGATCGCGTGCGCCCCGACCGCCGTCACCATGATGGCCGGCGGCGATTCGAGGTGCAGGGCCCAGGCCGGCAGCGCCCCCATGGCGACGACCAGAGCCGTGAGCAGGGCGGACGTAACCTGTCGACTTGCGCCGATGCGGGTGGTCATGGGCGCGGTCGTCAAGCAAGATCGGGGCCTCGGAGGTGCCGGAGCGCACGCCCCCCAGGGCTCGGGGCCGGGTCCCGGACGTCGTTCTGTCGAACGCCGAATGCTTTTCTGATTCGGCTAGTTGCAAGCGTAGCAGCCGGCGAGATGGAAGAATTATCCTGACCGAGATCGGCGGGCGCCGATTCAATGCGCACGTGAATATGCTGGCGCCGGAGCCATCCGACGCGAATCCGCACGATCCGCGAGGGGTCGCGGACCCTATGGTCTGACGCCGGGTCGGCTGCCCCCCATCGGTCGCGGGCCGCGGATCGGGCGTGCTGGAGACACGCGGGCGCCTCCGGTAGTCGGAAGAGGTAGCGATGGAGGCGGGGAGGGTTGGAGGGCGGATCGCGGCGCTCGCCGGCGTCGGTGTCCTCGGGCTCGCGCTCGCGACGACGGCCGTGCGGCTCGACCGCGAGCCCGCGCCGCGCGACGGCGTCCGGGACCTCGTCTACCTGCCCGACGCGCATCTTCTCCGGCCGCTCGTCCTCGGCCACACGAACGTGCTCGCCGACCTCGTCTGGTTCCGCACCATCAGCTACTTCGGCGAGCACTATCAGCGGGACCACGCCTACCCGTGGCTGGCACGCATGTGCGAGGTCGTCACGGACCTCGATCCACGCGCCGAGCACGTCTACCGCTTCGGCGGGCTCATGCTCCCGTGGGAGGCCGGCGAGGTCGACGCGGGCATCCGTCTCCTCGAGAAGGGCATCCGCGTCTTCCCGGACTCCTGGGAGCTTCGCTACGACTTGGGCATCGTCCGCTACCTCTTCCAGCGCGACCATGCGCGAGCGGCCGACGACCTCCGCCGCGCCGCGGCGCTCCCGGGGGCGCCGCCCATGGTCGCCGGCGTCGCGGCGGCGCTCGAGACGAAGCGGGACGACCCCGCGACCGCGATCGAGATCCTGACGCGCATGCGCGACGAGGCGACGTCGCCGGAGACGCGCGCCGTCTTCGAGCGGAGCATCGCGGACGCGCGCGTCGCCTGGGACCTCGCGCGGCTCGACGCGCTCGTCGCGACGTTCCGCGCGCGGACGGGACGCCTCCCGGCGTCGCTCGATCAGCTCGTGGCCGCGGGGCTCCTCCGGGCGGTCCCGCCCGACCCGTACGGCGGCGCGTACGAGGTCGACGCGGCGACGGGCCGAGTGCGCTCGTCGACCGGCCGCACGCCGCGCGCGCTCGCGGAGAGCCCCCGCGCGCGCGCGATCGAGGCGCACGGGCGCGCGGACTGACGATGGCGGCGATCCTCGAGGTCCGCGATCTCACGAAGCACGTCCGGGATGCGTGGACGATGCGCCGCACGTGCATCCTCGACGGTCTCGACCTGACGCTCGAGGAGGGGGAGCTCTTCGGCCTCGTCGGCCACAACGGCGCCGGGAAGACGACGACGTTCAAGCTGCTCCTCGGCTTCCTCCGCCCGACGCGCGGCACCGTCCGCTTCCGCGGGCGCCCGCTCGACGCCGCGGCGCGCGCGGCGATCGGGTTCCTGCCCGAGCAGCCCTACTTCTACGACTACCTCACGGTCGAGGAGACGCTCGTCTTCTACGCGCATCTCCACGGGCTTCGCGGCGCCGCGTGCCGCGCGCGCGTCGAGGAGCTCCTGGCCCTCGTCCGCCTCGAGCCGAAGCGCCGGGCGCGGCTCCGGACGCTCTCCAAGGGGGCGCTCCAGCGCGTCGGGATCGCGCAGGCGCTCGTGAACCGCCCGCGGCTCGCCATCCTCGACGAGCCGATGTCGGGCCTCGACCCGGCCGGCCGCCACGCCATGCGCGAGCTCATCCGGAGCCTCCGGCGCGACGGGACGACGGTCGTCTTCTCGTCCCACGTCCTCCCCGACGCGGAGGCGCTCTGCAGCCGCGTCGGCATCCTCGCGCGCGGGCGGCTGCGCGACGTGGTCGACGTCCGCCGGGACGCCGACCCGCACGCGTACCTGCTCGCCGTGCGCCACGTGACGGCCGAGACGCTCGCGACGCTCGCAGCCGTGGCGAAGGCCGCCCCGGTCGCCGAGGGCGAGACGTGGCGCGTCCGCGTTCCCGGCGGAGACGCCGTGCACGCGGCCCTCGACGCCGTCCGGCGCGCGCGTGCGACGATCGAGAGCCTGACGCCGGTGCACGCGTCGCTCGAGGAGCGCTTCCTCGCGCACGTGCCGGACGAGGGGATGCTCGACTAGGATGAAGGTCGCCGCCATCGCGCTCAACACCGCCCGCGAGGCCCTCCGGAGCAAGGTCCTCTACTCGATCCTCGCGTTCGCGGTGGTCGTCGTCGCGGTCGCGGCGCTCTTCGGCTCGGCGTCGATCGGCGACCAGGCGAAGTTCGTGAAGGACTTCAGCCTGATGGGCGTCTCCGTCTTCGGCGTCGTCATCGCCGTCGCGCTCGGCGTGAGCATGCTCGGGAAGGAGCTCGGCCGGCGCACGATCCTCAACATCCTCTCGAAGCCCGTCGCGCGCTGGCAGTTCATCCTCGGGAAGTTCCTCGGCCTCGCGGCCACCCTGACGCTCGTGGTGGCGGCGATGAGCGCGGCCCTCGTCGCCGTCGCGGGCGTGCTCGAGGGGCGGCTCGACCCGGCGCTCGTCGTCGCCTCGGCCACGATCGTCCTCGAGCTCCTGATCGTCGTCGCCGCGGCGCTCTTCTTCTCCGCGATCGTCGTGACGCCGACGCTCGCCGGCCTCTTCACGGTTGGCGTGTTCGTCGCCGGCCGCTCGTCCGCCTACGTCCGGTTCTTCACCGGCCCCGACCGCCCGCCGCTCGTGCGCGCGGCCGCGGGCGCGCTCTACTGGCTCCTCCCGCACCTGGACCGCCTGAACGTCGCGGACCGGGTGGTGTACGGCGACCCCGTCGGGGCGGCCTGGCTCGCGACGGCGGCCGCGTACGCCATCGCCTACGCGGGCGTCCTCCTCGTCCTCACGGTCGCCCTCTTCGCGCGGCGCGAGTTCGTGTAGCGGCCCGGCCCGCGGCCGGCGTGCGGAGCATCGAGCGCGGGCCGCCGGCCTCCCGATCGCCTCCGGCCCCGACCTGCTCGGGCCGATGCAGGCGCTCCGCGGGCGAGAGCTCGCCCTCAAGGCGGAGGTCCTCGGCGTGCACGAGGCGATCCGCTCCGCGACCGCCGTGAACGCCGCGCTCTTCAGCATGGCGGACCGCATCGGGACGGTCGAGGCGGGGAAGCTCGCCGACCTGATCCTGCTCGCGGGAGACCCGCTCGCCGACGTCCGCCTCTTCGAGGACCCGGCGAACGTCCTCCTCGTGATGCGGGGCGGGGAGACGATGAAGGACGTCCGCGCCGCGCGCCGCGGCGGTCCTTGACTCGCGCGCGCTTTCGGACGATCCCGCAGGGCGTGAGCCTCCTCGACCGCTTCGGCCTCGGCGGCAAAGTCGCGCTCGTGACCGGCGCCGGGCGCGGCATCGGGCGGGCGATCGCGCTCGCCTTCGCGGAGCAGGGCGCCGACGTCGTCTGCGCCGCGCGGACCGAGAGCGAGATCGAGGACACGGCGGCGCGCGCCCGCGCGGGCGGCCGCCGCGCGCTCGCCGTCCGGTGCGACGTGACCGACGCCGCGCAGCTCGACGCGCTCGCGGCGCGGACGGTCGCCGAGCTCGGGCGCGTGGACGTCCTCGTGAACAACGCGGGCGGCTTCCCGCCCATGAAGCTCCTCGACACGGACCTCCCGTCGTGGGAGTGGTGCCTCCGCTTCAACCTGACCTCGGCCTTCGTCCTGACGCGCGCCTGCGTCCCGCACATGCTCGCGCGCGAGGGCGGCGTCGTCCTCAACATCTCCTCGGCGGCGGGCCGCATCGTGCGCGGCGGCTTCGTCGCCTACGGCACGGCGAAGGCCGCGCTCTCCTTCATGACGCGGCAGCTCGCCGCCGAGCTCGCCCCCCGCGTCCGCGTGAACGCGCTCGCCGTCGGCGCCGTCGAGACGTCCGCGCTCCTGCCGTTCCTCACCGCCGAGCTGCGGGCGCAGATGGAGGCGATGACCCCGATGCGGCGGCTCGGGACGGTGGAGGACGTCGCCCTCGCCGCGCTCTGGCTCTGCTCGTCCGCCGGCGGCTGGGTGACGGGCAAGGTCGTCGAGGTCGACGGCGGCACGGAGTCGACGAACTGGCCGTTCGACTGACGGAGGCGCCGTGCCCCATCGCGTGATCCAGTGGAGCACCGGGAACGTGGGGCGCTTCGCGCTGCGCGCGATCCTCGACCACCCGGAGCTCACGCTCGCCGGCGTGTGGGTGTCGAGCGACGCGAAGGCCGGGAGGGACGCGGGCGAGCTCTGCGGCGCGCCGCCGACGGGCGTCCGCGCGACGCGCGACCGGGCCGCGCTCCTCGCGCTCGACGCCGACTGCGTCTGCTACACGGCGACGGCCGACCTGCGGCCGTTCGAGGCGATCGAGGACATCTGCGCGATCCTCGCCGCCGGCAAGAACGTCGTGTCGAGCTCGATCGTGCCGCTCGTGCACCCGGCCTCGTTCCTCCCCGAGGTCCGCGACCGGCTCGCGGCGGCGTGCCGGGCGGGGAACGCCTCCTTCTTCACGTCCGGGATCGATCCCGGCTTCGCGAACGACGTCCTGCCGCTCACCATCTCGGGGCTCTGCGGCCGGTGGGAGGAGATCCGCGTCCTCGAGATCATCAACTACGCGACGTACGATCAGCCGACCGTTCTCTTCGAGACGATGGGCTTCGGGAAGCCGCTCGACCACGTCCCGCTCCTCCTGACGCCCGGCACGCTCGCGTTCGCCTGGGGCGGGACGATCCGGCTCCTCGCCGAGGGGCTCGGCGTCGCGCTCGACGACCTCCGCGAGACGCACGAGCGCCGCCCCGCCGTCCGCCCGATCCGCATCGGGGCGCACACCGTCCAGCCGGGCACCATGGGCGCGCTCCGCTTCGAGGTGCAGGGCATCGTCGGCGGGCGGCCGGCGATCGTCGTCGAGCACGTGACGCGGCTCGACGACGACCTCGCTCCGGAGTGGCCGCGCGGCCACGGGAGCTACCGGGTCGTGGTGAAGGGAGCGCCCTCGATCCGCTGCGAGCTCGAGTTCGAGGACGAGCGCGGCGACCACGCCGTCGGCGGCGTGTGGCTCACCGCGACGCGCCTCGTGAACGCCATCCCCGCGGTGTGCGCGGCGCGCCCGGGGCTCCTCTCCGCGCTCGACCTCCCGCTCGTGACCGGGCGCGGGCTCTTCCGCGGCTAGGGACGAGCCGCGGTGGCGTCGTCCGCGCGCGCGCGTCGCCGGTGGATCGCGGTCGCGCTCGCGCGCGCTCGGCGCCGTCGCGTGGAGCGGGCTCGAAGGGACCGTGGCGCTCGTGGACGGCGCCCTCACCGTCGAGCGCGCCGCGCTCCGCGCGTGCGACGGCGTCGTCACCGCGAGCGGCCGCCTCGACCTCCGCGACGCCCGGCGTCCGCCCTTCGCGCTCCGGGTCGCCGCGCGGGGCGCCGACCTCCGCGCGGCGCTCGCCGGCACGAGCGCCGCCGGGCGGCTGGACGGCCATCTCGCCCTCGACGCGGACCTCGCCGGCTCCGGCCTCGCCTGGGACGCCGTCGCCCCCACGCTCCGCGGCACCGCGACCGTCGACGTGCGGGACGGCGCCATGCGCGACGCGAACCTCGTGCGCGAGGTGCTGGACGCCGTCCGCCGGGTGCCGGGGCTCGGGGCCGTCCTCGGGGTGCCGGCCCGGTCCGGCGAGCTGCTCGCCGCGAAGGACACGCGGTTCGACGCGCTCGGCGCGCACGTTCGCATCGCCGAGCGCCGCCTCACGACCGAGGACTTCGCCTTCGACGCGCGCGACTACCGCATCACCGGCCGGGGCGTCCTCGCCTTCGACCGCGCCCTCGACTTCACCGGGACGCTCGCGCTCTCGGAGCCCTTCGCGCGCGCCGTGCTGCCGGGCGCCGCGATCCTCCGCACGGTGGGCGACCCGCTCCGGCTGCTCCGCATCCCCTTCCGCGCGAGCGGCACGCTGCCGCGCGTGACGGTGGTTCCGGACGCGGGCGCGGTCGTACGCCCGCTCGACGAGCTCGAGCGGGGCGCCGAGGCGCTGCTCGGCGGGACCAAGCGCGGGCGGAAGCTCCTCGCCCCGCTCGACGAGCTGCTCCGCCGATCGCCGCGGGGCGGCGCGGTTGATTCCGCGCGCCCGAGGTGACAAGCGCGACGGATGGGACGGATCCGGCGCACGCTCGCCGCCGCGCTCGCGCTCGCCGCCGCGCTCGCGCGCGGCGCCGCCGCCGGGGAGCCGATCGTCACGCTCGAGGACGCCGAGACCCAGGCGCTCGCGACGCACGAGGCGATCCGCGCCGCCGCGGCGGAGCAGGCCCGGGCGCGCGTCGCGCCGTGGCGCGCGTGGAGCGCGCTCGGGCCGAACGTGAGCGACCTTCCGAGCTTCACGCACGTGAGGGAGGAGCTCGCCTTCCCGGTCCCCCCGCTCGGCCCCGCCGTCGCGTTCAACCCCGTCGTCCTCGCGCAGGACGTGCTGCGGAACGTGCTCGCGGTGTCGCAGCCGCTCTACACGCACCAGTTCTGGGGCCTGCGGGACATCGGCCGCGCGGAGGTGCGGCGGAGCGACGAGGCCTACCGGGCCGCGCGTGCCGACGTCCGCCTCGCCGTCGCGGCGGCCTACTACGACCTCCTCCGCGCCCGGTCGCTCGAGGAGGTCGCCGCCCAGACGCAGCGCCTCGCCGACACGGAAATCGGCCACGCGCGGGATCGCGTGCGGGCCGGCGTGGCGGTCGAGGCCGACACGCTCCGCGCCCAGGCCGAGCGCGCGCGGGCGGACGCGCGGATGGCCGACGCGTCGGCGCTGGTCGCGAACGCGACGGACCTCCTCCGCCGTCTCGCAGGGCTCGAGGGGCCGTTCCGCGTCGAGGAGCCGCCGCCGCCGACGCTCGACCTCGGCGCGGTCGAGCCGTTCGTCGCGTCCGCGCTCGCGCGGAACCCGGACCTCCGCGCGCGCGAGGCGGCCGTCGCCGCCGCCGAGGGCGAGGAGCGCCGGCGCCGCGCGCTCCTCTATCCGACGGTCGGCGTCGGGTTCACGTACCAGAACCTGAACCACGAGACGTTCGTCGACCTCAACGACTTCTGGTCGCTCGCGCTGCGCGCCGAGGTGCCGCTCTTCGAGGGCGGCGGCACGCGCTTGCTCGACGTCGCGGAGCAGCGCGCGCTCGTCCGCGAGCTCGGTGAATCGCTCGCGGCGTTCCGGCGCGACCTCGAGGTCGACGTGCGCCGCGCCTGGACGACGGTCCGCACCCTCGAGGCGCGCCGCGCGGCCGCGGAGAAGGAAGTGGCGCTCGACAGCGAGACCTACCGCATGCTCTCCGCCCGCTACGAGGACGGCTACGCGACGGACCTCGACGTGCTCACGGCGCTCACGAACCTCGACACGGCGCGGGCGACGCTCACCTCGGTCCGCTATGCGTGGGCCGTGGCCGTCGTCCAGCTCGAACGCCTCGCCGGCACGCTCGAGTAGCGGGGCTAGGAGGCGGCGGCCGCGGCGTGCGCGACGGCGTCCCGCAGGACGTGCGGGTCGAGCGGCTTGTCGAGCACCGCGGCGGCGCCGAGCTCGCGGGCCTCGGCCCGGACGTCGTCGTTGCCGTACGCGGTGATGAGGACGACCGGCGTCGACCGGTTCGAGGCGCGGAGCGCGGCGAGGACGTCGAGCCCCGAGAGGCCCGGCATCTCGACGTCGGAGACGACGACGTCGATCGGCGCCGCGCGGTCGGCGGAGAGCGTCGGCTCGAGCCACTCGAGGACGTCGAGGCCGTCCGCCGCCTCGACGACCTCGTGCCCGGCCGTCCGGAGCAGCGTCGCGACCAGGGATCGCATGTCGGCGTCGTCCTCGGCGACGAGCACGCGGCGCTCGCGGCCCCCCGTCGCGGCCGCGGCGGCGGCCGGCGGCGGGGCCATCCGCCGCCGGCCGCCCCGCCGGTCGGCGCGGTGGACGACGACCTCGATGCCGTACGCCGCGAGGCCCGCGAACTGCGCACGGACGTCCGCCAGCACGTCGTCGGCCGCGCGGCCGCGGATCACGAGCTCGAGGCGGCTCCCGCGGGGAAACGTCTGCGCGTTCAGCACGAGCGTCTCGACCTCGTACGGCGTGAGGCGGCCGACGACGCGGAACGCGCCGCGCTCGTCCGCGCCCGGCGTCGTCAAGCGGGCGTGGAACGGCAGCCCGCGGCGGCGGCCGGGCGCCGTCATGCCGGCCCCACCGCGTCGCGGATGGTCGCGCGCAGCTCCGCCCAGTCGAGCGGCTTTGCGAGGAGCGCGAAGGCGCCGAGCGCGCGCGACTCGGCCTGCGAGCGCGGCATCCCGTACGCGGTCATCAGGATGATCGGGGTGTCGATCCCGCGGTAGCGGAGTGCCTCCATCACCTCGAGCGCCGTGAGGTCGGGCATCTGCACGTCCGAGACGACGGCGTCGAAGCGCTCGCGCGGATCGTCCGTCCAGAGCGCGCACTCGAGGTGCCGCAGCATCGCGATCCCGCTGTCCACCGAGACGACCTCGTGCCCGTCCTCGCGCAGCACGGCACCGACGAGCGCGCGCATGTCGGTGTCGTCCTCGACGAGGAGGATGCGGGCCCGCCTCACCGCCCGCGCGGGTCCCGGCGGGGCCTCCTGCGGGGCTCGTTCGACGAGGGTTGCGTACATGGCGACCTCCACCGCCGGGAGCAGCTCCCGTGCCAGCGCGGCGGGCCGCGCGCCGCCGCGGCCGCGGCGCCCGACGCCCGGGGCGTCCTGCCCCGCGCCGCGCGCCGGCGGCCCGCAGTCCGCGCGCTCACGCGGGCTTGGCCGCGGTGGGGCGTTTCGCCCCGCGCGCACACGCGGCGTCCGGGCTTCGCGACCGCGCGTACGAGCGGAGCTTGCGGTAGAGCGTCTTGCGGTCGACGCCGAGGATCGCCGCCGCGCGGGTCCGGTTCCGTCCGACGGAGGCGAGGACGCGGAGGATGTGGCGGCGCTCGACCTCCGCGAGCGGAACGAGCTCGGCGCCCTCGGCGGCCGCGGGCGGCGCCGGCCGCGCCCGCCGCACCTTCTCCGGCAGGTCCTCGACGCCGATCCGATCGAAGCGGGCGAGCGCCACCGCGCGCTCGATGCAGTTCTGGAGCTCGCGGACGTTCCCCGGCCACGGGTAGCGGAGGAGCTGGCGCGCCGCGGACGGCGAGAGCCCGAGCACGCGCGTTCCCGTCGCGGCCGCGCAGCGCTCGACGAAGTGCTGCGCGAGGAGGAGCACGTCGTTCCCCCGGGCGCGGAGCGGCGGGAGCTCGACGCGGATCACGTCCAGCCGGAAGTGCAGGTCCTGGCGGAAGCGGCCCGCCGCCACCGCGGCGTCGAGGTCGTGATGCGTCGCCGCGACGATGCGGGCGTCGAAGGGCACCTCCGTGTCGGCGCCGACGGGGCGGACCCGCCGCTCCTGGAGCGCCCGCAGCAGCTTCGGCTGGAGCGGGAGGGGCAGCTCGCCGATCTCGTCGAGGAAGAGCGTTCCGCCGTTCGCCTCGGTGAAGAGGCCGGGCCGCGCGGCCGCAGCGCCCGTGAACGCGCCGCGCACGTGACCGAAGAGCTCGCTCTCGAGGAGTGCCTCGGGCACGGCGGCGCAGTTGACCGCGACGAAGGGGCCGGCGGCGCGGCGCCCGCGGTCGTGCAGCGCGCGCGCGACGAGCTCCTTGCCGGTGCCGCTCTCGCCGACGACGAGGACGGAGGCGTCCGCGTCGGCGACGCGCGCGACGAGGTCGAGCACGGGCGCCATGCTCGCGCTCGCCGTGAGGAGACCGCCCACGCGCCGCGCGTCCGCGACCGCCTCGCGGAGCCGTCGGATCTGCCCCCGGAGCGCGCGGTGCTCGACGGCGCGTGCGACGGTGTGCGCGAGCACGTCGGGCTGCGGCGGCTTCGTGATGAAGTCCCACGCGCCGGCGCGGAGCGCGGCGACGGCGGTGTCGAAGCTGCCGAACGCCGTGAGCACCGTGACCGGCACGTCGGGACGGTGCGCGACGATCCGCTCGCAGAGCGCGAGGCCGCTCGTCTCGGGCAGCTCGAGGTCGGTGACGACGGCGTCGAGGTCCGCCGACTCGACGACGGCGAACGCGTCGGCCGCCGTCGTCCGCCACACGACGTCGAAGCCGCGCGCGGCGAGCGTCGCCTCGACGAGGCGGCACATGTCGGCGTCGTCGTCGACGACGAGCACGCGGCCGCTCACGCCGTCGCTCCCGCCGGCGCGCCGGCCGGACGGCCGGCGCGCGGAGCGCTCGCGGCGGTCTCGCGGCAGAGCGCCGCGACGCGCGCGACGTGCGGGGCGACGCGCTCCGCGGGCTCGTCGGCGCGGAGGCTCGCCTCGAGCGCGGCGGCGGCCTCGCCGAGCCCCGGGAAGCCGTAGCCGCCGGCCGTGCCCTTCAAACGGTGCGCGAGGAGCGTGAGCGTCGTGCGGTCGGCGTCGGCCCAGTGCCGCTCGAGCGCCGCGGCGCGCTCGGGGAGGCCGGCGAGGAACGTCGCGGTGATCTCCGCGAGCGACGGATGGCGCCCGCGCGTCGCGTCGCCGCGCGCCGGCGCGGGCCGCCGCACCCCCGGCCGCAGGTGGCGCGCGATCGTCGCGAGGAGCGCGTCGGGGTCGATCGGCTTCGGGAGGAAGTCGTCGCAGCCCGCCGCGAGGCATCGCTCGCGGTCGCCGTCCATCGCGTGCGCGGTGAGCGCGATCACCGGCGCGCGGTGCTCCGCCGCGCGGAGCCGCGCCGTCGCCGCGTAGCCGTCGAGGCGGGGCATCTGCATGTCCATCAGGACGACGTCGAACGGCCGCCCGGCCCCCGCGGCCGCGAGCGCCGCCGCGCACCCCGCCTCGCCGTCGTCCGCCGTCTCGACCTGGGCGCCCGCGCGGCGGAGCCAGAAGGAGACGAGCCGCTGCGTGTCGGGCGCGTCTTCGACGAGGAGGATGCGCCCCTCGAGCCGGCGGCGCGCGCGGCGGCGCGCGGGCGGCGGCGCCGCGGGCTCCGCCGCCGTCACCATCGGGACGCCGTCGAGCGGTCCGGTGTCGAGCGCGAGGACGAACGTGCTGCCGGCCCCCGGCGTGCTCGTGACCGTGATGTCGCCGCCCAGCATCTCGGCGAGGCGCTTCGAGATCGCGAGCCCGAGGCCCGTGCCCCCGAAGCGCCGGGTCGTCGAGGCGTCGGCCTGGCTGAACGGGGCGAAGAGCGTCGGCAGGGCCTCCGGCGCGATGCCGATGCCCGTGTCCGTCACCTCGATGCGGAGCCGCGCCGGCGCGGCGTCCGTCGCGTCCGACATGCCGAGGACGAGGCGGACGCCGCCCGTCTCGGTGAACTTGATCGCGTTGCCGGCGAGGTTCAGGAGGATCTGGCGGACGCGCGTCGGATCGCCCTGGATGCGGGCGGGGATGGGTGTCCGGTACTCGACGTCGAGGGTGAGACCCTTGCCGAGCGCGCGCGGCCGCAGGAGCGACGCCACCTGGGCGACCAGCTCCGCCGGCGAGCACCCGACACGCTCGAGGACGAGCTTCCCCGCCTCGATCTTCGAGAGGTCCAGGATGTCGTTCAGGATGCGCTCGAGGTGCTCGCCGTTGCGGCGGATCGTTTCGAGATAGCTCGCGCGCTCGTCGGCGTCGGCCTCCGGGTCGGAGAGCAGGTCCGCGTAGCCGAGGATCGCGGTCATCGGCGTCCGGAGCTCGTGGCTCATGTTCGCCAGGAACTCCGACTTCGCGCGTGCCGCCTCCAGCGCCGCGTTCCGGCTGGCTTCCAGCGCGTCCTCCGCCCGCTTGCGCTCCGTGATGTCCTGCACGGCGCCGTAGAAGTGGACGGTGTCCGTCTCCGGGTCGTCCCACACGCAGACCCCGTGGTCGAGCGTCCAGCGGACCTCGCCGCTCTTCGTGATCATGCGGATCGCGCTCGTGTGCGGCTCGCCGGAGAGGCCCGCGCGCTCGCGGGCGCGGAGGATCGGGACGTCGTCGGGGTGGACGAGGCCGCGGATTCCGCCGCGCGCGCGGGCCTCTTCGAGCGTGAAGCCCGTCATGCGGGTGAATGCCTCCGTCACCCACTCGAGCATCGCTTCGCCCGCCGGGAGGAGGCGATAGCCGTAGGCCCAGTCGGAGGTGAGGGCGCTGATCGCGCGCCAGCGCGCCTCCGTCCGCCGGAGCGCGGCCTCGGTCTGCTTCCGCTCGGTGACGTCGCGGAAGATGCTCTGCACGACGCGCCGGCCGCCGAGCGCGACCACGCTCCCGCTGATCTCGACCGGAACGAGCCGGCCGCCGGCGTGACGGAGGTGGACGTCGCCCGCCGTGACGTGCCCGCGATGGAGGCAGGCCCCGATGATCTCCGCGAGCCGGCCCCGGGCCTCGGGCGGCGCGAGCGCCGTGACGCACGTCCCGACGAGCGCGTCGCGCGCGATCCCGGTGAGCTCGGCGGCGCGGCGGTTCGCCTCGACGACGAGGCCCGTCTCGGCGTCGGTGACGACGATCGCGTCGTTCGCGGCGTCGAGCAGGTGCTGGTAGCGGGCCTCCCACCGCTTGATGTGCCGGAGCACGAACAGCGACGCGAGCAGCCCGATCGCGAGCATCGAGCCCGTCGCGACGTACGTCCCGGTCAGCATGACGCTCTTGAACCAGCGCGCCCCGTCGCCGAGCGTCTGCGAGAAGCCGTTCTCGAGCGGCGTGAGGCGCTCGTTCAGGACGCCGAGCCGCTTCGTGATCGCCGCGATGCGGGCCGGATCCAGCGCGCCGCCGCGCACGCGCTCGTGCAGCTCCTCGCCGAGGCGGCGGAGCTTCAGCACGTAGCGGTCGGCGCGCGTCCAGATCGCGAGCGCGTCGGCGAGGTAGCTCACGCCGCGGAAGCGGTGGAAGAGGAGCGCCATGCCGGGGACGTCCTCGGGGTGGTTCTTGCCCTGCACGAACCCGTCGTGCACCCGGCCGGGGTTCGGCTGCTCCTTCGCGAGCTCGAGCCGCGCCGCGCGGTCGCCGAGCGGGACCGCGATGGCCGCGAGGTAGCGGAGGTAGTCGCGCTCCTCGTGCGACTCCGCGTAGCGGACGAGGTAGTGGACGGCGTCCTTCTGGCCCTTCGACCACTGCCCTTCGGCGCTCACGTACGCGCGGATCGCGGCGAGGACCTCGAGCCGGGCGTTCGCGACGTAGAGCAGGCACGACACGATGACGACGAAGACGAGGATGATCGACCCGATCTTGTACTCGATCGGCACCGACCGCCTGAGGCTCCGACGCGGCGACATCCCGGATCCCCGGCGACCCGGTGCAAGCGCCGTTCCCCGCGACGCCGCCTCACCCGCCGTGGCGTCGTCCCTCCGGATGCGGTGTCCGGCGCACCCTCCCGCCGGGGCAGGAGGCGCCGGCGACGTCGAGAAACTGCCGCCCGCGGACAGCGGCGCACGCGCTACGCCGCGGTCCGCGCGCTCGGCTCCGCCGCCGCCGGCAGCGTGATCGTGAAGGTCGTCCCCACGCCGCGCGTCGAGTCGACGGTGATCGTCCCGCCGAAGTGGTTCGTCACGAGGTCGCGGACGATCGCGAGCCCGAGCCCCGTGCCGCGCCCGGGCGGCTTCGTCGTGAAGAGCTCCTCCCACACGTGCGCGAGGTGCTCCGTCGCGATCCCGCAGCCCCAGTCCGACACCGTGATCGTCACGCCGTCGCCCTCGCGGGCGGCGCGGACGTCGATCTGGCCCGTCCGGCCCGCCTCCTCGTACGCGTCGATCCCGTTCGTCACGAGGTTGGTCAGAATCTGCCCGAGCTTCGTCGGGTCGCCGCGCACCTGCGGGGTCGCCGGGTCCACCGCGACGCGGAGCGCGCAGCTCGCGGCGCGGAGCTGGTGCTGAAGCAGGACCTCCGTCTCGCGCACGACGCGGTTCACGTCGAACGTCGACGCCGGCGTGCGCGCGCAGCCGCGGGTGTGCGCCTTGACGGCGAGGATGAAGTGCGCGGCCTTCTCCGTCCACTGCTCGGCGCGGCGCGCGACCGTGTCGAGCTCGCGCGCGAGCTCGCGGTGGTCCTCGAGGCCGACGCTCGGGTCGCCGATCGACGCCGCGTACTCCTGGATCAGCTCGCGCGCCACGCGGAGGCTCGCGAGTGCGGCGCCGAGCGGCGTGCTCACCTCGTGCGCGACCCCGGCCGCGAGGCGGCCGAGGGTCGCGAGCTTCTCGGCGCGGATGAGCTTCTCCTGGCTCTGCTGGAGCTCGCGGTACGCGCCCGACTGCCGGGCGACGGCCTCCCGCAGCTCGGCGTTCGCATGGTTCAGCTCGGCGGTCCGCTCGACGACCTTCTGCTCGAGCGTCACCGTGAGCGAGTGCAGCTCCTCGTACGAGCGCGCGTGGAGGATCGAGATGGCCGTCTGGCTCGCGAGCGTGCGGAGGAACTGCACGTCCTCCCCCGCGTAGTAGCGGCGCGAGCGCCGCGGCCCGAGCGCGAGGAAGCCGAGGAGCCCGTCGCGGAAGGTCATGGGGACGAGGAGCTCGCTCGTGACGGACCCGAGCGGCGGCGGCGCGCCGAGCGCGGCGTCGTCGTCGTACCAGGCGACCGCCCGGCCCTCGGCGAGCCGCGCGATCGCCGGGTGGTCGGCCGCGACGGCGGAGACGCCGCCGAGCGCGACGCGGTGCACTCCCGCGGCGCGGAAGGCACCGCCCGGCTCGCGGAGGTAGAGCGCTCCCGCCTCGAGGCAGAGCGCCTCGTCCGCGCGCTCGACCGCGATGGCCGCGATGCGCGCGACGTCGAGGGTCGAGGCGAACGTGACGCTCGTCGCCTCGAGGATGCCGCGCGCATCGTACGTCGGGCGGAAGCACACCCGGTCGACGATGCGCTGCACGCGGTCGCGGAGGGGCAGCAGGAGGACGACGACGCCGGCGAGCGAGAGGTGGAGCGGCAGCGGGTCGGACGAGCCCGGCTGGTGCAGGAGCCAGCTCACGGCCGCGAGGAGCGCGGAGTAGAGCAGCATCGTCACGCCGGTCAGGACGACCCAGTGGACGAGCCGGCGGACCATCGTGTCGATCTCGAAGAGATCGTGCCGGACGATTGCGTACGCGAGCCCGAGCGGGAAGAGGAACGCGGTGAACGCGGCCGACGTGACCGAGAGCTGCCCGCCCGTCACGCCCGAGAGGGTGAACAGGATCGCCGGGAAGACGACGCCGGGAACGGCCGCGAGCACGACGACGCGGATCTTCGTCCGCTCGAGCGGCGTGCCGCGCCGGTACTCGCGCCACATGCGCCAGGCGAAGACGAAGAGGACGCCCCCGACGTTCACGAAGCAGAGGTTCCCGACGGGCACCGCGCGGGGGATGTCGAAGACGACGGCCTGGAAGACCGCTGCGATCGCGAGCGACGCGCCCCACGCAAGTGCCACGGCGAGCCGGCGGCGCGCGGCCAGGTGCGGGCGCGGGAACGCGAAGGCGAAGTGGACGACCGCCGCCGGCCAGAGCGACTCCGCGAGCACGTTCAGCCGGAGCGCGAGCGGATGGGCGCCGTAGAGGAGCGCGCCCGTGAGGGCGTACACGGCCGTCGTCAACCCGAGGACCAGGTTCCCGCGCGCGGCGAGGAGATCGGGCCGCAGCACCCAGACCGTGATCGCGACCAGCCCGAAGACGAGCCCGTTCAACGCGTAGGCGCCGAAGAGGAGGAGGGCCTCGGAGCCGCCGAAGCGGCGCGAGACGAACGTCGCCTCCCACGTCCGGCCGTCACGGCGGAAGGTGTACGCGATCGGTGTGCCCGGCGGGCGGAGCGCGACCTGCCGGTAGACGTCGCCGTTGTCACGGACGCGGACGCCGGCGACGGCGGTCACCTCGGCGAGGAAGACGTCGCCGACGCCCGCCGACCAGTCCGGCAGCGCGGCGACCGGCACGAGCCGGTTCGCGAGCACGAAGAACCCCGGGAACGGCCGGCCCCACCACTCGAGGCCCTCGACGGCCCCGAGCCCCGCAAGCCCGAGCACGACGAGCGCGAGCGCGGCCGCCACCACCGAGTGCGCGGCGCGCCGCCGGACGGTGCCCCCCGCCGCGCTCACGCCGCCGCCTCCCCGATCCGGCGCGCGGCGAGCGCGACGGCCGCGAGCGCGACGCAGCCCCAGGCGAAGGCGTCCCCGAAGCGCACGTACGGGCTCCGGCCGTCGAGCAGGCGAACCGTCGTCCGCAGCACGTCCGCCACCCCGACCGGCACGACGCCCTCGGATCGACCCGTCGGCGCAATGACGCCCGAGATGCCCGTCGTCGCCGCGCGCACGAGGTAGCGACGCGCCTCGACCGCGCGGAAGACGGCCATGGAGAAGTGCTGCGCGGCCGCGGCGACGCCGCGCGGGTCCGACCACTCGTCGTTGGAGATGTTGACGAGCAGCCGCGCGCCCCGGGCGACGAGCGCGCGGGCGAGCCGCGGGTAGAGCACCTCGTAGCAGATCATGACGCCGAGGGGGCCGCCGGGGGACGGCACCGGCCGGACGCCGGCGCCGGGCCGGAGGACCGCGGCCGGCGCGCTCAGGAAGCGTAGCCCGAGGGGCGCGTATTCCGCGAAGGGGACCAGGCGGACCTTGTCGTAGCTGCCGAGGATCCCGTCGCCGTCGATCGCGTAGGCGGCGTTGCGGAGCCCGTCGGGCTCGCGCCGCGGGCCCCCGACGAGGAGGACGGCGCGCGTCTCGTCCGCGAGCGTGCGGAGCGCGGCGAGCGCGTCCGGATCCTGCCCGACGGCGAACCCCGCGCTGTTCTCCGGCCACACGACGAGGCCGGGCGCCGCCTCGCCCACGCCCGCGCGCGTGAGCCGCGCGTTGCGCGCGAGCGTGACGAGCGCGGACATGTACGAGACGTCGCGCGAGGGCGGCGTGTTCGTCTGCACGACCGCGACGGAGAGCACGTCCCCGGCCTCGCGCCACGCCGCGAGGCGCCACCGGCCGTACGCCGCGGTCGCGCCCCAGCAGGCGGCCGCGACGGCGATCATCGCGGCTGCCCGCCGCCGGTCGGGTTGCCCCCGGCCGACGGGACGGAGCAGGTCCGCGACGGCGAGCGCGGAGAGGGCGCAGAGCCACGAGAGCCCGTACGCACCGGTCGCGTCGGCGATCTGGATGAGCGTCGTGCGCCGGTAGAGCGCGTGGCCGAGGAACTCCCAGGGGAGCCCGGTGAAGAGCGAGGTCCGGACGAGCTCGCCGCCGACCCAGAGCGCCGGGATCCCCGCGTAGGCGACGACGCGCGGCGCGTCGAGGAGCCGGGCCGTCCCGGCGCCGAAGAGCCCGACCGGGACGCCGACGCAGAGGAGATACATCCCGAGCGACGCGAGCGCGGCGAGCGGAGCCGGGATGCCGAAGAAGCGGGCGAACATGCCGGGCGACCACCAGGTGACCGCCGCCGCGAGCGCGACGCCGTACGCCGCGCCGATGACGAACCCGGCGGCCGTACCGAGCCCGCGGAGCGCGAGCAGGACGGGGACGAGCGCGACGGGCGCGAGCGCGTCGACGGACCAGGGCGGGGCCGCGGCCGCGTAGAGGAGCGCCGCGAGCGCGAGGCCGGCGACGCGCGTCACGCCGCGGACCTCGCCGCGGCGGCGCCCCCGGAGTCGCGCGCGGGCGCCGCGCGGAGGCGGAGCGTGAAGCAGGACCCCTCGCCGACGATGCTCTGCACCGTCAGCTCCCCGCCCATCACCGCGGCGAGCCGGCGGGAGATCGCGAGCCCGAGCCCGGTCCCGGTCGTCGCGGACACGTTCGCCTGGCGGAACGGCTCGAAGATGGCGGCCTGCTCGGCGGGGGCGATCCCGATCCCCGTGTCGCGGACGGCGATCCACACGCCCGCGTCGTCCGCGCCGGCGGAGACGGTCACCTCGCCGGCGGGCGTGAACTTGATCGCGTTCTCGACCAGGTTCGCCATCACGACGCGCAGCTTCGTCCGGTCGGCGGCGACGGGCGGCACCTGGGCGGCCTCCCAGCGGAACGCGACCGGACGGTCGCCGATCAGGCGCACGGCGGCGCTCTCGACCTCGTCGCGGAGCGTCTCGAGGCGGACGGCGCGAAGCTGGACGCCCACGTCGCCCGCTTCGAGGCGCGCCATGTCGAGGAAGTTGTTGATGAGGTCGAGAAGGCCGGCCGCGCTCCGCCGCATGCGGGCGAGCGTTTCGGCGGCCGCGGGCGTCTGCGGACCGCACGCGCCCTCGAGCATCATGTCGCTGTAGCCGATGATGATGTGGACCGGCGTCCGGAACTCGTGCGACACGCTCGTCAGCATGTCGGACTTGAGCCGCTCCGCCTCCGTGACGCGCTCGAGCTGCGCGTACGCCTTGAGCGCGACGTCCACCCAGAGGAGGAGCTTCTCGGGGCCCTCGGCCTTGTCGTGGTAGCCGTTGATGTCGAGGCGCCGGAGCATCTCGCGCGCCGGCTTCTCGCCGGCGTAGCCCGTCTGGAGGATCACCTGGATCGTCGGATCGATCTCGCGGATGCGGGCGACGAGCTCCTCGCCCGTCATGCGCGGCATCAGGTAGTCGACGAGCGCGAGGTGGACCTTCTCGGTCGCGAGGAGGGGCAGGGCCTCGGCGCCGCTCGACGCCGTGAGCACGCGGTGCCCCTCGCGCTCGAGCAGCAGCCGGACCGACTCGAGCGTCTCCTCCTGGTCGTCCACGACCAGGACGGTGTATGCGGACGCCGATGGCCGCAGGCGCTTGCGGGGCATGGCCGGGAGGCGCGCGCGGGGTCTACCGGTCCGGCTTCGACCTGGCGCCGGACCCCGCGCCCGGGTCGATCGAGAAGGTGTCGTGCCGCGCCCGCGGCACGGCCTCGATGTGGATGCTGAAGGGCTTGAGGGTCGATTTCATCCGGCGGCCATTCTCGCGCCGGAGCTTGAGCGCGACGACCAGGTGGTCGAAGTCCGCGTGCTGCTCGGCGTAGCGGGGATGCGCCGCGGTCGGGTTCGCGTGGCGGTGCCAGTACGCGGGGTCGCGCGAGTCGAATTCGTACTTCCCGCCGGGTGCGTGGGCATCGGCCCACGTGTTGAACTCGTGCTTCCAGTAGACGATCCCGTCGGAGACCCGACGGTCGCGCGTCCGGCACACGCCGACGGCGCAGTCGGCGTCGGTCGTGCACTCGACGGTCGGGTTCTGCGCGCAGACGTGCACCTCCATCGTCTTCGCGAAGAACGTCGTGGGATCCGCCTGCGAGAGATCGATGACCTGGTCGAGCGCCGAGAACCGCCAGCCCTGCGCGTTCCACCCCGTGAGCGCGAGGACGTCGATCAGCCCCGGGGCCGAGACGGCGTAGCCCTCGAGGTCGTAGCCCCACCCCTGGCTCCAGCCCGGCGTCGTCGTGCCCGGCGCGTCGCGGAGCCCCCGGATCTCCGAGACGTCGAGCGCGAGATACGCCCAGCGCTCGAGGCTCGGGCTGTCGCCGACCCCGCTCACCCCGGTGGGGTACGGACCCTCGTAGACCGCCTTCAGGAGGGGGCGGCCGTCGGGATCGAGAAGCGGCGCCTTCGTTACCCGGTCGAAGGCGGGAACGCTCGGGCGCAGCTGGATCTCCTGGCCGATCACGGTGAACTGGCTCTCGTCGATCGTCCGCCACACCGTGCAGGAGTCGGCCTCCTCGACGACGATGCGCTTCGGCCCGTAGGACAGCATGGGGAGCTGCACCCGGAGCTGCCACTTCTCGCGCGAGTCCGCCTGGTCGCGGGCGAGGACCGGCGCGACGACCGGTGCGCGGGCCCGCAGCGGCGACGGCGAGCCGCAGGCGAGGTCGGTGTGGAGGTGGAACGGCCGCGCGCTGCGGGCGTCCATGTCGAGCGGCAGGCCCCAGTTCTCGAAGTACACGCGGCGGCTGGCGGCGAGCAGGTCGCGTTCGTCGATGCGCAGGAACCGGACCCGGTACTTCTTCGTGGGGTCGAGCGGATGCGCGTCGTCGGCGAAGATGATGATCTGCCCGCCCGGGCGGAAGGTCGCCGATGGCGTGCCCGGATCGCGCCGCGCCCAGCCGGCGGGCCAGGCGAACGGCGGACGCACGGCGGCGAGGTCCGGCGGCTCCTTCTCGCAGCCGCACCACCCGGCAGCCGAGATCCGCGCTGCACCGAGCGCGGAGAGGAGGACGAGGATCCCGAGTCGCGTACGCATGAGAGCTCCGTCGTGTTGGCGTCCCCGGGGGGAGCAAGCCCCGTACCGGCGGGGAATCCGGAGAACGCCATGCGGCTTCGCGCGCCCCGCGCGCCCGGGCGGGGCGATCGGCGCGCAGCGCGGGGTGCGTGGGCCGGCATGCGGCGCCGCCCAGGTGGGCGCCGCTGGCACACGCGGCCGCCCGCGGCACACCCCGGCGGGCCGGCTGCCTAGCCGACGAGCGCCTGGCGGAGCGCCGCGACGAGCGGCTCCCGCTCCCCGGCCGGGAGCGGCACGCGGCGCTCGGCGAGCGGCCGGACCCAGATCGGATGCTGCGCCTCGGGGTCGTCCGCGTAGCGCGGGATCACGTGCCAGTGGACGTGCGTCACGAAGTTCCCGAGGCAGGCGTAGTTGAGCCGGACGGGCGCCGTGACGCGCCGGATCGCGGCCGCGACCCGCGCGACGTCGTCCCAGAGGCGCCCCTGGCGGTCGAGCGGCAGGGCGTCCAGATGCTCGTGGTGGTCCTTCAGCAGGAGGATGCAGTAGCCGCGGTACGCCTGCTCGTCGGCGAGCGTCACGTGCGACTCCGAGAGCGTCGCGACGAAGTCCGGATTCTGGTGCGCGTCGATGCGCGCGATGCGCGTACAGGCGGAGCATTCCATGCCTCGCCTCCTAGCGCAGCGCGGGAGGGAGGTCACGCGCACGCGCCGCGTCCATCCCCAACCGGCGGGCGCGCATCGGACGCGGTTGACGGCGGCCGCCGGGCCGCTCATGGTGCCGCTCGAGGCCATGCCCGTCGAGCACGTGACGATCCACGGCCGGGAGGTCGCCTTTCGCCGCGCCGGCTCGGGCCCCGTCGTGGTCCTCGTCCACGGCATCGCGGGGAGCTCGTCCACCTGGAAGCGGGCGATGCCCCGGCTCGCCGAGCGCTTCACCGTCATCGCCCCCGATCTCATGGGACACGGCGCGTCGGCGAAGCCCGCGACGGAGTATTCGCTCGGGGCGCACGCGAATTTCCTCCGCGACCTGCTCGACGTGCTCGGGCACGAGCGCGCGACGTTCGTCGGCCAGTCGCTCGGCGGCGGCATCGTGATGCAGCTCGCGTATCAGTTCCCGGAGCGGTGCGAGCGGCTCGTGCTCGTGTCGAGCGGCGGGCTCGGGCGCGAGGTGACGCCGCTCCTCCGCCTGCTCTCGCTGCCCGGTGCGGAGTGGATCGTCCCGATCGCCTGCCGCCCCGGCGTCCTCGGCGCGGGCGAGCGGTTCGCCGCCTGGGTGCGCCGGCTCGGGTTCGAGCCCTCCGCGTCGACGACCGAGATGTGGCGCGGCTTCGCCGCGCTCGGGAGCGCCGAGAGCCGTCGCGCGTTCTTCCGGACGCTCCGCGCGGTCGTCGACTTCGGCGGCCAGTCGGTGAGCGCGCAGGACCGGCTCTACCTCGCGTCCGAGCTGCCGGTGCTGATCGTCTGGGGCGACCGCGACCCCTTCATCCCGGTCGACCACGGCGTCGCCGCGCACGAGGCCCTCCCGGGGAGCCGCCTCGTCGTCTTCGAGGGCGTCGGGCACTTCCCGCACTGCGAGGCGCCGGAGCGGTTCGTCGCCGCCCTCGTGGACTTCATCCGGACGACGGACGCGGCGCGGGTCGAGCCGGGGCGGTTGCGCGAGGTGCTGCGAGCGGCCGTCGGGAAGTAGCGCCCGCGCGCGCCGGACGGGCGGGACGCGGGAGAGCCCGTCGCTCGCCCCGCGTCCCGCGCGCCTCGTCACGGCGTCGGGTCGTCGAGGAACGCGCCGCTGGGGGAGAAGTGCTTGAGCGGGCCGTCGTCGTCCTCGAAGTTGCTCGTGTTGAGCACCTGGATCCCGGCGTGCTGCTCGCCGTTGAACGGGGTGACGACGGGCGCCGTTTGCCCCGGCTCGCAGCCGAGGTCGAACGGCACCTGCGGGTCGTTGAACCAGAGCCCGAGATGGTACTGGTTGACCGCGCCGAAGGTCGCGCCCGTCTGCGGCGTGCCTTCGCGGCCGAGCGTGGTCACGGTGCCCGGCGAGATGCTGAACGTCTCCTTGTTGAAGATCCCGCGGACGGTCGCTTCGCCGTTGCCGCGGGCGTCGGTCTGGAGGTCGCTTTGGTACCAGGACACGCCGAACGGCCCGTGCGGCACCTGGTTGACGAACAGGTCGTACCCGGTGTTCGGCGCGAGCCCGCGGGCGCGCACCTTCATGATCTGGTTGAGGCGCGTGTCCCGCAGGGTGACGGTCGCGGTGGCGGTCGGGAGGCAAGCGCGGATCGCGGCGGACGAAGGCACCATCGTGAAGGTGAAGTCCATCCGTCGGGGCTCGGCGTCGCGTGCGACGGCGAGCGCGCCGACGATCCCCACCACGACGGCGAGCGCGAGCGGTCTGGTGATCGACATGAGCTCCTCCCTCGGCGAAGTTTTTCGGAACGAGCGGAGGCCGTTCGCCGATTCGGGTGGAGCGCGGCTCGCCTGCATGGCTCGCTCGACGGCCGGAGCGCGAGGCGCGAGCGTTACCCGTGTGAGAGCGGCGGCTCAAGGGGGGCGACGTCGCGCCGGACGTCGCGGACCGCTATGGTGCGCGCGAGGAGGCAGTGGCATGAAGACGGTGGTCGGATTCCTGCTCGCGTTCGCGATCGGCGCGCTCTGTCGCGTGTCGGATGTCCCGATGCCCGCGCCGCCGAAGATGATCGGCGCGCTGCTCGTCGTCGCGATCACCCTCGGCTATCTCGCCGCCGACCGGCTGCTGCCCCGCACGTCGGACGTCGTCGCCACCCGCCCGAGCGTCGAGTGACGCCCCCGCGGCGCGCTCACGTCGCGAGCGCGCGGCGGCGCACCTTGCCGGACGCCGTCCGCGGCAGGCGCTCCACGAGGTGGAGCCGCCGCGGCAGCTTGTGCGCGGCGAGGCGGGAGCGCGCGCCCGCCCGGAGCTCCTCGAGCGTCGGCGGCGCGGCGTCTCGTGCGGGCACGACCCACGCGGCGACGACCTCCCCCCACTCGGCGTCCCGCACCCCCGCGACCGCGACCTCGCCGACGCCCGGGAGCGCCGCGAGGACGTGCTCGACCTCGGCCGGCGACACGTTCTCGCCGCCCGTGACGATCACGTCGTCGCGCCGGCCGAGCACCCGGAGCACGCCGTCCGCGTCGAGCGTCCCGAGGTCGCTCGTCGCGAGCCAGCCGTCGGCGGCGAGCGGACGAATCGCGCCGTCCGGCTCGAGCACGCCGCGGGCGACGGTCGGGCCGTGCACGCGGATCTCGCCCGGCTCGCCCGGCGCCGCGTCCGAGCCGTCCGGGCGTGCGATGCGGACGCGGGTCGCGAGGAGCGGCGGGCCGACGGTGCCGTCGAGCGCGCGCGGGTCGCCGGGCGCCGCCGTCGCGACCTGCGAGGCGGCCTCCGTGCACCCGTACGTCGGCGCGACGGGCCAGCCGTGCGCGGCGGCGGCGCGCAGGAGGTCCGCGCCGGCCGCCGCCCCGCCGACGAGCGCGCAGCGGAGGCGCCGGGGCGGACGCACGCGCGCGAGCCGGGCGAGCGCCGTCGGCACGAGCGACACCATCGTCACGCCGTCCTCGTCGAGCGCGCGCGCGACGGCCTCGGCGTCGAAGCGCGGATGCAGGACGACCGTCGTCGCGTGGATCGCGCTCCGCACGACGCCGGCGAGCCCGCCGACGTGCCAGAGGGGAAGGCAGGCGAGCCAGCGCTCGTCGGGGGGCGCGCCGAGGCGCGCCGCGCTCCCGAACGCGCTCCAGGCGTGGTTGCCGGCGGTCAGCACGACGGGCCGCGCGGGCCCCGACGTCCCCGACGTGAAGACGACCGTGTGCGGTGCGTCGAGGTCGAGGAGCGGGGGCGCGGGGGCGGCGCCGGCGACGCCGTCGAGCGGGACGCGGACGACGGGGACGCCGGCGGCGTCCGCGCGCGGATCGCCGTCGGCGACGAGCGCCGCGAGCGCAGCGGCGCGCCCGCATCGCGCGACCTCCTCCGCCGGCGCGCGCGGGTCGAGGAGCACGAGGACCGCTCCGGCGCGCGGGACCGCGTGCACGAGCGTCACCAGCGCCGTGCCGTTCGGAAGGAGCGCGCCGACGCGCGCGCCCGGCGGGAGCCCCCAGGCGCGGATCGCGGCGGCGGCCGCAGCGACGCGCGTCTCGAGCGCGCGGAAGGTGAGCGTCTCCTCGGGCGCGACGAGCGCGGGGTGGTCGGGACGCGCGGCCGCGGCGCGGGCGAGCCAGTCGGGGACGATCACGCCGCGCGCTCCTCCCGCCAGCGCGCGAGGCGCGCGCGGTCGAGCGTCACGCCGAGGCCGGGGCCGGGCGGGAGCGCGAGCGACGGGCCGTCCGGCGCCGGCTCGCGCACGAGGTCGCCGGCGAGGAGCGCGCGCGTCGCGAGGCCGCAGGGCCGGAGCGGGTCCGGGAGCGCGGCGGCGAGGTGCAGCGCGGCCGCGGTCGCGATCCGGGTGTCGAGGCTCGTCGTGACCGTCACGGCGAGCCCCCGCGCGGCGGCGGCGCGCGCGGTCGCGACGGCGGCCGCGAGCCCGCCCACCTGCACGAGCTTCAGCACGACGGCGTCCGCGGCGGCCGCGGCGGCGAGCCGGGCGACGGCGTCGGCACCCGTCACCGCCTCGTCGGCCGCGATGCGCACGCCGCCCTCGCGCCGGACGCGCGCCATGCCGCGGAGGTCGTCGGCGGCGACGGGCTGCTCGAGCCACTCGACGCCGAGCGGCGCGAGCGCCCGCGCCGCCCGGACGGCCGCGTCGACGTCCAAGGCGCCGTTCGCGTCGAGCCGCAGGCGGAGCCCGGGCGCCGCCGCGTGCGCCGCCGCCGCGCGCGCGAGCGCGCGATCGAGGTCGGGCGCGAGCTTGAGCTTCGCGCACGCGAATCCGCGCGCGCGGGCGGCGGCCGCGGCGGCGCCGCAGGCATGGGGGTCCTCCGCGTCGAGCAGCGCGCTCGCGGGCACCCGACGGCGCACGGGGCCGCCGAGCAGCTCGGCGACGCTCCGGCCCGTCGCGTGTCCGAGGAGGTCGTGGAGCGCCGTGTCGAGCCCGGCCGCGGCCGGCCGGTCGAGCGACGCGAGCCGCGCGCGGAGCGCGTCGAGACGGTCGAGGCTCGCGTCGCGGAGCCAGCCGGCCGCGCCGGCGAGCGCGGCGGCGGTCGCGGCGAGCGCGGTCGCGGGCGCCGCGGGATGCGGCGCCGCCTCCCCGATCCCCCGGAGCCCGCCGTCGGCGCCGAGGATCACGACGAAGCCGCGCCGGGCCGTCACCGGTCCGCGCGCCGTCGCGAGGGGCGCGCGGACCGGCACGCACCACGGGACGACCTCGACCGCGCGCACCCTCACCATGCGAGGCCCGCGGCGAGGAGCGCGCCGAAGACGAGGTGGAGGCGCGCGGTCGCGGCGAGGGCCGCGTTGAGCGTCTGGCCGTCGGTCGCGCCGAGCACGGCGCGGAGCGGCGCGCGCGCGAGCGGCGCGGCGAGGAAGGCCAGCAGCGCCGCCGGGGCGCCGAGCGCGGCGGCGAGCAGGGCGGCGAAGGCGAAGGCGAGCGCGACGGCGGCGGCGTACGCGCGCCGTCCCGCGCGCCGCCCGATGCGGACGACGAGCGTCCGCTTCGCCGCGCGCCGGTCGCCGTCGACGTCGCGCACGTCGTTCACGAGCAGGATCGCGGCGGCGAGACAGCCGACCGGGACGGAGGCGAGCGCGGCGGCCGCGCTCACGTGCCCGGCCTGCACGAGCGCCGTGCCGCAGACGGCGACCGGGCCGAAGAAGACGAACACGCACGCCTCGCCGAGCCCGTGGTACGCGAGGGGGAACGGCCCCGCGGTGTACGCGATGCCGGCGGCGATCGAGGCGAGCCCGATCCAGACGACGGGCCAGCCGCCCGCCGCGACGAGGCCCGCGCCGAGCGCGGCCGCGAGCGCGAAGGCCGCGAGCCCGCCGGCGAGCACGTGCGCGGGCGCGAGCCAGCCCGCCTGCGTCGCCCGCGCGGGACCGAGCCGCCCCGGCCCGTCGGCGCCCCGCTGGAAGTCGCCCCAGTCGTTCACGAGGTTCGTGCCGATCTGGAGGCAGAGCGCCGCGCCGAGCGCCGCGCAGGCGAGCGCGGGCCGCGCGCCGCCCTCGCGCGCGGCGACCGCCGTGCCGACGAGGACCGGCGCGACGGCCGCCGGGAGCGTGCGCGGCCGGATCGCCGCGATCCACGCGCGGACGCCCGTCACGGGAGCCGTTCGAAGCGCGAGAAGTCGGGCCGGCGCTTCTCGAGGTACGCGTTGCGGCCCTCCTGCGCCTCCTCGCTCATGTAATAGAGGAGCGTCGCGTTCCCGGCGAGCTCCTGGAGGCCGGCGAGGCCGTCGGTGTCCGCGTTGAACGCCGACTTGAGGCAGCGGAGCGCGAGCGGGCTGTGCTGGAGCATGCGCCGGCACCAGGCGACGGTCTCGTCCTCGAGCCGCTCGAGCGGCACCACCTTGTTGACGAGGCCCATCGCGAGCGCCGCCTCCGCGTCGTACTGCTCGCAGAGGTACCAGATCTCGCGCGCCTTCTTGTGGCCGACGATGCGCGCCAAGTGCGCGGCGCCGAAGCCGCCGTCGAAGCTCCCGACGCGCGGGCCCGTCTGCCCGAAGCGCGCGTTGTCGGCGGCGATGGTCAAGTCGCAGACGACGTGCAGCACGTGCCCGCCGCCGATCGCATACCCGGCGACCATCGCGACCACGGGCTTCGGGAGCGAGCGGATCTGCTTCTGGAGGTCGAGCACGTTCAAGCGCGGCACGCCGTCGTCGCCGACGTAGCCGCGATCGCCGCGCACGCGCTGGTCGCCGCCCGAGCAGAACGCCTCCGGCCCCTCGCCGGTGAGGACGACGACGCCGATGTCGCGGTCCTCGCGCGCGCGCGCGAACGCGTCGGACAGCTCGTGCAGCGTCTTCGGGCGAAAGGCGTTCCGCACCTCGGGGCGGGCGATCGTCACCTTCGCGATCGCCTCGAAGCGCTCGTAGCGGATGTCCTCGTACGTCCGGATGGGAGTCCACGGAAACGGCATCACGTCCTCCGAAGGGTCAGGCCGCGGGCGGCGCGGCGCGGTCGAGGAAGGCCTCGACCGCGGCGCGGAACGCGGCGGGGTTTTCGAGATGGGTCGCGTGCCCGGCGTCGGGCACGATCGCGACGCGCGCGTCCGGCAGCCGCGCGGCCATCGCGGCCGCGTGCGCGCGGTACGGCGCGTCCTCGGCGCCGGCGACGAGGAGCACGGGCCGGCGGAGCGTCGCGAGGGCGCCCAGGAGCGGCCCCTGGCGGCCGACCGTCGTCGCGCGGAGCGCGGCCGCGAGCGCCGTCGGCGCCTGCGCGAGCCGGCGGGCCCGCTCGCGCGCGCGGACGGCGGGGGAGAGGCGCGCCTGCGTCGCGAAGAGCGGCTGCGCGAGCCAGCGCTCGACGAACGCCGCGAGCCCGTCGCGCTCGAGCGCGTCGGCGAGCGCGTCGTCGGCCGCGGCGCGCGCCGCGCGGGCGGCCGGGTCGGCGAGGCCCGGCGACGCGCTCTCGAGGACGAGGCGGTCGACGCGCGCCGGGTGCCGGAGCGCGACGTGGAGCGCGACGCGGCCGCCGAGCGAGTAGCCGAGCCAGTCCGCGCGCTCGACGCCGGCCGACGCGACGGTGGCCACGACGGCGTCGGCGACGGCCGCGAGGTCCGCGCCCGCGGGCGGCGCGTCCGAGCGCCCGTGGCCGGGGAGGTCGAGCGCGACGAGGCGCCGTCCGGAGGCGAGGACGGGGGCGAGGTCGTCCCAGGCGGCGGCCGTTCCCGTGAAGCCGTGGAGCAGGACGAGCGCGTGTGGGCCGGCGCCGCGGTGCTCGACGTGAAGCCTCACGCCGCGCCTCCCACCGCGGCGACGCCGCGGGCGAACGCCGCCTCGTGCGCCGCGCGCGCCGCGGGCCGCGCGATGCGGAGCCGCACGACGGTCGCGCGCGGGGCGTCGAGGGCGTCCGCGATCGCCCCCGCGAGCGTCGCCCGGTCCGCGTCGACGAAGCCCACCCCGTACGCACGGACGATCGGCGCGACGTCGAGCCCGGGGGGCGTGGCGAAGAAGGTCTCGTAGAGGGCCGCCGGCTGCCGGGCGACCGGGAGGAAGTCGAAGATGCCGCCGCCGTCGTCGTCGAGGACGACGAAGACGGCGCGGACGCCGTGGCGGCGGACGGCGAGGAGGCCGTTCAGGTCGTGGTAGAAGGTGAGGTCGCCGCAGAGGCCGACGACCGGCACGGCGGGCTCCGCGGCGGCGGCGCCGAGGACGCACGACACGAAGCCGTCGATGCCGTTCGCGCCGCGGTTCGCCAGCACGCGCACGGCGGGCGCGCTCGCGGGCCAGAACCAGTCGAGGTCGCGGATCGCGAGGCTGTTCCCGGCGTAGAGGACGCTCGGCTCGGGCAGGGCGCGGGCGAGCGCGAGGACGGCGTGCGCGCCGAAGGGCGCGGTCGCCTCCTCGACCGCCGCCGCGACCGCGGCGCGCGCCGCGGCGCCCGCGCGGCGCCAGCGCTCGGGCCACGCCCGCTCCGCCTCCGCACGACCCTCGACGGCCGCCGCGAGCGCGAGGCACGCCTCGGCGGGGGCGCCGCGGAGCACGTGCGTCACGACGCCGGCCGGATCGGTCCAGCCGTCGTCCGCCGCGAGAACGATCTGCGCCGCGCGGTCGAGGCCCGCGAGCCAGGCGGCGAGCGCCTTCGACGTCGGCGCGAGCCCGAGCCGCACGACCGCGTCGGGCGCGTGGGCCGCGGCGAAGGCGGCGCTCCGCGCGAGCGCGTCGGGCGCGTCGACCAGGCGCGCGGCGAGCGCGGGGCCGCGGAGGTTCGAGGCGGCCTCCGCGACGACGGGCGCGCCGAGCGCTGCGGCGAGGGCGGCGACCGCGCGCGGCAGGTCCGGGTCGGGATCGTCGAGCGGGCCGCACACGACGAGCGGCCGCCGTGCGGCCGCGAGGCACGCCGCGGCCTCGGCGACGGCGTGGGGATCCGGCGCCTGCCGCGCGGCGGCGACGCGGACCCAGCCGCCGTCGCCCCGCGGCTCGGCCGCGACGCCGAGGTCGAGGGCGTCGCCGGCGGGCACGGGGACGAGCGGCTCGCGGAACGGGCAGTTCAGGTGCACCGGTCCGGCCGGCGGCCCGGCCGCGGCCGCGACCGCGCGCGCGGCGAGCGTTCGGAGCCAGCGCGCCGCGTCCGGCGTCGCCTCCGGCGTCCCGAGCTCGACGAACCAGCGCACGTGCGAGCCGAACAGGCGAAGCTGGTCGATCGTCTGGCCCGCGCCGACGTCGCGCAGCTCGGGCGGGCGGTCGGCCGTCAGCACGACGAGCGGGACGCGGGCGTGCCACGCCTCGACGACGGCCGGCAGCAGGTTCGCGGCCGCCGTGCCCGAGGTGCAGGCGACGACCACCGGCGTGCGAGTCGCCTTCGCGAGCCCGAGCGCGAAGAAGCCGGCGGAGCGCTCGTCGACGTGCGACCACGCGCGGAGGCGCGGGTGGCCGGCGAGCGCGAGCGCGAGCGGCGCCGAGCGGCTTCCGGGCGTCACGCACGCGTGCCGCACCCCCGCGCGCGCGAGCTCGTCGGCGAGGAGGAGCGGGGCGACGTAGGTGCGGTTCGGGACGCGCACGGTCAGAGCTCCAGGAGCGCGCCGAGCATCGGCCGGAGCTTGAGCCGCGTCTCCTCGAGCTCCCGCGCCCACGACGACCCTGCCACGATCCCCGCCCCGGCGTGGAGGAGCGCGCGCGGACCGTCCAGAAGCGCGGTGCGGATCGCGACCGTCACCTCGCCGCCGCCCTGCGCGTCGAGCCAGCCGACGCCGCCGCCGTACCAGCCGCGCTCGAGGTCCTCCCGGCCGCGGAGCACCGCGAGGGCCGCCTCGCGCGGCGTGCCGCAGATCGCGGGCGTCGGGTGGAGCGCCGCGACGACGTCGAGGAGCGTCGTCCCGGGACGGAGGCGCGCCTCGACGGGCGTCACGAGATGCTGCACGGCGTCGGCCGGGCGGACGGCGGGCGCGTCGGGCAGGTCGAGCGCGGCGCAGAGCGGACGGAGCCGCGCACGCACGTCGTCCACGACGTGCGCGTGCTCGGCGCGCTCCTTGGCGCTCCCGAGGAGCGCGGCCGCGAGGCGGCGGCTCGCCTCGGCGCCGTCGCCGCGCGCGGCGGTCCCGGCCACGGCCGCCGTCGTGAGGAGGCTCCCCTCGACGCGCGCGAGCCGCTCGGGCGACGCGCCGACGAACGTCGCCGGCCCCACGCCGACGGCGAAGACCGTGCACCCGTCGGCCGTGCCGCGCAGCCGGTCGAGGACGCGCGGAGCGTCGAACGCGACGCTCGCGCGCACGCGGGCCGCGCGCGCGAGCACGAGCTTCCGGAGCCGGCCCGCGGCGATGTCGGCGAGCGTCGCGTCGACCGCCGCGCGCCAGCGGGCCGTCGGGCGGAGCGGCGCGGCCTCGAAGCGCGCCGAGCCGCGCCGGGCCGGCCGGGGACGCGCGAGGGCCGCGCGCGCCCGCGCGAGCGCGCGCGAGAGCGCGGCGCGCGCGGCACCGGCGGCCACGAGGCGCACCTCGCCCGGACGGCGCACGACGGCGACGCGCGGCACGAGCCAGGTGCACGCGCCGAAGCGGGCCCACGGTCCCGAGCGGGCGCGGCCCGGCGCGAAGCCGAAGCCCCCGACGAGGAGCACGTCGGGCGGAAGGCTCCCGAGCGCGGCCGCGACGCGCGCGAACCGGTCGGGGCCGTCCGCGTCGACGACGACCGCCGCGCCGACGCCCGCGATCGCGACGCCGGCGTCGCGCCGCTCCCAGAAGAAGCGCCGGGACGACGGCACGGCGCGCAGCAGGTCGAGCGGATCGACGGCCGCCGGCAGCGGCAGGCTCGCGGTCGCGAGCGCACGCGCCGCGGACACGCGCGTCGCGCCGGCGCGGAGCGCGAAGGCGCCGCGGCTCACGCGCCCTCCTCGCGCACCGCGGTGAGGAGCTGCACGGCGCCGGCGCCGAGGAGCCGGCGGCGCACGTCGCGAAAGCCGGCCGCGGCGACGGCGGCGCGGAGCGCCTCGGGGCCGGGGAGGTAGCTCGCGGACTGCGGGAGGTACGCGTAGGCCCGGCGGTCGGCGAGCAGGGCGCCGACCAGCGGGACGATCCGGTGGAAGTAGAGGCCGTGCGCCCAGCGGAGGAGGGGGCGCTCGGGCTCCGCGACCTCGAGGATCGCGAGCCGGCCGCCCGGCCGCAGCACGCGCGCGGCCTCGCGGAGCACGGGCGGGATCGCCGTGACGTTCCGGAGCGCGAAGCCGCAGGTCACGGCGTCGGCGCAGCCGGCGACGAGCGGCAGCGCCGCCGCGTCGCCCCGGACGAGCGCCGCGGGCACCCGGCGCCGCCGCGCGCCGGCCAGCATGTTCGCCGCGAAGTCGACGGCGACGACGCGCGCGCCCGTCGCGGCCGCGAGCTCGGAGAGGTCGCCCGTGCCGCACGCGACGTCGACCGCGAGCCGCCCCGGGCCGAGGCCGGTCGCGGCGACGGCGAGCCGCCGCCAGCGGCGATCCATCCGGAGCGTGAGGAGGCGATTCAGCCGATCGTAGCGGGGCGCGATGCGGTCGAACATCTCGCGGACCGCGGCCGCCTTCTCGCCCGCCGGCGGCAGCGCGCTCAGCGCCACGTCACCTCCAGCCGCCCCGTCGCCGTCGCGGCGAGCGCGTGCTTGAGCCCGTCCTCGTCGCCGAGCCGCTCGAGCCGCGCGAGCGCCCGCGCGACGAGCGTGCGGTGGAAGTGGTGCGCCGCGAGCGCGGTCACCGCGGGCAGCAGGCGCTGGAACGCGGCGACCACGGCTTCGGGGTCGCGCTCGGTCCCGTCGGCGTTCCGGCGCACGTGGCGGTCGAACAGCTCGATCGCGGCGTCGGCGAGCTCGCGGACGTGCGTCGCGTGGCGGACCGCGAGCGCGAGCAGCTCCGAGAGCGGCAGCCCCTCGTGGAGGATCCGGAGCGCGTCGCGGGCGAGCTCGACGTCGACCGGGGCCCAGCGCGGCTCCCCGCCGCCGCGCAGCGGCTCGACGATGCCCGCCTGCTCGACCGCGGCGATGAGCGCCTCGGGCACGCCCGAGCGGGCCGCGAGCTCGCTGCGGGCGAGGCTGCCGGCGCCCCGGGCCGCGCGGAGCGCGCGCGCGAGCGCGGCGTCGCTCTTCCGCGCCGGCGCGAGCAGCCGCCCGATGACGGCGAGCGGCACGCCCTCGCCCTGCAGCGCCTTGATGCGGCGGAGGATCGCCAGATGGCGATCGCCGTAGAGCGCGTGCTTTCCGACGCGCTTCGGCGGGGGCAGGAGCCGGCGCGCCTGGTAGAAGCGGATCGTGTCGACGGGGACGCCGGCGGCCCGGGCGAGGGCCTCGACTCGATACTCCATGCGGTCACTTTAAGAGTGATCGCTCGCATCGAGTCAAGGCACCCGTCCGGCCGGCGGCGCTATTTCGCGAGGCCCTCCGCCCGGAGCGCCTCCTGCACCTTCGGCCGGGCGCCGACGCGGGCCACGTACGCCTTCAGGTTCGGCCACCGTCCGAGGTCGATGTTCTGGAAGTTCGTCCAGTTGAGGACGGTGAAGAGGTACGCGTCGGCGACCGTGAAGCGGTCGCCCATCGCCCACTCCCTGCCGGCGAGGGCGCGCTCGAGCTGGTCGAGGCGGCGGCGGATGTACGCCTTCTGCACCTCCTTCATCTCGGGCGTGAGGTTCGGGTTGAAGAGCGCGCCGATCTGCTTGTGGACCTCGGTCGCCGCGAAGTTGAGCGTCTCCAGGAGCCGGTAGCGCTCCATCGTGCCCGCCTTCGGCGCGAGCCCCGCCTCGGGCTTCTGGTCGGCGAGCCACTGGAGGATGACCGCGACCTCGGTGAGGACCTGGCCGTCGTCGAGCTGGAGCGCCGGCACGTAGCCCTTCGGGTTCACCTTCGCGAAGTCGCCGCCCTTTTCGGTCTTCCCGGTCGGGATGTCGACTTTCTCCAGGTCGAACGTGTAGCCGGCCTCGCGCGCCGCGATGTGCGGCGCGAGCGAGCAGGCCGCGGGAGAATAGTAGAGCTTCATACGTCCGTTCCTCCTGTCCGTGGAATGCCCCGGGTGAGCGGGGAGATCTGGAAGACGTACGCGGCTGCGTCAAGCCCCGCGCCGCTGTTCCGCGCGGCGGAATCGCGCTAGAGAGACGGCGATGCCGACCCGTCTTCTGTCGCAACGCGACGTCGCGCTCGCGCTCGCGGGCGTCGACGCGCTCCGGACGACCGAGCAGGCGCTCCGCGCGCACGGCACCGGCGACGCCGTGATGCCCGCGAAGGTGGGACTCGACCTCTCGCGGTCGGGCCGGCCGAACTGGATGAACTCGATGCCGGGATACCTGCCGGAGCTCGGCGTCGCGGGCCTCAAGTGGGCGGGCGGCTTCGTCGAGAACCCGCGCCGGTTCGGGCTGCCCTACATCATGGCGATCCTCGTGCTCCTCGATCCCGACACCGGCCGCGTGCTCGCCGTGCTCGAGGCCGGGACGATCACGAGCGCGCGCACGGGGGCGGCGACGGCGGTCGCGGCGAAGTGGCTCGCCGTGCCGGACGCCGCGCGCGTCGGTCTCGTCGGGGCGGGGGCGCAGGCCCGCACGAGCCTCGCACACCTGGTCCGCGTCCGCCCGATCCGCGAGGTCCGGGTCTTCGACGCCGCGCCCGGCGCCGCGGACCGCTTCTGCGACGAGATGGCCTCCGTGGCGCCCGCGGCCGACCTGCGCGTCGTGCCGTCGGTCGCCGACGCCGTCGCGCGCGCGGACGTCGTCGTGACGGCCACGTGGGCCGACGAGCCGCTCGTCGATGCCGACGACCTCGCCCCGACGGCCTTCGTCGCATCGCTCGGCTCCCATCAGGAGCTGGCACCCGCGGTCGTCCTCGAAGCCGACAAGGTCGTCTGCGACCACTGGGAGCAGTGCACGCACCGCGGCGAGCTCGAGCGGCTCGTGGCGGAGGGACGCTTCACCCGCCGGGACCTGTGGGCCGAGCTGGGCGACGTCGTCGCCGGGAAGGTCGCCGGCCGCGAGCCCGGCGACGGCCGCATCGTCGCGAGCCTCGTCGGCATGGCGACCGAGGACGTGGCGCTCGGGAAGGCGGTCTACGACCGCGCGGTGGAGCTCGGCCTCGGGACGGAGTTCGCGTTCGTGTAGCTGTCCCCACCTCACACTCGCAGCGCACGCCGCCCCGCGCCGGCGCCCCGCCGGTCGTTGGATCGCCTGGCCGCTCGCCGGAGCCCTGGATCGATCGGAGTCGAGTCGATGACAGCACAGGCGCGCCTGCCGCGAGGACGGCATCGTCTCCGTTGTCTTCGGGCACCAGGAATCGCAGGCGTGGGCGGCGCTCGTCCAACGGCCGTTCGCCGCGGGCCTCGCAATTGGGG
>Ga0070741_10003808_pt1 | contig 36367 bp, 40 predicted proteins | sample Coa_R1_4_FD_66440 | JGI IMG/M metagenome (GOLD analysis project Ga0070741, IMG submission 66440) | Surface soil microbial communities from Centralia Pennsylvania, which are recovering from an underground coalmine fire - Coalmine... | ecosystem: Environmental > Terrestrial > Soil > Unclassified ... | reverse complement strand
TCGGCGTCCCGCACGTGACGCTCGACCTGCGGGAGGAGTTCCGCCGCGCCGTCGTCGCGCCGTTCGTGCGCGGCTACGCGCGCGGCACGACGCCGAATCCGTGCATGCGCTGCAACGGCGCCTTCCGCTTCGCGGAGCTGCTCGCCTTCGCGCGGCGCGCGGGCGCGGCGACGCTCGCGACCGGCCACTACGCGCGGATCGTCGAGCGCGAAGGCCGGCTCCTGCTCGCCCGCGGCGCCGATCCGGCGAAGGACCAGAGCTACATGCTCGCCGCGCTCGACCCGAAGAAGCTCGCGCGCGTCGCCTTCCCGCTCGGTGAGCAGGACAAGGACGCGACCCGGGCCGAGGCCGAGCGCGCCGGCCTCGCCGCCGCCCGCCGGCCCGAGAGCCAGGAGGCGTGCTTCCTCGCCGGCGACGACTACCGCAGCTTCCTCGAGCGGCAGGGGCTCGCGCCGAGCGCCGGCGCGGTCGTCGACGAGGACGGCAACGAGCTCGGCCGCCACGACGGTTACTGGCGCTTCACGCCGGGCCAGCGGCGCGGTCTCGGGCTCGCCTCGCCGGAGCCGCTCTACGTGATCGGCACGCGTCCGCGTGCGAACGCCGTCGTCGTCGGCCCGCGCGCGTCGCTCGCCCGCCGCACGGTGACGGCGCGCGGCCGCCTCTACGCCGGCGCCGAGCGCGTCGAGGCGAAGCTCCGCTATCGGTCCCCGGCCGTCGCGGCGCGCGTCGAGCCGACGGCGGGCGGCTTCCGGCTCCGGCTCGACGAGCCCGTCCACGGCGTCGCGACCGGCCAGGCGGCCGTTCTTTACGACGGCGACGTCGTCGTCGGGCACGGCACGATCACGGCGGCGGACTAAGATCGGACACGGATGCTGGTCGCGGCATTCACCTGGGGGGATCTCTGGCGGCTCGCTCTGGCCGTCTTCCTGCTCGCGACCGGACTCGCCTTCGCGTGGCTTCTCGTCCGGCTGGCCGGAACCGTCGGACGGGTTTCCGCGTTCATCCGTGGGACTGAGGAGTCGCTCCTGCCGGTGATCGGCAAGGTTGGAGGCAGCGTGGACCGCGTGAACGGGCAACTCGACAAGGTCGATCGGATCACGGACAGTGCCGTCGACGCGGCGGACAGCGTCGACACCGCCGTCCGCGCCGTGAGCATCGCCATCACCCGGCCGGTCCAGAAGGTCTCCGGCTTCGCGGCCGGCGTGAGCTTCGGCGCCGCCGACTTCAAGGCCCGCCGCGACTGGCGCCACGCGGTGCAGGCGGGCAAGGACGCCGCCGCGCGCCGCGAGGACGACCTCGAGACGGAGCTGCGGGAGGCAGGCACCGTATGAGCGGCGACGAGATCCGGCTCGTCATCCCGGCCGAAGAGGACTTCCGGCCGATCGCGCACCTCGTCACCGGCGGGCTCGCCTCCCATCACGACCTCACGTTCGACGACCTCGAGGATCTCCAGGTCGCGCTCGACGCCGTGCTCGGGCTCCGCGACGACGACGGCGAGGTGACCGTCGTCCTCACCGCCGCCGAGGGCGTCCTCCACGCCTCGCTCGGGCCGTTCCCGCCCGACGCGCTCCAGGCGGCGGAGGCGAGCGAAGGCGGGCTCGACCTGCAGCGCGTCCTCGAGACCGTCTGCGACACGCACGAGGTCGAGCGGCGCGACGACGGCGTCTGGCTCGAGCTGACGAAGCGCACGGCGGGTGCCGCCGCATGACGCGCATCGACGACAAGATCCTCCTCCGCCGCTACCACGAGGAGGGAGACCTCCAGGCGCGCGAGCAGCTGATCGAGCAGTACATGTCCCTCGTGCGCTCGCTCGCGCGGCGCTACTCGTACCGCGGCGAGCAGCTCGAGGATCTCGTCCAGATCGGCGCGATCGGGCTGATCAAGGCAATCGACCGCTTCGACATCGACCGCGGCGTCGAGCTCACGACGTACGCGACGCCGAACATCATCGGCGAGATCAAGCGCCACTTCCGGGACAAGGGCTGGGCCGTCCGCGTGCCGCGCGGCCTGCAGGAGCTCAACGTCCAGCTTTCGAAGCTCATGGAGCAGCTCACCGTCCAGCTCGCCCGCTCGCCGACGATCCCCGAGCTCGCGAAGGCCGCGGGCGTCGAGGAGGAGGAGGTGCTCGAGGCGCTCGAGTCCGGCCGCGCCTACACGTCGCTTTCGCTGTCGGTCGGTGGCGGGGGAGGAGACGACGACGACCTCGACCCGCTCGAGTCGCTCGGCACCGAGGAGCACCAGTACGAGGTGTCCGAGGACCGCGCGGTGCTCGCTCCCGGCTTCAAGGCGCTGGACGCCCGCGAGCGGATGATCCTCCAGCTCCGCTTCTTCGAGGGGCTGACGCAGTCGCAGATCGCGCAGCAGGTCGGGATCTCCCAGATGCACGTCTCCCGTCTCATCCGCCGCTCGCTCGAGAAGATCCGGGAGACGATCGCGGCGGACGAAGAGACGCTCGCCCGCTGAGCGTCGCACGGGAGCCCGCGGTGGCCGACCGGATCCTCGTCTACGGCGTCACCGGGTCGGGGAAGACGCGGCTGGCGGAGCGGATCTCGGCCGCGACAGGCATTCCCTGGCACGCCGTCGACGAGCGGACCTGGGAGCCGGGCTGGGTCGAGGTCCCGGACGACGAGCAGCGGCGGCGGATCGCCGCGATCTGCGCGGAGGAGCGCTGGGTGCTCGACACGGCGTACGGGCGCTGGCTCGACATCCCGCTCGCGCGCGTCGAGCTGATCGTCGGGCTCGACTATCCCCGCTGGCTGTCCCTCTCGCGCCTGATTCGCCGCAGCGTCATGCGGGCGATCGACGGCAAGCCGATCTGCAACGGCAACCGCGAGTCGTTCCGCAACATCTTCTCCAGGCAGTCGATCGTCGGCTGGCATTTCAAGTCGTTCAAGCGCAAGCGGCGGCGGATCCGGGACTGGGAAGCGGCCTCGGACGGGCCGGCGGTCGTGCGCCTGACGTCGCCGCGGCGGACCGAGCAGTGGCTCCGGACGCTGGGCGCGGCGAGCGTCGAGGAGTTGATCCGGCGCTAGCCGGGAATCCCTCCCGCATGGTCCGGGAGGAGCTGCGCCGGCTCGCCACGTGGAGCGAGCGACACCGCCGCCTCCTCGCGCGGATCGTCATCGCCGTCTGCCTCTCGCTCGTCGTCGACCTCGTCTGCGCCGTCCTCATGTGGCGGTTCGAGAAAGGCCTGCAAGGAAGCGATATTCACGGCTTCGTGGACGCGCTCTTCTTCGCGACGGTGCAGATCCTCACCGTCTCGTCGTCGGTCAAGAATCCCGTCACGCACGCGGGCCAGATCGTCGACGTCGTGCTCGAGCTCTGGGCCGTCTTCGTGATCACCGCAGTCGCCGGCTCGTTCGCGTCGTTCTTCTCGACGGGCGACACGACGTAGCGCGTAGCGTCCCGGGCATGAGCGACTGGACGATCCGCAATCTCAAGGACGACGTCGAGAACTCGGCGGAGCGGTTCGGGCTCGCCCCCGACCTCGAGGCGCGCTTCGGGCGCAAGGCGCTCGAGGTCGAGGGGGGCGGCTTCAGCTACCAGCGTCTCGCCCCGAACTTCTCCGCGCCGTTCGGTCATCGCCACGCCGCGCACGAGGAGGTCTACCTCGTCCTCTCCGGCTCCGGCCGCGTCAAGCTCGAGGGTGAGGAGCGCGAGCTGCGGCAGTGGGACGCCCTCCGCGTCTCAGGCCCCGTCGCGCGCGGTTTCGCCGCCGGGCCGGACGGGATGGAGCTGCTCGCGATCGGCTTCGGTGAGGGCGGCGACTCGGAGATGCTCGACGACTACTGGGGCGGGAGCTAGCCCGCCAGCCGGCGTCTCAGCTGCACTTCGGCTGCTTCTTGCCGGGCAGGTCGATCATCCCGATGACGGGGTACGGGTAGAGGCACTGGTTCGCGGCCCACTCGCCGCCCTCGCCCTCGCCGCGACTGCTCGACTCGACGTCGAGGAACGGCCCCTTCGCGTCCTCCGCGGCGAAGAGGAACCCTTCGAACGTCTGCGCGGTGCGCTGCCCGGAGCTCGACACGGGGTCGAGGAGGCTCATGATCCTCGGCACCTCGTGGGCGAACGACTTCCGGCTCCGGCTCGTCTCGACGACGAGCAGCGGCGCGATCTGCTCCGGCCGCAGAAGCCGGAGCGTGACGACGCGGAAGCCGAAGCGCCGGCCGACGAGCGCGACCCGGCGGCGGAACGCGGCCGGCGACGGGGTCGGGAAGCGCTGCTCGACGGCGAACACGTCGTTCGCGACGCCGGTCGCGTCGCCCTCCCACCAGATGAGCGGGCGGCCGCCCGCGCTGCAGAAGTCGTCGCGGAGCGCGCCGCCGACGAGGCCCGCTTCCCACCGTGCGATCGCAAACGTGAGCTTCTGCGCGGTGCTCGCGTATGCCGGCTCCGCGCGGTCGTTCGCGAGCGGCGCGACGATCCGCGCCGCGAGCGCGTCGGACGGTGGATGGCCATCCGCATAGAGGGCGTGGACGTTCGAGCCGACCGCCGGCGGTGGCGCGAGAAGCCTGATCGCGTGGACGTAGCGGCGGTCGCCGAAGCGGGCGAGGAACCGTCGCACGATCTCGGCCGGTGGAATCGGATGCGCCCGCGGCGCCGGTGCGTAGCTCGGCGCGGCGCGCGCGACGATCGGCCGGTCTCCCTTCTGGAACGGGCGGCCCCAGCACGAGTGCTGCGAGAAGCGCGGATAGACGGGCCAGGTCGCCGGCGAGGGCGGCTTGTCCGCCGGGATCGTGAAGCGCGCCGGCGGCGACCCCGGTGACGCGTGCGAGCTGCCGCAGGCCGTCACGCCCGCGAGGGCGAGCACGGCGATGCCGAGGCCGAGTGTCCGCTTCACGTCGGGTCTGTATACGGCACGGCGGCGGCGAGCGTCACGCGGTTCGTCTCGAGCCAGGCGCGCTCGGCGGGAAGCTTCGCGAGCGCGCGCTGCCAGCCGTTGCGGCGGCAGCGCTCCTCGACGCGGTCGTACTCCGCCTCGAGGAGCGCGACGACGTCGAATCCGTGGCCGTACGCCTCGAGCGCGAGCCGCGTCCGGCGCGCCGCCTCGTCCGGATCCGTCTCGCCGAGGCCGTAGCTGACGAGCGTCCGAAGCGCATACGCGACGTCCTCCGCCGGCTCGCCCGGATGGACGTCGTCGAAGTCGATGAGCCCGACGGGGAGGCCGTCCCGCCAGACGAGGTTCCACGGCCCGAAGTCGCCGTGACAGACGTCGCCGGTCGCGTCGTGGTAGCGGCGGAGGAGCCGGAACGCCGCGGCGAGCTGCTCGTCCGAGAACGTCGCGCGCTCGGGCGGGTCGCCGACGTACGGATGCATCCGGCCGCGGTCGGTGAACGTCTCGCCGTCGATCCAGCTGAGGACGTCGCGGCCGTGCTCGTCGATCCCGAGCCAGCGCGGGGCCGCGCCGAAGCCGGCGCGCTCGAGCCGTTGCAGCACCTCGCGCGCGAGCTCGGCGCTCGGGCCGGGCGGCCGGCGGACCGTGTCGCCGACGCGGACGACTCCCTCCGTCAGGGCGCCGCCGGCGAGCTCACGCTCCGGGTCAGGCGTGGCTGAAGCCGAGGTTGAGGAGGTTCTTCGCGTCGGCGTAGATGTTCCCCGAGTCGAGGACGACGGCGATCAGCGTCCTCCCGCGGCGCGTCGCCGACGCGACGAGGCACCAGCCGGACTTCGTCGTGAAGCCCGTCTTGACGCCGTCCGCACCGCGGTATTCGTGGAGGAGCCAGTTGTTGTTGAGGTAGATCTTCGCGTTCGTCGGCGGCGCCCACGGCACCTCGATCCGCTTCGTCCGCACGAGCTTGCGGAAGCGCAGGTTGCGGAGCGCGTAGCGGGTCAGCGCCGCGAGATCCCACGCCGTCGAGTAGTTGCCCTGGTCGACCACGCCGCTCGGGCTTGTGAAGTGCGTGTCGCGCATGCCGAGCCGTCGCGCCTCCTCGTTCATCTGGACGAGGAACGCGGGCACCGAGCCGGCGGCGGTGATCGCGAGCTGGTTCGCGTCGTCGTTGCCGGAGTAGAGGAGCAGCGAGTAGAAGAGCTTCCAGGTCTGGACGTGCTCGCCGCCGCGCAGGCCCTCCCGCACGAGCGGCACTTTCGAGACCGAGCCGGAGACGGTGATCGTCTGCCGCCACGGCACCTCGCGCAGGGCGAGGAGCGCGGTCATGATCTTCGTCGTCGAGGCGATCGCGCGGCGCTGGTGCGCGCTCTTCTCCCAGAGGACGCGGCCGGTCTTCGCGTCGACGAGGATCGCCTCGGGCGACTCGAGCCGCGCGTGCAGCTCTCCGGCGAGCAGCGGCGGGCCGTGGAGGAGAACGAGGGGCCGCGCAGGCGGCGTCGTCTTCGCCGCCGGATGGCTCACGGCGCTGCGGCGCTCGTGGGAGGAGGTCGCGGGCGGAGCGGCGTGCGCATGTCCCGCTGCGGCGCCGCGCCAGCCGACGAGGACGCCTGCGACGAGCGCGGCCGTCGCGACCACCGCGAGCGGCAGCAGACGCCGCAGCCGGTACCGCCGTCTCCGCCGCCGGGGAACCGGCGTCAGCACGTCGAGCGCCATCGCTCGGAATGTAGCGCCGTCGGCGGCCAACCTCGAAGGACGCCGCTCCTAGAATGCGCCGATGCGGACGACGGCCGAGCTGCGCGAGGGATTCCAGGCGTTCTACGAGGAGAAGGGCCATCTCCGCTGCGCGTCGTACCCGCTCATCCCGCGCGCCGGCGACCATTCGACGCTCCTCACGAGCGCCGGCATGCAGCCGCAGATGCCGTTCTTCCTCGGCCGCGAGACCCCGCCCGCCCCGTTGACGACGACGTGCCAGAAGGTCTTCCGCACCGTCGACATCGACGTCGTCGGCCTCGACACCTTCCACCTGACGTTCTTCGAGATGCTCGGCAACTTCTCGTTCGGGCAGTACTTCAAGGAGGGCGCGATCGAGTACGCGACCGAGTTCATGCAGGAGCGGCTGAAGCTCGACTGGGACCGCGTCTGGGTGAGTGTCCATGCCGGCGACCCCGAGCTGAAGCTCGGCCCCGACGAGGAGGCGATCGGCCTCTGGGAGGAGATCGGCATGCCGGCGGAGCGGATCGTGCCGCTGCCGTCCTCCGAGAACTTCTGGTCGGTCGGCGGGCCCGGCCCGTGCGGCCCGGACTCGGAGATGTACTGGGACTGGGGCGCCGAGGCCGGCTGCGCCGAGGGCTGCCTGCCCGGCTGCGCGCGCTGCGAGCGGTTCCTCGAGTTCGGGAACCTCGTCTTCATGTCGTACGAGCTCCACGCGGACGGCACGCTCACGGAGCTCCCGAGCAAGAACATCGACACCGGCTGGGGGCTCGAGCGCGTCGCGCGCGTCGTCCAGGACGTTCCGTCGGTCTACGACACCGACGGCTACCAGCTGATCATGGACTGGGTCGCGGAGCAGGGAGGCGCGGCCTACGGCTCCTCTCAGGACGCGACGAAGGCGCACCGCGTCATCGCCGACCACGGGCGCGGCATGACGTTCATCGCCTCGGAGGGAGTCGTGCCGTCGAACGAGGGCCGCGGCTACGTCCTCCGCCGCATCGTCCGCCGCGCTGCGCAGCACGGCTTGCGGATCGGCATGCAGTCGCCGTTCCTGCCCGCGCTTGCCGACGTCGTGATCGAGCAGATGGGCCACGCCTATCCCGAGCTCGTCGAGCACCGGGACGAGATCCAGCGCGTCCTCGCCGCCGAGGAGGAGCGGTTCGGGGAGACGCTCGAGCGTGGCATGGGGATCTTCGAGGAGGCGGCCGCGAAGGGCGAGATCACGGGCGACGACGCGTTCACGCTCCAGGCGACGTACGGCTTCCCGATCGAGCTGACGCAGGAGCTCGCGCGCGAGCGCGGCCTCGGGATCAACGACGAGGAGTACACGCGGCTGATGGAGGAGCACCGCGAGATCTCGCGCGCCGGCGCCGGCGGGCACCAGCCGCGCTTCACCGGCGCGCCGCGCACCGAGTTCGTCGGCTACGAGCGCACGGACGTCCTCACCGCGCTCACCGCGTATGCGGATCTCGGCGACGGTCTCTTCCAGGTCAAGCTCGCCGAGTCGCCGTTCTATCCCGCGGGCGGCGGCCAGGTGACCGACGGCGGCTGGATCGAGAAGGACGACGGCTCGCGCGCCGAGCTCGTCGAGGCGCTGCGGCTCGACAACGACCAGGAATTGGTCTTCGAGGGCTCCGGCTTCGGCGAAGGCGACCGCGTCCGCGCCGTCGTGCCGTGGAACGTCCGCTTCCCGACGATGGCCAACCACACGGCGACGCACCTCCTCCACAAGGCGCTGCAGGAAGTGCTCGGCGACCACGTCCGCCAGGCGGGCTCGGCGGTGCGGCCGGACAAGCTCCGCTTCGACTTCACGCACCCGCAGGCGCTCACCGCCGAGGAGCGCGCCGAGGTCGAGCGGCGCGTCAACGAGCGGATCTTCGCGGCGCTGCCCGTCCGGATCTTCGAGACGCCGCTGTCGGAGGCGCGCGAGCTCGGCGCGATGATGCTGTTCGGGGAGAAGTACGGCGACGTCGTCCGCGTCGTCGACGTCGACGGCTGGTCGCTCGAGCTCTGCGGCGGCACCCACGTCCGCTCGACGGCGGAGATCGGCCCGTTCGCGATCCTCTCCGAGAGCTCCGTCGGCGCCGGCGCGCGCCGCATCGAAGCCGTCACCGCCGGCGAGGCGTTCGCCCTCTTGCACGAGCGCGCCCGCGAGGCCGACGCGCTCCGCGGCGAGCTGACGAAGGCGCGGAGTCGACGATCGCGGCCCTCTCCGCTGGCGGCTCCCGACTTCACCATCGTGGACAAGGCAGGGAACGTCGTGCTTGTCGAAGCGAAGGAGCTCCAGCCGGGCCCGCTCCGCGACCTCTCCGACCGGATCCGCCAGCAGGAGAAGGCCGACGGCGCGATCGTCGCGTCGGTCACGGAGGGACGCGTTCACATCGTGGTCAACCTCGCCGAAGGGCTCGGCGACGCCGCGGCGATCGCGAACGAGATGGGACAGCTCGTCGGCGGCAAGGGCGGCGGGCGGCCGACGATGGCGCAGGCCGGCGGCGACCGGCCGGACGACCTGCCGGCCGCGCTCGAGGCGGCGAAGAAGGCGCTCGAGTGAAGGTGCTCGCGCTCGACTACGGCTCGGCGCGAACGGGCGTCGCCGTCTCCGATCCGACGGGAACGCTCGCGCGGCCGCTCGGCGTCGTCGAGAAGGCGGGCAGCGATGCGGGTCTCGCGGAAATCGTGGTGCTCGCGAAAGAACAGGAGATCGAGCGGATCGTCGTCGGCCTGCCGCTGACCCTGCGCGGCGAGCGCGGCGAGCAGGCGGCGGAGACGGAGCGCTTCGTCGAGGCGCTGCAAGCCGCCGTCGACGTCCCCGTCGAGCTCTTCGACGAGCGGTTCACGACCGACCTCGCGCAGCAAACCGCGGGGGCGGCGTCCGAGGACGCTCTCGCCGCGGCGCATCTCCTCTCCGGCTGGCTGGAACGGTGGAGCGCGACGACCAACTGACCCGCGAGCGCGCCACGCGGCGGCGGATCGTCGTGCGCCGCCTCGTCGCGGCCGGCGCCGTCGTCGTCCTGCTCGCGGGCGGCGCGGTCGCGGCGTTCGCCATCCACCGCTCGCACGCGGCGCCGCCGCCGCCGACGACGGTCCGCCAGCTCCGCCAGTTCCGGATCCTCTTCCCCGAGGGATTCACTCGGGCGCAGATGGCTGCACGGGTCGCCGCGGTCGCGCAGATCGCCGTCCACGAAAGCCATCACAAGGTGAAGCTCTCGGAGCAGGGCTACCTCGCGGCGACGCGCCCGCAGGCGATCCCCGGCTTCGGGAAGCATCCGCTCGAGGGCTTCCTCTTCCCAGACACGTACGACTTCGACCGCACGTCGACCTCGGCGTACCTCGTCCGCGAGCAGCTGCAGGAGTTCCAGTCGCAGTGGAAGAGCGTCGACCTGTCGTACGCGCGGAGCAAGAACCTCACGCCGTACGACGTCCTGATCATCGCCTCGATGATCCAGGGAGAGGTGCAGGTGGCGAGCGAGAACAAGCTCGTCGCCGCGGTGATCTACAACCGGCTGCACGACCACATGACGCTCGGGATCGACGCGACGCTCCGCTACGGCCTCCACATCCCGCCGACGCAGTCGCTCACGCAGTCGGAGCTCGCGAGCGACAACCCGTACAACACGCGGAAACTCCCGGGCCTGCCGCCGACGCCGATCGGGAACCCCGGGCTCGCCGCGATCGAGGCGGCCGCGCATCCGGCGCACGTCGACTACCTCTACTTCGTCCGCAAGCCCGACCACAAGCACCACTACTTCACCGCGAGCTACCAGGACTTCCTCAACCACGAGGCCCAGTACGGATATTGAGGTCGCCCTGCTCGGCCGGCCCGTCGCTCACTCGCTCTCGCCGAGGATGCAGAACGCCGCCTTCGCCGCGGCCGGGCTCGACGACTGGACGTACGTCGCCAGGGACGTCGCGCCGGAGGAGCTCGAGGCGGCCGTGCGGGAGGTCGAGTACGCGAACGTCACTGCGCCGTACAAGCTCGACGTCGCGCGGCTCGTCGGGAGCGAGCTCCCGTCCGTGAACACGCTCGTCCGGGGGCGCGGCTTCTCGACGGACGCCGCCATTTTGTCCCAAGTGACAACTTGTCACAAAGTCGGAATCGTCGGGGACGGCGGTGCGGCGGCGGCGTTCCGGGCGGCGTTGCCCGAGGCGCGGGTCTTCTCGCGGCGCGGTGCGTGGCCGCCGGACGTGCACGACGCCGAGCTCGTGATCCACGCGACGCCGGTGCGGGACGAGGTGCTGTTCGAGCTGGGGGAGGGCCAGACGCTGATCGACCTCCCGTATCCGCGCACCGCGACGGCGGAGGCGGCAGCGGCGGCGGGCGCGCGCGTCCTCGACGGCTATGAGGTGCTCGTCGCGCAGGGCGCCGCGAGCTTCGAGCTCTGGACGGGCCTTCCGGCTCCGGTCGCCGCGATGCGCGCCGCGCTCGGCTTGACGTGACCCCGCGGCGGGCATAGAACGCGCCTATGCGCAACTGTGGTGCGTGCGGCGGCGAGGTGCGGGACGAGTTCCGCTTCTGCCCGCACTGCGGCAAGGCGCAGCGGACGAAGATCGTCGAGTACTTCCGCGGCCACCCGGACGTCGGCGACGGCGGCCTGCGCGTCTCCGTCTATCTCGGCGAGCCGCGGCACGCGCGCTTCAGCGTCTGGCACGGCGAGGAGGCGGACGCGGCGATCTCGCTCGACCCCGACGAGACGCGTCGCCTCGCCGACTTTCTCCGCGCCGTGCCGGAGACGTCGCGGCTGCGCGGCATCGCCCGCGTGCTCGCCCGGCTCTAGGCTCTCTCCATGGATCTCGAGCTCGCAACCGCGGGCGAGTCGCACGGGCCCGCGCTCGTCGCGATCGTCTCCGGCCTGCCCGCCGGGCTCGTGCTGGACAAGGACGCGATCGACTCGGACCTCCGCCGCCGCCAGCAGGGCTACGGTCGCTCGCCGCGCCAGCAAATCGAGACGGACGAGGTCGAGGTGCTCGCCGGCCTCCGCCACGGGCGCACGCTCGGCACGCCGCTCGCGCTCGTCGTCCGCAACCGCGACCACAAGAGCTGGACGTGGGGGATGAGCCCGTGGCCGCCGGAAGGCGAGCCGGAGGGGAAGGGGGCGAAGCCGGTCACGCTGCCACGTCCCGGCCACGCCGATCTTGCGGGCGTTCAGAAGTTCGGGCTCGACGACGTCCGCGACGCGCTCGAGCGCGCCTCCGCGCGGCACACCGCCGTCTACGTCGCCGCCGGCTCGGTCGCGAAGGCGCTCCTCCGCGAGATCGGCGTCGAGGTTGCCGGGGAGGCACTGCCCGAGGCGGGCGCCGACCCCGCCGCGGTCGACGCGGCGCGCCAGGAGAAGGACACGCTCGGCGGCCGCGTCGAGGTGCGGGCGACCGGCGTCCCACCGGGGCTCGGCTCCTACGCCCGGCGCGAGGACCGGCTCGACGCGCGGCTCGCCGCGGCCGTGATGGGGATCCAGGCCGTGAAGGGCGTCGAGATCGGCGACGGCTTCGCGCTCGCCGGCCTGCGCGGCTCCGAGGCGCACGACGAGATCGGCACCGACAAGCGGCGTACGTCGAACCGCGCCGGCGGCATCGAGGCCGGCGTCTCGAACGGGGAGGAGATCGTCGTCCGCGCCGCGATGAAGCCGCTGCCGACGCTGATGAAGCCGCTCGGCTCCGTCGACCTCGCGACGGGCGAGGCGGCGGAGGCCCTCGTCGAGCGGAGCGACGTCTCCGCTGTCGAGGCGCTCGCGGTCGTCGCGGAGGCGGCGGTCGCCTGGGAGCTCGCGCGGGCGGCACGGGAGAAGTTCGGCGGCGACGCGCTCGGCGATTTCGTCGGCGCGTGGCGGGCGTACCTGGAGCGGCTCTGAACCGGCAGGTCGCGATCGTCGGGTTCATGGGCTCCGGCAAGTCGACCGCGGCCCGGGCGGTCGGCGGCATCGACGCCGACGACCTCATCGAGAGCGCAGCCGGGAAGCCGATCCCGGCGATCTTCCGCGACGAGGGCGAGGCCGCGTTCCGCGCGCGGGAAGCGGAAGCCGTCGTGCTCGCGCTCGGCGGCGGCGCGGTCACATCTCCCAAGGTTCGCGACGCTCTCGGCGAGGCCCTCACGGTCTGGCTCGACGTCGACGTCGACACGTGCTGGGAGCGCGTCCGCGGCAGCGACCGGCCGCTCGCGCAGGACGAGGCCGAGTTCCGGCGGCTCTACGAGGAGCGGCGCCGGCTGTACGCCGAGGTCGCGGACGTCGTCGCGCGCGATGTCGACGACGTCGTCCTCGCCACGGCCGGCGTCGTCGTCGAGCGCGGCGCGCTGCAACGCCTCGGCGAGCTCGTCCCCGGCGGCCCGGTCGCGCTCGTCTCCGATCCGCACGTCGCCGGGATCCACGGCGCCGACGCACAGCTCGCGCTCGGGGGACGGCTCGCAGAGACGCACGAGCTGCCGCCCGGGGAGGAGGCGAAGACGCTCACGGCGCTCGACCGGCTCTGGCAGGAGCTCCGCCTCGACCGCTCCGGCACGATCGTCGCGCTCGGCGGCGGCTGCACGACCGACGCGGCCGGCTTCGCCGCCGCGACGTACCTCCGCGGCGTTCCGTGGGTCCCCGTTCCCACGAGTCTCGTCGCCCAGGTCGACGCGGCGATTGGCGGCAAGACGGCGATCGACCTGCCGCAGGGGAAGAACCTCGTCGGCGCTTTCCACTGGCCGGCGCGCACGATCGTCGACCCCGCGCTGCTCGAGACGCTGTCCGAAAGCCAGCGGCTCGAGGGGATGGCGGAGGTCGTGAAGACGGGCCTCCTCGCCGGCGAGCCGCTCTGGGAGCTGCCCGACGACGAGCTCGTCCGCCGCTGCGCCGCGTTCAAGGCGGCGATCTGCCTGCGCGATCCGCACGACCGCGGCGAGCGGAAGCTCCTCAACCTCGGCCACACGTTTGCCCACGCGCTCGAGGCCGCGGGCGGCTACGACACGGTCACGCACGGCCGCGCCGTCGCGCTCGGCCTGCTCGCGGCGCTGCGCCTCTCCGGCCGGGACACGACGGTCGTGGCGGAGGTGCTCCGCCCGGAGCCGGTGCGCGTCGACCGCGAGCGCGCCTGGCAGGCGCTCCTGCGGGACAAGAAGGGCGCGCTGCGGCTCGTCCTGCTCGACCGCTGGGACGTCGAGGTGCCGGAGGAGGACGTGCGCCGCGAACTCGATAGGTTGATCGCGTGAGGGTCCTCGTCCTCAACGGCGTCAACCTCAACATCCTCGGCCGGCGCGATCCGGATCTCTACGGCGGCCTCTCCATCGCGGAGCTCGAGAGCAAGATCTACGAGTGGGCGCGCGAGCTCGAGCTCACCGTCCAGTGCCGCCAGACGAACGACGAGGGCGAGTTCGTCAAGTGGTGCCACGACAGCTACGACGTCGTCGACGGGATCGTCGTCAACCCCGGCGCGTGGTCGCACTACGCGTGGTCGATCCACGACGCGCTCGAGCCGGCCGGGATCCCCATCGTCGAGGTCCACCTCTCGAATGTCGACGAGCGGGAGGAGTGGCGCCGCGCGTCCGTCCTCTCCGGCCTCGTCGCCGCCCGCTTCGTCGGGCACGGCCCCGACGGCTACAAGATGGCCCTCGACTACCTGAAGGAGAACGCCACGTGAGCCGCATCGACCGTCTGCGGGAGCTGCTCGAGGAGCCGCTTCTCGTCACGAACCTCGTCAACGTCCTCTACCTGACCGGCTTCGACAGCTCGAACGCCGCTCTCCTCGTCGAGCCCGACCGGGCGCGCCTGTTCACCGACTTTCGCTACATCGAGGCGGCCCAGGGGATCGAGGGCGTCGAGACGGTGCTGACGAAGCGCTCGCTCATGGGCTGGCTCGGCGAGACGCTCTCCGGGACGATCGGCTTCGAGGCGAACGTCCTGCCGTGGTCGTTCGCGGAGGATCTGCGCGCGAGCGGGATCGATCTCGTGCCGCGCAAGGGCCTCGTCGAGCAGCTCCGCGCCGTCAAGGACGAGAGCGAGCTCGAGGCGATCCGCCGCTGCTGCGCGATCACCGACCGGATGTTCGAGCGGCTCGTCTCCGAGATCCCGTTCGTCGGGCGCCGCGAGCGCGACGTCGCCTGGGACATCGCCCGCCTCTTCCGCGAGGAGGGCGCCGAGGATCTGTCGTTCGAGTCGATCGTCGGCTCCGGCCCGACAGGCGCCCGGCCGCACGCGCGCGCGGGCGACAAGGTGATCGAGCCGGGCGAGCTCGTCGTGATCGACACCGGCGCCAAGGTCGGCGGCTACATGTCCGACTACACGCGGACGCTCTCCACGGGCGGCATCTCCGACGAGATGCAGGAGGCGTACGACGTCGTGCTCGCCGCGCAGAAGGCGGGGCTCGAGGCGATCCGGCCCGGCGCGAGCGGGATCGACGTCGACGCCGCCGCGCGGGACGTCATCGACGGCAGCGACTTCAACGGCGCGTTCGGGCACGGGCTCGGGCACGGGCTCGGCCTCGACGTCCACGAGGCGCCACGCCTGTCGACGGAGAGCTCCGACACGCTCGTCGCCGGCAACGTCGTCACGTGCGAGCCGGGCGTCTACCTCGAGGGCCGCTTCGGCGTCCGGATCGAGGACGACGTCTTCGTCACCGAGGACGGGGTCGAGAACCCGGTGCGGTTCACGAAGGAGCTGACGACGGTCTCCTAGCTACGCTGCCCGCCGTGGCGGAACAGGTCGACACGAACAGCTTCAAGAACGGGATGCACATCGAGCTCGACGGCAAGGTGTGGCGGATCGTCGAGTTCCAGCACGTCAAGCCGGGGAAGGGTGGCGCGTTCGTCCGCACGAAGCTGAAGAGCCTCGAGGCGGGCGCCGTCGTCGACCGCACGTTCCGTGCGGGGGAGAAGTTCCCGCGCATCCGGACGGAGACGAAGAGCGTCCAGTACCTCTACGACGACGGCTCCGAGGTGCACTTCATGGACGAGGAGACCTACGAGCAGTTCTCCTTGCCGCACGCCGAGCTGTCGGACGAGCTGCCGTACATGCAGCCGAACACGTCGATCCAGATTCTCAGCGTCAACGGGAAGCCGTCGAGCGTCCAGCTGCCCGCCTCGGTCGAGCTCGCCGTAGTCGAGACGGAGCCCGGGATCAAGGGCGACACGGTCTCGAACGTGACGAAGCCGGCGACGCTCGAGACGGGGGCGGTCGTCCAGGTGCCGCTGTTCGTCAACATCGGCGACGTGCTCAAGGTCGACCCGCGCGAGGGTCGCTACATCTCGCGCGCCTAGGGCTCAGCGCCAGCGGTGGACGACGCGCCAGGTGTGTCCGGCGTCCGTCGTCTCGATCAGGCGGCTGTGGCCGTTGCGCTCCAGGAGGACGAAGCCGAGGTTTCCCTGGACGACGTCCGCCCACTGGCCGAAGTCGAGCTCCGGTTGGGCGACCTTGGGGAGTGCGAGCCATTGCCGGCCGCCGTTGCGGGAGACGTAGAGCGTGCCGCGTGTCTCCCAGACGATCCCGAAGCCGCCGTGGGTCCCTGCGATCCCGACCGGATAGCCGTACGAACCGATCCCGCCGTAGCCACCGTGGCTCGTGGGCGGCGTGTACGCGACGCGCTGCGTACCGCGGTAGACGGCCTTCGCCTGGTTGCCGGCACCCGGCTGCCCGACGCAGATCGACCACGGCGTGATGATGTTCGTGTCGACCGCGTCGGCCGAGAACCCCGCCGTCCAGCCGGTGGGGCAGTAGCCCTCGAAGCTCCGGAGGGCCGCACCTTCGAAGCCGACCCGGAACGAGCCGTCCTGGTAGAACGCGAGAGCGACGACACGGCGAGCGGTGTGCCGCACGATGCGCCACGTTCTTCCTCCGTCGGAGGTGACGGCGATCGCTCCGCGCGGGGCGCAGCCGTCGCAGTGCGGTGTGGCGAGCCCGAGCTCTCCGTGCAGCCGGTCGCTGAAGGCGACGGCGACCGGGACGAGCCGTGAGGAGGCAACGGCGCGCGAGGTGCCGGCGGCGGCCGTTCCGCCCAGCGCGGCAGTGGCGATGAGTAGCGCAATCGTCGTGCGCATGTGCCGGAACAGTAAATCTGCGGCGGCGGAGCTGGACAAAGCCGCCGCGTTCCCGCAATGTGCGTGCCGGTGCTGCGGCAGCTCTCATCTCTCCGCCTGATCACGGCGATCGCGATCGTCGGCGCGTGCGTCGTCGGCTCCTCGGGGGCCGCGTCGGCCCGCCCGTCCGCGCCGAGACTTGCCGGACCGGCCGGAATCGTTCCGGCGCTGGGGGCGACGTCGGCCGCGGCCGCGCCTCGGATCGGCGCGAGCCTTCTCACGTACCAGGGCGGGCCCGTCATGCGAACGAACACGACGTACGCGATCTTCTGGCTCCCCGCCGGCTCGGGACTGTCGTTCGGCGGCGACAACGCCGGCTACGAGGGGACGATCGACCAGTTCCTCACCGACGTCGCGCACGACAGCGGCGGGACGGCGAACGTCTTCGGCATCGACACGCAGTACTACGACACATTGTCGGGCGGCCAGACCCACATCGCGTACGCCTCGACGTTCGGCGGCTCGATCGTCGCCACGGATCCGTTGCCGCCGAAGCATTGCAACGACGGCTGGGGAGACGCGGACTGCGTGACCGACGCCCAGCTCCAGGCCGAGATCGCGAGCGTCGTCTCGGCCCAGCACTGGCCGAAGGACTCGTCCCACCTCTACTTCATCTTCACGCCGGACGGGCTGGGAAGCTGCGCGGGCTCGGAGTGCTCGTACTCGACGTACTGCGCGTATCACGACGACTTCTTCCCCGGCGGCGGCGCGAGTCCGATCCTCTATGCGAACCAGCCCTGGACGTACGGCTCCGGCTACGACTGCGACACCGGCCAGTATCCGAACGGCGGGCAGGCCGATCCGACGATCAACGTCCTGAGCCACGAGTTCAACGAGGCGGTCACGGACGCCGAGCCGTCGACGGATCTCGCCTGGATCGACTCGAGCGGGAACGAGATCGGGGACAAGTGCGCGTGGAACTTCGGCGCCAGGAGCGGGACGCCCGGCGCCGAGTACAACCAGACGATCAACGGCCACCACTACCTGCTGCAGCAGGAGTTCGACAACTCGAGCGACGCGTGCCAGCTGCACGCGGTCGCGGCGGCCGGCCCGGCGGTCAGCTCCTTCTCGCCGGCGTCCGGCAAGGTCGGGGCGTCGGTGTCGATCAGCGGCACGCGCTTCACGGGCGTCACCGGCGTGACCTTCAACGGCACTCCGGTGTCGTCGTTCACCGTCTCGTCCTCGACGCGGATCAGGACGACCGTCCCTGCCGGGGCGACGACGGGGCCGATCTCCGTGACGGGACCGGGCGGGACCGGGACGAGCGCCACGGCATTCACCGTCCTCGCGCCGCCGTCGATCACGTCGGTCTCTCCCGGGAGCGGCGTGGACGGAGCGGCGGTGACGATCGGCGGCAGCGGCTTCACGGGCACGAAGTCGGTGAAGTTCAACGGCAAGACCGCGAGCTTCAGCGTCCTGTCCGACGGTCAGATCACGACATCGGTGCCGGCGGGCGCCACGACCGGCACGATCACGGTGACCGCCGCACTGGGGACGGCGACGAGCTCCGGCCTCTTCCAGGTCCTCCCGACGCTCGCCTCGTTCTCGCCCGCGAGGGCGCATATCGGGACGAGGGTGACGCTCAGCGGCAGCGGCTTCACCGGAGCGACCTCGGTGACGTTCCACGGGACGGCGGCGACGGCGTTCACGGTCACCTCCGACAAGCGGATCACCGTCGCCGTCCCGGTCGGGGCGACGAGCGGGACGATCGCCGTCACGACACCGAGCGGCACCGCGACGAGCGGCTCGGCGTTCACCGTCCTTCCGTAGGCCGCAACTCAGGGCTGGCGGTGCGCCGCCCCGCGGTAGGCTCCGGCCGTGCCGTCGCTCGCCGACACCACCATACGCCTGCTCGGACAGGAGCCGCTCGCGGGCCGGATCCCGGCCGCCGAGCAGCTCCGCCTCGCGGAGATCCTCGACAAGGCCGGCTTCGCGTATCTCGAGGTTTCGGGCGGCGGCTGCTTCGACGCCGCCGTCAAGCGCGGCGTCGAGAGCCCCTGGGAGCGGATCCGCGCCCTCAAGTCGCGCGTCAAGACGCCGCTCGGCCTCGCGCTGCGCGGACGCTTCCTCGTCGGCTCGCGTCCGGTCGACGCCGACTTCTCGCGCCGCTTCGTCGCCTCGGCCGCCGCGAACGGGATCGACGTCTTCCGGCTTCACGACCCGCTCAACGACGTCTCCAACCTCCGCGAGGCCGCCGAGGCGATCGTCGCCGCCGACCGCGACTTCGAAGCCGGCCTCGTCTACAGCCCCGGCCGCACCGGCGAGATCGAGACGCTGATCGAGCGGGCGAAGCTGCTGCCCGAGCTCGGCGCCGTCCGTGTACTCCTCCACGACCCGACGGGCGGGCTGCAGCCGCACACGGCCGAGGAGCTCGTCCACGCGCTCGCGGAGGCGAGCGGCCTGCCGGTCGGGATCTACGTCCAGGGCGCCGGCGGCAGCGCGCTCGCGGCGGCGCTCGCTGCGTCACGCGCCGGCGCGCAGCTCATCGCCTGCGCGATCTACCCGCTCGCGCTGACGCTCCATCGCGTCTCGGGCGAGGCGCTCGCCGAGGCGCTCGCGGGCACCGGCTTCGACTCGGGCGTGGACGTCGAGGCGCTCTGGGAGGCGACGGACCTCGTCGACGAGCACATCGGCGACGAGCTCCTGACGCCGCTCGTTCCGCGCATCGCCGTCCTCGCGGCCCGTCACGACGTGCCGGCGGGCGTCGTCGCCGGGGTCGACCAGGCGCTCCGGGCCGAGGGAGCCGGCGACCGCCTCGACGAGGTGCTCGAGGAGCTCGACCACATCCGGGCCGAGACGGGCTGGCCGCCGCTCGCCGCGCCGATCGGGCAGGTGCTCGCCTCCCAGGCGCTGATCAACGTCCTCTCCGCGAGCCGCTACCTCACGATCGTCGACGAGCTGCGCGCGCTCGTCACCGGCGCCTTCGGCACGCCGCCGGCGCCGTTCGATCCGGCGCTCGAGCGGGTCGTCCAGCTGACGCACGATCCCGAGTCGGAGGAGGACGTCACGCCGCCGTTCAGCGAGCTGCAGGAGCGCGCCGAGGGAATCGCGGCAAGCGAGGAGGAGCTGCTCCTGCTGGGCCTGTTCGGGGACGAGGCGGAGCAGTTGTTGCGCGGCATCCGCAGCCGCGGCCGCCGGGACGACGCCGTCGCGACGCTCGACGAGGGACGTGCCGAGCGGATTCGCGAGGTCGTGCGGATCGTGCAGGAGTCCGGCATCGGCGAGGTGACGATCGAGGAGGACGGCATGCGGATCTCCGTCCGCTCGACGCCGGACCTGCCGGCCGGTGGCGGCGGCGAGTCGTCGCTCGCCCTGTCCGAGCCGGACCTACCCGCGGTCTCGCCGGTCAGTGGCACGCTCGTCCGCGTCGAGTCGCCGATGGTCGGCACCTTCTACCGCGCGCCGCAGCCGGGCGCACCGTCGTTCGTCGAGGTCGGCGACGTCGTTGCGCCGGGCCAGACGCTCTGCATCCTCGAGGCGATGAAGCTCATGAACGAGGTGAAGGCGGACGTCGAGGGCGTCGTCCGCGCGGTGCACGTCGAGAACGCGGAGCCGGTCGAGTTCGGGCAGCTCCTCTTCGAGCTCGAGCCGCTCGCCGGCCGTCCGGCGCTATAGGCCGTGTTCTCGCGAGTCCTCGTAGCGAACCGCGGCGAGATCGCCGTCCGCGTCATCCGCGCCCTCCACGAGCTCGGCGTCGAGGCGGTCGCGGTGTACTCGACGGCCGACGCGGACGCGCTGCACGTTCGGCTCGCCGATCGCGCGGTGCGGATCGGCCCGCCGCCGGCCGGCGAGAGCTACCTCAACATCGCCTCCGTCGTCGCCGCCGCGCAGACGACCGGCTGCGAGGCCGTCCATCCCGGCTACGGCTTCCTCTCGGAGAACGCGGAGTTCGTGCGCATGTGCGAGGACAACGACCTCGTCTTCATCGGCCCCTCGGCGGAGGTGATGGAGCGGATGGGGGACAAGGCGCGCGCGAAGGCGGAGATGCGCGCCGCCGGCGTGCCGCTCGTGCCGGGCACCGAGGGCGTCGCCGGGCCGGAGCAGGCGCGCGCCGCCGCCGACGAGCTCGGCTATCCCGTCCTCCTCAAGGCGGCCGCGGGCGGCGGTGGCAAGGGGATGCGGCTCGTCACGGAGCCCGCCGATCTCCACGACGCCTACCAGCGCGCCGCCGGCGAGGCGCACGCCGCGTTCGGCGACGGCTCGCTCTACGTCGAGAAGGTGATCACGCCCGCCCGGCACGTCGAGATCCAGGTGCTCTGCGACAACCACGGCACCGTCCTCACGTGCGGCGAGCGCGAGTGCTCGATCCAGCGCCGCCACCAGAAGCTCATCGAGGAGTCGCCGTCGCCCGCGCTCGACGACGCGCTGCGCGAGGAGATGGAGCGCGCGGCAGAGCGCGCGTGCCACCACATCGGCTACCGCAACGCCGGGACGATCGAGTTCCTGGTCGGCCCCGACGGCGCCTTCTCCTTCATCGAGATGAACACGCGCCTCCAGGTCGAGCACCCGGTCACCGAGCTGATCTCCTCGATCGACCTCGTCCGCGAGCAGGTGCGGATCGCGGACGGGGCGAAGCTCGCGCACGGCGGCCGCTCCGGCCCGCGCCTCGGGCACGCGATCGAGCTGCGGATCAACGCCGAGGATCCCTCCCGCGACTTCGCGCCGGCGCCGGGCCGGATCGAGCGCTTCCGGCCGCCGCTCGGCCCGGGCGTCCGCGTCGACACCTTCGTCGAGGAGGGGTCGACGATCTCGCCGTTCTACGACTCGCTCATCGCGAAGGTCATCGTCCACGACGCGAGCCGACGGCTTGCGATCGAGCGTGCGCTGCGGGCGCTCGGCGAGTTCGAGATCAGTGGCGTCGCGACGACGAAGGCCGTGCTCTTGGAGATCCTCGCGAGCGATGCATTCCGGAGCGGCGAGTACTCGACGTCCTTCCTCGACGAAGCGGGCGCGGATCTGCCCGCCCTCGCCGGCTCGTGACGCGGGTCCTGACGAAGGCGGCCGGCGGCTCGGTGCGGGTGAGTGAGGCGGCGCTCGCGCAGATCGTCGGCGGCGCCGTCTCCTCGGTCGCGGGGGCGCGGCTGCGGAAGGGACGGCGGCGGCTGGAGCTCGAGCTTGCGGACGGCCACGCGAGGGCGGAGCTCGAGGTCGCCGTCGCGTACGGGGCCTTTCTCCCGGACGTCGCCCGTGCGGTGCAGGAACGTGTCGGCGAGGCGCTCGCGCGCATGTGCGGGGTCGACGTCGCCGCCGTCGACGTGAGCGTCGTGGAGCTCGTCCGGTGAGCGCCGTCAGCCGCCGGGAGGCGCGCCGCGCGGCCGTCTTCATCCTCTTCCAGTGGGACGTCACCGGCAAGCCCCTCGGTTCGCTCTACGAGGGTGACGTCGACCCGTACACGGAGCGCCTCGCGCAGGCCGTCTCCGCGCGCGCGGACGAGCTCGACGCGCGGATCACCGAGGCGTCCGTCGACTGGACCGCCGACCGGCTCGGCGCGGTCGAGCGCAACGTCCTCCGCGTCGCGCTCGAGGAGCTCGACGAGGGCGAGGTGCCGATGGAGGTCGTCCTCGACGAGGCGGTCACGCTCTCGAAGCGGTATGCGTCCGTGGACGCAGCGAAGCTCGTCAACGGGATCCTCGGTAGGGTCGTGCGCGAGGAGGCGGACAGGTGAGCGGCGACGATTCGTTGACGAGGGCGGAGGAGCTGTTGACGCGGCTCGAGGCGGCGCGCGCGGAGCTCGAGCAGCTCTCGCAGGGCGAGTCGGGCTCGCCGGAGCGCGCGATCGAGCTGCTCGGCGAGCTCGCCGAGCTCGCGAAGGCGGTCGAGGAGGAGCTCGAGCGGGCGCAGCGGCAGGCGGAGTCGGGCGATGCACAGTCCTGACGAGCTGAAGGCTCTCGCGGAGGAGGCGCTCGAGCGGCTCGAGCTCTGGCCCGAGCTGCACGGCCAGGCGACCTCCGTCCGGTACTCGCTCGAGGTGGGTGGCAAGCGGATCCGGCCGGTCATCGCGCTCGCGGTCGGCGAGGCGCTCGGCGCACCGGTCGAGCAGGTCATGCCGGCGGCGCTCGCGATCGAGCTCGTCCACACGTTCTCGCTCGTCCACGACGACCTGCCGTCGATGGACGACGACGAGGAGCGGCGGGGCAATCCGTCCACGTGGAAGAAGTTCGGCGAAGGGACGGCGGTGCTCGCCGGCGACGCGCTGCTCGCGGAGGCCTTCCGGCTGGCCGCGCGCTACGAGTCGTCCGCGGTCGCGCGCGAGCTGGCGGAGGCGACGCTCGGGATGATCGGCGGCCAGTACCTCGACACGATGGTCGAGGGCTACGACCTCGCGGCCGTGCACCGGTTGAAGACGGGCCGTCTCTTCTTCGCCTCGGTGACGATGGCGCTCTGGGCGGCGGAGCTGAGCGGGGAGGAGCAGGCGCCGTGGCGCGCCTTCGCGGACGAGCTCGGGCTCCTGTTCCAGATCGTCGACGACATCCTCGACGAGGACGGCTACGTGCGCGAGCACGGGGCGGACGGTGCGCGCCGCTACGCCGACGAGGCGGCCGAGCGCGCCCGCGCGCGGCTCGAGGAGATCGACGCGGACACGAGCGTCCTCCGCGAGATCGTCGACGGCCTCGCCGTTCGCACCGCCTAGCGAGCAGCGACCGCGCCCGCGATCGCTGCGATCACGTCGGAAGGGGCGATGAACTCGACACCCGGCTGATAGTGGTCGGGCCAGTCCGAATCGGTGAACTCGAGCCCCGCGAGAGTCCGTGGCCCTGCGTACCTCGGGATGACGTGGAGGTGGACGTGTCGATCCTGGTTCTGGAGGAAGGCACAGTTGAAGTGATCGGGCTGAAAGGCTGCGTTCAGCCTGTCGACAGCCCAGCGCAGCTCTTCCCGCAGCTCCGACCACTCTTCCGGTGTCAGCTGCGCGACCGATTCCTCATGGCGACGAAGCGCGATGATCAGCTTCCCGAGGAGGTTCTGGTTGCGGTTGACGGCGATGCGCCAGCTCGCCGACTCGCGGAGCACCGGCGTCAGCAGTTGCGGGCGGCACAACGCGCACTCGCCACTCTGAGCGCCCATGAGGACGATCATAGGAACGTGAAGAAGCGGTTGGACCTCCTTCTCGTCGAGCGCGGGCTCGCGGAGTCGCGCGCGCAGGCGCAGGCGCTCGTGATCGCCGGGCGCGTGCCCGGTTACGACAAGCCGGGCCAGCAGGTGGACGAGACGGCCGCGCTCGAGGTCGAGCAGCCGCCGCCATACGTCTCGCGCGGCGGCGAGAAGCTCGCGCACGGGCTCGACGCGCTCGGCGTCGATCCGCGCGGGCTCGACTGCGTCGACGTCGGCGCCTCGACCGGCGGCTTCACCGACGTCCTGCTCCAGCGCGGCGCGTCGCGCGTGATTGCGATCGACGTCGGCTACGGACAGCTTCATCCGCGGCTCCGCTCCGACGAGCGCGTCATCGTTCTCGAGCGGACGAACGCGCGGACGCTCGCAGAGCTGCCGTTCGCGCCGCAGCTCGCCGTCTGCGACGTCTCGTTCATCTCCGTGCGCCTCGCACTGCCGCCGGTGCTGCGGCTCTGCGCGCCGGGCTGGCAGGCCGTCGTGCTCGTCAAGCCGCAGTTCGAGGCGGGGCGCGCCGACGTGGGGAAGGGAGGCGTCGTCCGGGACGACGAGGTGCGGCGCCGGGTGGTGCGCGAGCTCGCCGACGCGGCGCCGGGTTGGGGGGCGAGCGTCGCCGGCGTCGTAGACTCGGGGCTCCCCGGCCCGAAGGGAAACCGGGAGATGTTCCTCCACCTCGTCCACTCCGAGGAGCCGACGCTTCCCGATGACCTCGACGAACGAATCGAGCACGCACTCGCCGGTTGAGTCCGCGGCGGTCGTCGCGCACGGCCGCGTCGACGTCGGTGCGGCGGTCGAGCGCGTGCGGGAAGTCGCGACGCGCGCGGGAGTCGAGCTCGTCGACGAGCCCGAGCGCGCGCAGCTCGTCGTCGCGGTCGGCGGCGACGGGACGATCCTCCGCACCCTCGCGCGACTGCTGGGCACCGGCGTCCCGGTGATCGGCGTCAACTTCGGCCGCGTCGGCTTCCTCGCCTCGATCGAGCCGGAGCGGCTCGAGACCGACCTCGCCCGCGTCTTCGCCGGGGAGTACCGGACGATCGAGCAGCCGACGCTCGAGGCCAAGCTCGATGGGCAGGCGTTCGTCGCGGTGAACGACGTCGTCGCGACGAGCTCGACGCTCGGGCGGATGGTCGAGCTCGGCTGGGAGATCGGCGGCGAGGATCTCGGCGTCGTCTCGTGCGACGGGATGATCTGCTCCACGCCGTCCGGCTCGACGGCGTACAACCTCTCGAACGGCGGCCCGGTTCTCGTGCGCGGCCTCGACGCGATGGCCATCACGTTCATCGCCCCGCACTCGCTCGAGGCGCGGCCGCTCGTCGTGTCGCGCGGCGCGGAGCTGTCGGTGCGCAACGCGACCGCCGATGTCGGCGCGGCGGTTCTCGTCGACGGCCGTCGCAGCGGCGACCTCGCTCCCGACATGTGCCTCTCGATCGGGCTGGGGGAGGAGCGGAGCCTGCTCGCGACGCTGCCCGAGACGACGTTCTTCGTTCGCTACCGCGAGACGTTCACGCCCTAAAGAGACAATGGTCGGCGTCGGACGCCGGGTCTACGATCGTCGTCGTGCTCCGGCGTCTACGCATCGAGAACCTCGTCCTCATCCGCGAGGCCGAGCTCGAGCTCGCGCCCGGGCTCAACGCGATCACGGGCGAGACCGGCGCCGGGAAGACGATCCTCGCGCAGGCGCTCGGGTTGCTCCTCGGCGCGAAGGGCGGGGACGCCTACGTCGGCGCCGCGGCGGAGGAGGCGTACGTCGAGGCGGAGCTCGACCTGCCGGAGGAGCTCGACGAGCTGGCCGAGCTGCGGCCGGAGGACGAGGATGCGCTGCTCGTCTCACGCCGCGTCTTCGCCGACGGCCGGACGCGCGCGTACGCGTGGGGACGCGCCGCCGCGCGGGAGGACGTCGCGGCCGCCGTCGAGCGCGTCGTCGCGATGTCGGGGCAGTTCGAGCAGCGGCGGCTCGCGCGGCCGTCCTACCAGCTCGAGGTGCTCGACCGCTTCTGCGGCGAGGAGCAGCTCGCGCGGCGCCGGGAGGCGCGCGCCGCGTGGCGCGAGCTCCAAACCGCGCGCCGCCGGCACGAGGAGCTGACAGCGAACGCGGCCCTCGCGGAGGCGCGGCTCGCCGAGCTTCGGGCGCTCGCCGAGGACACCGAGGGGATGGAGCCTGATGACGAGGAGCGGCTGCGTGGCGAGCGCGAGCGGTTGCGCCACGTGGCCGAGCTCGCCGAGGGAGCGGCGGCCGCAGCGGCGGCGCTGGCGCCCGAGGACGGCGACGGCGCGAGCGGGCTCGTCGGCCTCGCCGAGCGCGCGGTCGCGCCGCTCGAGCACCTCGCACCCGAGCTGCAACGCGCCGGCGACGAGCTGCGCGACGTCGAGCTGCGGCTCCGCGAGACCGCCTCCGACCTCCACGGCTTCCTCGCCTCGCTCGAGGCGGAGCCGGGCCGGCTCGAGCAGCTCGAGGCCGAGCTCGACCGGATCGCCGAGACGAAGCGCCGCTTCCGCTGCGAGACGTATGCGGAGCTACTGGTCCGCGCGGCGGAGGCGCGGGCCGAGCTCGCGGCGCTCGAGGACGGCGCCGACCCGGCGGAGGTCGCCGCGCGCGAGCTCGCCGCCGCGGAGGAGCGCGTCCACGAGCTCGCGCTCGAGCTGCGCGCGGAGCGGAACGCGGCCGCGCCCGCGTTCGCCGACGCCGTCGCGTCCGAGCTTCGCGACGTCGGCATGGGGGACGGCGAGTTCGCCTGCGAGCTGCGGGAGCGGGACGAGCCCGGTGCGACGGGCGCGGACGAGGCCGTCTTCCTCGTCCGCCCGAATGCGGGACTGCCGTTCGGGCCTGTTGCGGAGACGGCCTCGGGCGGCGAGCTCTCCCGCATCGCGCTCGCGATCGCCGCGGTCGCCGGCGGCGACACCCTCGTCTTCGACGAGATCGACGCCGGCATCGGCGGGGAGACGGCCCACGCGGTCGGGCGTCTGCTCCAGCGGCTCGCCGAGCGCGCGCAGGTCGTGACGATCACGCACCTCCCGCAGATCGCCGCGCTCGCCGACCGGCACTTCCGCGTCGAGAAGACGCCGGGAGACCCGACCCACACGCGGATCGAGCAGCTCGGCGAGGAGGAGCGGAAGGCGGAGCTCGAGCGGATGCTCGGCGGCGAGGAGTTCCTCGCCACCGTCCGCGGCTAGGGTGCCCGCGTGATCCCGTCGATCAGAACGAGCGACGTTCCGGCTGCCGTGGACTTCTACACGAGCAGGCTCGGCTTCGAGGTCGCCCGTTCGAGCGAGGGCAACGTCGCTCTGACCTTCGGGGAGCAGCGCCTCATGCTCGAAGCCGCGGGCGAGTTCTACTCGCCGGAGTACAACGAGGCGATCCGCTCCCGGCTCGGCAACTCGTCGCCGCACGCGCTGTACGTCGAGGCTCCGGAGCTCGAGCAGTACTACGAGCAGGTGCGGGCCGTGGGAGTCGAGGTCGTCGACCCGCTCGAGCCGAGGCCGTGGGGACAGTCGGAGTTCACGGTCGCGGACGGCGACGGCAACTGGCTGACCTTCTGGACGGCGACGTCCTAGGCCGCGTCCTCCCGTCCTGCTACCCTGAAATCCCGTGAGCGCGCGGGCCCCGAAGTACGTCTTTGTGACCGGGGGCGTCGTCTCCGCTCTGGGGAAGGGGATCGTCGCCGCGTCGCTCGGGCGGCTCCTCAAGGCGCGCGGGTTGCGCGTCCAGCTGCAGAAGTTCGACCCGTACCTCAACGTCGATCCGGGGACGATGAGCCCGTTCCAGCACGGCGAGGTGTTCGTGACCGAGGATGGCGCGGAGACCGATCTCGACATCGGCCACTACGAGCGCTTCGTCGACGAGAACTTCCTCCGCAGCGCGAGCCACAGCGCCGGCGCGATCTGGGACACCGTCCTCCGCAAGGAGCGGAAGGGCGACTTCCTCGGCGCGACGGTGCAGGTGATCCCGCACATCACGAACGAGATCAAGGCGCGCATCCGCCGCTCGGCGGAAGCGACGCCCGCAGACGTCGTCATCTCCGAGATCGGCGGCACCGTCGGCGACATCGAGTCGCTGCCGTTCCTCGAGGCGATCCGCCAGTTCCGGCGCGAGGTCGGGACGGAGAACGTCTGTTACGTCCACGTCACGCTCGTGCCGTTCATCGAGGCGGCGGGCGAGCTGAAGACGAAGCCGACCCAGCACTCGGTCAACGAGCTGCGCCGGATCGGCATCCATCCCGACGTCATCGTCTGCCGCTCGCACGAGGAGCTCTCGCGCGACATCCGCGACAAGATCGCGCTCTTCGCCGACGTCGATCCGGGAGCGGTCGTCGCGAGCCCGGACGTCCCGGACGTCTACGAGGTGCCGCGCGTCCTGCAGAGCGAAGGGCTCGACCGTCTCGTCGGCGAGCATCTCGGGCTCGAGCTCGGCGAGCCGGACCTCGCCGACTGGGACGAGCTGCTCGAGCGCGTCCACAGTAAGCGGGACGTCGTCGAGATCGCGCTCGTCGGCAAGTACGTGAAGCTTCAGGACGCGTACCTCTCCGTCCACGAGGCGCTGAAGCACGGTGGGCTCGCGCACGGCTGCGCCGTCCACGTGCAGTGGGTGGACGCCGAGGACATGTCGTACGAGGAGACGGCCGAGCTGCTCGAGAAGGTCGACGGCGTGCTCGTGCCGGGCGGCTTCGGCTCGCGCGGCTGGGAGGGGAAGATCCTCGCCTGCCAGGTGGCGCGCGAGCGGCAGATCCCGTATCTCGGCATCTGCCTCGGCATGCACGTCGCGGTGTCGGAGTTCGCCCGGCACGTCGTCGGCCTCGAGGGGGCGAACTCGACGGAGATGGATCCCGAGACGCCGTTCCCGGTCATCGACCTGCTGCCGGAGCAGAAGGGGATCGAGGATCTCGGCGGCACGATGCGGCTCGGCGCGCAGGCGGTCGAGGTCGCCGAGGGGACGCGGACGCGGGAGTTGTACGGCGAGGCGACGATCCACGAGCGCCACCGGCATCGCTACGAGGTGAACAACGCGTATCGCGACCGGCTCGTCGAGGCGGGCCTCGTCGTGAGCGGCACGTTCCAGGAGGGGCGGCTCGTCGAGATCGTCGAGCTGCCGGGCCATCCGTGGTTCGTGGCGAGCCAGTTCCATCCGGAGTTCAAGTCGAGGCCGACGCGCGCGGCGCCGCTCTTCCGCGGCTTCGTCGGCGCGGCGCTCGAGCGGGCTCGTTCGCGCACCGGCGAGCGCGTCGCTGCGTGAGCGACGTCGTAGAGCTCTTTCTCGAGCTCGCGTCCATCCCGTCGCCTTCGGGTGAGGAGCAGGCGGTGGCGGACGTCGTCGTCCGTTATCTCCGCGGGCTCGGCCTGAGCCCGGGCGAGGACGACTTCGGCAACGTCTACGCGGGGCTCGAGCCGACGGCGGAGGGGACGCCGCTCTTCTTCTGCGCCCATCTCGACACGGTGCCGCCGGCCGGCGAGCTGCGGCCGGTGGTCGAGGACGGCGTGATCCGGAACGTGGGCGGGACGATCCTCGGGGGCGACAACAAGGCGGCGGTCGTCCAGATGCTCGAGGGGACGCGGCGCGTCCTCGTCGAGAACGTCGCGCACGCAGGGATCGAGCTCGTCTTCACGCGGCAGGAGGAGGTCGGCCTGCACGGGGCGGCGGCGTTCGACGCGACGCGGCTGCGGGCGAAGCTCGGTTTCGTCTACGACCAGGAGGGGCCGATCGGCGAGATCATCCTCGGCGCCCCGTTTGCGCAGGGGCTCGAGATCACGTTTCTCGGCCGGGCGGCGCATGCGGGCATGTCGCCGGAGGAGGGACGGTCGGCGATCCAGGCCGCGGCGAAGGCGATCGCGGACCTGCGGCTCGGCCGCGTGGACGAGGAGACGACGGCGAACGTCGGGGTCATCTCCGGTGGCACGGCGGGGAACATCGTTCCGGAGCGATGCTCGTTCGTCGCGGAGGCGCGCTGCCATGACGAGCGCAAGCTCGGCGAGCTCGTGCAGGAGATGCTCGACGTCTGCGCGTTCGCGGCGAGCGAGGCGGAGTGCGAGATGCAGAGCGAGTCGCGGAAGTCCTACCGCGGCTACCGCTTCGGGAAGAGCGAGGAGGTCGTCGGGTTAGCGGCGGCGGCGCTCGAGCGCTGTGGCCACGAGGTGCGGTACCGGTTGTCGGGCGGCGCAGCCGATGCGAACGTCTTCAACGAGCGCGGTCTCCGCTGTCTCAATCTCACGCACGGCGTCTACGACTTCCATAGTCCGAGCGAGCGGATCGCGGTGGTGGATCTCGAGGCGATGGTCGACGTGACGGTCGCGCTCGTCGAGGCTGCGCGGGCGTGAAGCCGGACGAGAGCCGCTCGGTGTGGGAGGGACGCCTGCTCGGGCTGACGGTCGAGCGCTGGGGCGAGAACGAGCGGGAGATCGTCGAGCATCCAGGCGCGGTGGCGATCGTCGCGGTCGACGAGGACGGCTTCGTCTGGCTCGTGCGACAGCTGCGGGAGGCGACGCGTGGGCGGCTGCTCGAGCTCCCGGCGGGCACGGCGGAACCGGGGGAGGAGCCGCTCGAGACGGCGCAGCGCGAGTTGCAGGAGGAGTGCGGGCTGACCGGTGGCGAGTGGAGCAGGCTGGCCGCGTTCTGGACGACGCCGGGCTTCTGCCGAGAGCGGATGGTGCTGTTCGCCGCGGAGGGAGTCGTAGCCGGGGAGGCGTCGCCGGCGGACGACGAGGAGCTCGAGGTCGTCCGCTGGCCGGTCGCCGAGATCGCCTCGCGTCTGGGCGAGATCGAGGACGCGAAGACGCTCGCGGGCCTCGTGCTCTATCTCCGGACCCGGCCGGAGTAGCCGCGGCCGAATCGGCGCCGACGCCGCACCCCCACCCAAAGGGCGGGGCCGCGGTCCCTCCGCCCTCGGCGTCGACGCTACCGGCTCAGCTGTCACGAGACCGTCAACGAGCCGAGAGAAACGCTGAAATCGGCGTTGCGTCTACGTGACGCCTTGCTCGCGAGATAGTGTCTCTCCGCCTTGCGGATCGGTGTTCCAAAGGAGATCAAGACCGACGAGTACCGCGTCGCGCTGACGCCGGCGGGCGCGCGGGAGCTCGTCCAGCGCGGCCACGACGTCATCGTCGAGAGCACGGCCGGCGACGGCAGCGCCTTCACCGACTCGGACTACGAGCGCGCCGGAGCCCGCCTTGGTTCGGTCGACGAGGTCTGGGCGGAGGCCGAGCTTCTCCTCAAGGTCAAGGAGCCGATCAAGCCCGAGTACGGGCGCCTCCGGGAGGGCTTGACGCTGTTCACCTACCTCCACATCGCCGCGGACGAGCCACTGACGCGCGCGCTCGTCGACAGCGGCATCGCGGCAGTCGCCTACGAGACGGTGGAGACGGACGACCGCCGGCTCCCGCTCCTCGCGCCGATGAGCGAGATCGCCGGCCGGCTCGCCCCGCAGGCGGCCGCGCACTTCCTCGAGAAGCCGCTCGGCGGCCGCGGCGTACTCCTCGCCGGGACGCCCGGCGTCCAGCCGGGACGCGTCGTCGTGCTCGGCGGCGGCATCGTCGGCTACAACGCGGCGATCATCGCGCTCGGTCTCGGCGCCCAGGTGACGATTCTCGAGCGGTCGATCGACCGGATGCGGCATCTCGACGAGATCCTTTCCGGCCGTGTGACGCTCCTCATGTCCTCGAGCCTCGAGGTGGAGGAGCGAATCGCGACAGCCGACGTCGTGATCGGCGCGGTGCTCATCCCGGGGGCGCGCGCCCCGAAGCTCATTAGCCGCGCGATGCTCTCGGAGATGCAGCCCGGCGCCGTGATCGTCGATGTCGCCATCGACCAGGGCGGTTGCATCGAGACGGCCCATCCGACGACGCACTCAGACCCGACTTACGTCGTCGACGGGATCGTCCACTACTGCGTTGCCAACATGCCCGGCGGCGTTCCCGTCACGTCGACGAAAGCGCTGACCAACGCGACGCTGCCCTACGTCGAGGCGATCGCCGAGCACGGTCTCGCGGAGGCGATCGCGCGCGACCGCGCCCTCGCCCGCGGCGTCAACGTTTTCGACGGGAAGATCACGTACGAAGCGGTCGCCGAGGCGCACGGGTTCGAGTACTCCCGGCTCGAAGACGTCCTGCCGCTAGCGCGGGTCTAGCCGTTCGACCTCTGGCCGGGCGTAAAGCGCACGACGACCCAGGTGATCGCCGCTGCGACGGCAACGACCCCGAGGCAATACACGACGAAGACGATGAGTCCGAGGGCGTTCGACACGGCCGACCTAGAATAGCCCGGTGCCCAGGGCGTGCGTCATCGTGCTCGATGCGGTCGGAGCGGGGGAGCTGCCGGATGCCGACCAGTACGGCGACGCTGGCTCAGACACGCTTGGCAACGTCGCGCGAGCCGTCGGCGGGCTCGATCTGCCGAGCCTCGAGGCGCTCGGGCTCGGCAACGTCGAGCCGCTCGAAGGATGTCCGCCGCAGCCCGGCGCGCCCGCCGTCGCCGGCCGGCTGATCGAGCGCTCGAAGGGGAAGGACACGACGACTGGCCACTGGGAGCACATGGGGATCGTCACCGCGACGGCGTTCCCGACGTATCCGCACGGCTTCCCGCACGACGTCATCGACCCGTTCATGCACAAGACCGGCCGCGGCGTGATCGGCAACAGGCCGGCATCCGGCACCGAGATCATCCAGGAGCTCGGCGAGGAGCATCAGCGGACGGGCAAGTGGATCGTCTACACGTCGGCCGACTCCGTCTTCCAGATCGCCGCGCACGAGGAGACGATCCCGCTCGACGAGCTCTACGCCGCCTGCCAGGCGGCACGCGAGATCCTCACGGGCAAGCACGCCGTCGGCCGTGTCATCGCGCGGCCGTTCACCGGCGAGCCGGGCAACTACGTCCGGACGCCGAACCGGCACGATTACTCGCTCGAGCCGCGCCGCCCGAACTACCTCTCGCTCGTCCGCGACGCCGGCCGGAAGGTCTACGGCGTCGGGAAGATCGGCGACATCTTCGCCGGGCAGGACATCGACGAGTCGCATCCGACGAAATCGAACATCGAGGGGATCCAGGTGACCGAGCGGCTTCTTCAGGAAGTCGACGAGGGATTCATCTTCGTCAACCTCGTGGAGACGGACATGCTCTGGGGCCACCGCAACGACCCGGTCAACTTCCACCGCTGCCTGCAGGACTTCGACCGGCGTCTGCCCGACCTCCTCGAGGCGCTGCGGCCGGGCGACCTCCTGATCATCACCTCGGACCACGGTTGCGACCCGACGACGCCGTCGACGGACCACTCGCGCGAGCACGGGCTGCTCCTCGCCTACGTCGAGGGGCGCAACGCAGCCGGACAGATCCACGCAGGCGAGTTCGCAGACGTCGGGGCGACCGTCAACGCCTGGCTCGGCGGCAACCCGCCCTCGCGCGGGATTCCCGGGCAGCCGATCGTCGCGCCCTAGCAGTGCCGGAGCTGCCGGAGGTCGAGACCGTCCGTCGCGCGCTCGAGCCCGTCCTCGCCGGACGGCGCTTCGCGCGCGTGACGATCGGCGACCCACGGCTCGTCCGGCCCTTCGAGCCGGCCGAGGTGGCGGCCGAGCTGGAGGGCGAGCGCGTCGAGAGCGTCGGGCGCCGCGGCAAGTATCTGATTGTTCGGTTCGAGAGCGGTCGCGTTCTCCTGATCCACCTCCGGATGACGGGGAGCCTGCTGCACGCGCCGCGCGGAACGCTCCCGGACGATCCGCATCGACGCGCCGTTGTCAAGTTAGACGACGGGTCGGACGTCGCCTACCGCGACGTGCGGCGCTTCGGGACCTGGCTCTTGCTCGAGCCGGGGGAGCTGGAGCCGTACCTCGAGGCGAAGGTCGGGGACGAGCCGCTCGACGCGATGTTCACGGCGGCGAGGCTGGGGGAGAGGCTCGCCGGCCGGCGCGGCGCGCTCAAGGCCGCGCTCCTCGACCAGCGCACGCTCGCCGGCCTGGGGAACATCTACGTCGACGAGGCGCTGTGGCGTGCGCGCCTCAGCCCGCTTCGGCCCGCGGGAAGTCTCGACCGCGCCGAGCTGGGCCGTCTCCAGCGCGGCATCCGCACGGCGCTCGAGCACGGGCTCGCGCGGCAGGGATCGACGCTGCGCGACTACCGGCTCCCGGACGGCAGCGGCGGCTCGATGCAGGACGAGTTCCACGTCTACGGCCGCGGCGGGGAGCCGTGCGACCGCTGCGGCACGCCGATCGCGCGCATCCGCATCGCGGGACGGAGCAGCTGGTTCTGCCCGAGCTGCCAGCCGGAGCAGCCCGCGGCGCCTCAGGCTGCGAGGAGCTCGGCGAGGCGCCCCTCGCGGTCGAGGCGCCAGAGCTCCGTGTAGCCGCCGATCGGCCGGCCGTCGACGACGATCTGCGGCACCGTCCAGCCGCCCGTCAGGTCGAAGACCGTCTGGCGGAAAGCGGGATCGTCGTCGAGCGAGATCTCCTCGTACGCGACGCCGCGGGAGTCGAGAAGCGTCTTCGCGCGGACGCAGTAGCCGCACCAGCGGGTCGTGTAGATGCGGATCCTCGGCATTACCGATTACAACGCATACGCGCCCCGAAGTGTTCCCCGACGCCACTTCTAGACTGGACAGGCCATGGCCGGAAGGGCGTACAGCACCGAGGCGGTAGTCCTCCGGTCGATCCGGCTCGGAGAGGCCGACCGCGTCCTCCACCTCTACACGCGCGCCGGCGGCCGGGTCGGCGCGGTGGCGAAGGGCGTGCGGAAGACGATGTCGCGCTTCGGCGCACGGCTCGAGCCGCTCTCGCACGTCGAGCTCGTCCTCCATCGTGGCCGCGGCGAGCTCGAGACCGTGACCGCCGCGCAGCTCGTCGAATCGCACCGCGACGCGCGCGAGGACTACTACCGCTTCTCGGTCGGGATGATCGGGGCGGAGGCGATGCTGCGCCTGTTCAGCGAGCAGGAGCCGAACGAGCGTGCCTTCCTCGCGGTGACCCGCTTTCTCGCTCTTCTCGACGAGACGCCACACGTCGCCGACCGGCCGGCGCTCGACCCGCTCGGGCTCGCCTTCCAGCTCAAGCTGCTCTGGCTGTCCGGCTACCTCCCGCACGTGTCCGGCTGCGCCGAGTGCGGGGCGGAGGACGCGCCGCTCGTCGGCTACTCGCCGCGGGCCGGCGGCGCGATCTGCTCCCGCTGCGCGGTCGGGGCAGAGGCGATCGGGCTCGCCGCGGAGGGAGTCGCAGGGATCGTGGCGCTTCTCGCGCAACCGCTCGCCGACGCCGTGCCGCTCGGTCTCTCGGAACGCGCGCGGCGGGACGCGCTCCGCGTCGTCACCGCCTCGTACGAGTACCACGGCGGCTTCCGGCTGCGGACGTTGAGCGCATGAGGCGCGAGCTCGGGGGCGGCTACGAGCTCGACGACGATCCTGGCCGGATCGACGTCGACGCCGTCCACGCCTTCATCTCGGAGGAGTCGTACTGGGCACAGGGCCGGCCGCGCGACCTCGTCGAGCGGCTCGTCCGCGACTCCGCCCGCGTCGTCGGCCTGTACAAGGACGGCGCCCAGGTCGGCTTCGCCCGTGCCGCGAGCGACGGAGCGAACATCGTCTATCTCGCCGACGTCTACGTCCTCGCGGGGCACCGCGGCCGCGGCCTCGGGCTCGAGCTGGCGCGAGAGATGGTCGAGAACGGCCCGCTCGCCGACAGGACGTGGCTGCTCCACACCCGCGACATGCACGCGCTCTACGCGAAGCTCGGCTTCGGACCGCCGAGCGAGCGGCTGATGGAACGCTCGCGGCCGCGCTAGGTCGCGGGGGCGAAGACGTCGAAGTAGAGCGTGCCGCGCTCGCAGACGCTCGTCGGCGGCTGCAGCGGTGCGTCGACCGTGCCGCCGCCGTCCGGCGTGACACGGAGCGTCGACGCCTTCGGCTGACAGGAGCCGCTCTGCGCGTCACCAGGCCCCGGGACGCTCGGCGAGAAGCGCGCCTGTGTCACGGCCGAGCTGCCCGGCGCAAGCGTCACCGGCTTGGCGCTCGCGCCCGCCTGCGCCGCCGCGACGTGGGTCGGCAGCGCCGCGCCGGCGGCGGAGAGGAGTTGCGCCTGCGGGAGCCCGAAGACGTAGCAGCGCGTCTGGGACGTGTTCGTCAGCTTCAGGAGGTACGCGACCTGGCCGGCGCCCTGGCTGCCGGCGACGAGAGCGAACGTGCCGGAGAGCTCGCTGCCCGTGCACGGCGAGGTCGAGGCGCCCGAATTCGTGACCGTCCGTGTCGACGTGACGGTGACGGTGCGGACGCGCGTCGTCGTGACGGTCTTCGTGCCGCTGCCGCCGAGGCCGCAGCCGGCCGCCGTCAGCGCGATTGCGGCGAGCGCCAGTCCCGTTCCAGCGCCTCGTCCAGCCAGGCGCGGACGCCGGAGATCGGCAACCGCTCCTGGGCGAGCGAGTCCCGCTCCCGGACGGTGACGGTCTCGTCCTCGAGCGTCTGTTCGTCGACGGTGAAGGCCCACGGTGTTCCTATTTCGTCCTGGCGGCGGTAACGCCTTCCGATCTGTCCGCCTTCGTCGTGCTCGACGAGGTGGTGGCGCCGCAGTTCCTCGTAGAGGTTGCGGGCGCGGGTGGCCATCCCTTCGTCCTTGGCGATGAGCGGGAGCACAGCGGCCTTCACGGGTGCGATCTTGGGGTGAAGCCGGAGGACGACGCGCTGCCGGTCGCCAACGACCTCCTCGTCGTAGGCGTCGCAGAGGAA
>Ga0070741_10003805_pt1 | contig 36381 bp, 26 predicted proteins | sample Coa_R1_4_FD_66440 | JGI IMG/M metagenome (GOLD analysis project Ga0070741, IMG submission 66440) | Surface soil microbial communities from Centralia Pennsylvania, which are recovering from an underground coalmine fire - Coalmine... | ecosystem: Environmental > Terrestrial > Soil > Unclassified ... | reverse complement strand
GACGGAAAAACGGTGTCCGCCGCGATATCGCTGCTGACCTGCCAGGGCTTGATTTTTTTGAAATCGTCTGTATTGACGGTAATCTCAACGGTCGGGATGTAGCCGCCCTGTTTCTGAACCAGCAGAGAGTAAGAAGGCTGGCCGGAACCCTGGTTGACTGCATGCGGTACATACCACGAGAGGGTAATGTAGGAGGTGCAGTTTTTGGGCGTCACGGTCAATCCTCCCCACATGGCGCGCCCCGGCAGATCGCTGGTGAGCGCGGTCGGTGCGCCAAGCTTATCAATCGGCCACGCCTGGTGGAACAGGCGGTCTCCGAGCGAGTAGTTCCCGCTTGGGCAGTAACGGGCGTTACTTGGGAAAGATGTATTATATTGTGCGCAGTCATTTTTTTGCGGCTGCGGCGGATTGTTGCCGCTAGTGCCGCCACCGCCGTTGGAAGGTGGTGGCTGGTTTGGCTTGCAGAGCGCCTGACCGGTATCGAAGCCATCGCCCCAGAGGAATTGCGCTGATTGCGGGACGTAGACGCGGATGTAGTCGGCGTAGGTATCGAAGCCGTAGACCGGACCGGTCTGGCGATAATCGAGCGTGATGGTGAGCGTATGGGTAGCGCCGCCCTGGCTATCCAGCACGACATCATCTTGCTCGGTGGTATGCACGTACTGGCTGGCTTTGCTGATGCTGATATTGGCCTGCACCACCATGAAGCCGTCCCGTTTGCTGAACGTGTTCATGGCGCCGCTATAGCCGTGCTCGACCAGCCATTGCTCGGCGGTGGGATCGGTAAAGTAGATCTCCAGGTCGCGCGACTGTAAATCTTTGGTCGCGACTTTGATAATGTCCAGCAGTTTCTTGGTGGGGAGATGGCGCACGCGGTCGAGCAGCATACTGCCGACCAGCGAGGTGAAGGCTTTGCGTACCGCGTGACTGTTATCTCCGGTCTTCTCACGTTCGAGCGCAATTGCATTGTAATTTTGCTGGTAGTAGTGCAGGCGATCCTCCAGATTTTTTGAAGTAATCGTCTCGTTGTATTCGCTGATATGAATCGGCCCGGTCACGTCGAGAATATGTCCGATAAAGGTAGGCGTGAAGGAGATATCGCCATCGACGGGGCCGCCTCCCTCTTCCTCAAAGACTTGCATGCTCATACGGGCGGTGGTTGGATAATCGGCTGAAAGATTGGAGTCGCGCAATCCCCAGTTGCCGAAATTCATCCAGCTCCGATACTCTGGGGGCGCGGGACGCCCGAGTTCGATGCCATTGCCGGCATAATCCAGCAAAGCGACATCGCGCAGGTTGAAGGGGGCCATGCTGCCATCCTGAATTTGCAAAATGCCATACTGGCCGGTAAAGCCGCCACTGGGGCGCAACTCGCCACGGTCCATCGTCTGGACCAGGAAACGCCTCTGTTGTCCCACACCGAGCAACCAGGCGATTGGCGGCACCAGGCTCTGTACCTGCGTAATCATATCGCGCGCCTGCGGTAACAGGTTCAACAGTCCGACCAGCTCGGCTTTCTGTTTATCGCTGATAGGGATGTCCTTCAAATTTACCTGGCTCATATTCGATTGAACGTCATCAATATAATAGAGCGCATGAATTAATGTGCCCTCAATGGTCGAGATGTCCGCGGCGGAGATTAAGGGCTTTGAGGAGCTATTAGCCAGCGGCGAGCCATGAATCACGCGGGCCGCGATTAAGCCGACATTACTTACCTCCTGCCCCATGCGCGATACGTCCAGGGCTACCTGTACCAGGTGTTTCGCGGCTACCAGCTCGCGGCTGTAGCTGGGCGAGAACTGATTGACCGCCGATTGCACGTCTGGGCGCTCTACCATGCGCTGGAGCTGGGTAAAATCGCCCTCCGCCGCGCTAAACTCCTTCTGGACCTGCTGCAGCTTCACCGGGTCGAGGGCAGCCGTTGGATCGTCTTTTGAGATTGGCAGCAGCGTCTTGACGGCGAGCAGATGGTTGATGCCATCATGCACTGTAGTATTCACACTGTTGTAGAGATTATAGGCCGTCAGCCCGACGCCCAGCGGCACCAGTATCCCCAGCATGATGACCACCAGCACGGTAATGCTCACGATGCGATGAAGATTGCGCTTATTTGTACTTCTGGCGGTGCGCTGTCGACGTTTATAAGCTATATGCCTCGGACTGGTAATGTGCTTATCGCTGGAGAAAGACTGCCGGTTCCTTCGGATATAGCGAGATGTGAGAGAGCCGACTATCTCTTCTGAGGGGATCTTTATCGGCGCAGAAAGAGCGGCGGAGAGTTTATCAGGAAGAGCGTTTCCTATCTTCTTTAAGATAAGGGCTCCCGCTCCCACCAGTGATTGCTTGTTATCCTCGTCAGCCGTCTCCTCCTCGAACTCTACTATATCAGCCTCGTCATCGAAAGACATAGGTGTCACGGCTTCGTCTGGCGCTTCCTCTTCGATTGCAGCCGCATCTAACGTGTCATCGAAGGAAATGGGAATTGTAATCTCGTCAGATGGCTCCTCTTCAATTTCCTCTGCATCAACCTCGTCGTGGTCGGATATGGCCATCTCGTCAGGTGTCTCTTGCTGATCAGCGGGGATGGTATGCTCTGCTACTGTGGGTTCTTGTTCGGCGGCGGGTAAAATATCGGTGATATCAGATATGGCAATCTTTTGTGTAGCAATTGCGGGCAGGGTATCGTCCTCATCTGGCATCTGAACGTCTGCTTCAGTTGCCTCTTCCGCATTCTCTATATGCTCAATAGCGTCGGATTCTTGATGAGCAGGCGCTTCAGCCACGGTTTGAGTGGCGGGCGTATCGATTGGCTCGTCGTCGGCGGCTGGTGCTTCGCTCTCCTGTATGGAGGGGGAATGATCAACAACATTGGCTCCCAGGGTGAGCGCGCGAAATCCCCAGGTGGTGCCATCTTCGTGCTGCATCAGGCATTGTCGCGCCAGCTCCAGCAATTGTTCTGCCGGGAGATGATGTTCCGTCGCGATCTCTTCAACGGGCCGGTCCGTTGTGAAGTAGACTGTGATGGCAGCCTTGCGTCTATAATAATGCTTTCTTCCTCGTTTGTTCAAACGCTGGACATCAACTGTGGGCCAGGAAGAGATATCCTGTTGACGTCCCTTGTTGGGAGAAGAATGTTTCTCATGTATATCAAGCAATGTTGTTACCCCCGCGGCGCGTATACATAAAAATGAAAGTTATGTATGGTAAAAACGATACTATCATAATTTAAATGGGAACCCATAATATTTATCGGGCAGACAATTCGTTTGTAACCTACATTACCCTGAAAGTCAAGGAAAATTCAGTGAAATACATCACTTTCTGTATGCAATTTATCATAGCTATCAGGGAAGTTCCTCTAATAAAATAGACGCAGAAACAGGTAAATTAGTTTCTTTTCTCATGAAAACTCAGCAAAAAGGGCTAGAGCGGAGGAAAACAGTTCTGATGGTCGTAAAAAGGTTATCAACCTTTTTACGACCATCAGAAGAAACAAACTCCTTTGGAATGTTCCGCGTTCCAACGCTGCTGACACGCTGGCAGGGCAGGGGCAAGCCCTGCCCCTACGGAACGCGGAAATGAACTATTTTACCTTTGCCGTGAGGGCGTTTAGCTGCTCTTGCAGTTTGCGGTTCGCCTCGCGTACTTCATCCAGATCTTTGCGTAGCAGCTTGAGCTGCTCGTCGCTCTTGTCGCTGGTCTGTAGCATATGTGCGGCCTCGCGCATTAATCGCTGGGCCCCGGAGTCCAGTTCGGCTCCTGCCTGGCGCTCGAGTGTGTCAATCGCGCGTTTCTCGCCCAACGACGCCAATGCCATTGATGCAGTCATGCGAACTGGTCCCCAGCTATCATGCTCAACTGACTGGAGCAGCCCGGTTACGGCCCGTTGACGCGCCTCTTCACTATAGAGATAGCGATTGTTGCCAAGCACAAGCAAACCTATGGCAGAGGCGCGGCGCAGCATCGGGTGGTTGCTGCTGTTGTTGAGATAACTGACGAGGATATCGACCGCCCGATCCTCACCAGTTGCCCCGAGACCGCTAAAGATGCCACGCTGGACAAAGCTCATCCATGACGGGCGCTCGATGATTTTTGTCAGGAGGTCAACACTGCCCACCGTTCGTGTTTTCCCAAGAGCTTCGGCTGCCGCTGCTTCCACTCCGTAGCTAGCGTCGCCTCCTTCGAGAATGGGGCGTAATACATCGGCGGATCGCTGCGCCAGTTCCGCCTGCTGAGGAGCCTGGAAATCGCCTAGCGCTTGTACAATTGCTTCGCGCACGCGTGAATGTTGAACGGGGTCGAGAGCTTGCAACGCCTGGATGAGCGCCGTTTGCGCTTTTTCGGTGCCGATTTTGCCGAGCGCAGCGGCGGCAGTGACACGCACTCCCCAGAACGCGTCGTTGTTCAGCGTATTGACGAGCGCCTCAAGGCTTTCGTTTTCGTTCCGCTCGCCCAGAGATTCCGCAGCTTCTATGCGCCCGAGCACATCAGGATCATGTGCGAGCTGGTAGCACAGCATGCCTGTGGGACGGTCGAACTTCAGCGTCTTGAGCAGCCAGCCATCTGGGTCAATGCGGATCATCAGCGGCCTGCGTTCTAGCGGAATGTAGAAGCTCTGCTCAGCCTGTCCATCCTCTCCCAGCATGACGCGCAGCGGTATGGTGCGCGTCTCTGTTGTATGTTTATCGCTGGCCGCCTCTTCTGATGTCGGGATAGTAATGGTGAGATCAAGGGGAGTGACGAAACATGGGGTCAGGTCATCGACCTTCTGCGTCTGCTTGATTTTGAGGTTGAGCATATGGCTCTCGTCATCCCAGGCATGATGTACTTCGAGCGCGGGATAGCCGCCACTATAGATCCACTGTTGGAAGAATTGACCCAGGCTGCGACCGCTCACCTCTTCCACTGTGCGCTCCAGGTCGGCGGTAATCACTTCTTTTTCGCGGTATCGCTCAAGATACGCCTTGATTGCGCGCCTGAACGTTGCGTCGCCGAGCTGGTGGCGCAACATATGCAGCACCCAGCCGCCCTTATTATAGAGATGTCCGTCAAAAAGCTCGAAGCCCTGGTCGTAGTAGACGTGGTAGACCACCGGTCGCCGGTAGCGGGCATCCTCCTGGAGATAGCCTTTTTTGACATTGAGCATAGAGTATTTAAACCAGTCGGCGCCCAGGTCGTGCTCGCTCCACAGCTCTTCAAAATACGTGGCAAAGCCCTCGTTGAGCCAGCCATTAGCCCAGTCGCGACAGGTCACGAGGTCGCCGAACCACTGGTGAGCCAGTTCGTGTGCGACAACCGGCACCAGATCAACATCCAGCGCGGCCTTCTGATCGAGCAGTAAAGCAAAGCTATGCGTGGTTGCGGTCGTGTGCTCCATCGCGCCCGTATAGATCTCCACCACTGTCTGAGCGTACTTATCGTACGGATACTCGACGCCGGTGAAGTCTGAGTAGAAGGCCATCATCGCGGGTGTCTTACCCATGAGCAAGAGGGCATCATCTTTGCGGTCCTTGCGCACGTAGTAGTTTACCGGCTTACCCTTATAGCTGTCTTCGATGACGGCGAAATCCGCCACGACCAGCGAGATCAGGTAGGCAGCATGCTGGACGTCGTGGCGCCAGTGGTGAGTCTTGGTCGCGCCGTTGTCGGTGACGCTGAGCAAATTGCCGTTGGAGACGGTCAGGAACTGGGCAGGCACGGTGACGATAATCTCTGTGGTGGCGCGATCATTGGGCGCGTCGTGGCAGGGGAACCAGTGGCTATGGTAACGCGGCTGTCCGAAGGTCCAGGCTTGCACGGGGCGGCTCGGATCTTCGGGGGCAGGTTTGATGAAGTGCAATCCTGTACGCGGCCTGGCATGATACGTAACCGCGATAGTAAATTCCTCACCGTGGTGATAGGGGCGATCTAGCGTGACGATCAGCTTTTTATTGGTGACGCTATAAGCCAGGTCGGTGCTGTCGGCCAGCGCCACCTTTTCGATTTGCAGCTCTACCGCATCAAAGGTGATCGTTCTGGCCTCTTCATACAGGGTAGAAAAGGTTGTATATGCGGTCCCGCTGATGGTTTCTTGCTCGAAATCGAGGGTGATTTCTAACCTGACGTGCTTCACATCGGCTGGCCGGTCAGGAGCATATTGCACTTTATCGCCGGGCAGTTCAAAGGCATGGGCCTTAGGCGTTGGCTGACCGTGCAAAAAAAATAGACTATAGCCGTTTCCGATGTCCATCGTGTGGGCGTAATTACAGTTTGGCAAAATAACTCTCCTCTCAGTCGCTACGTTTATCACCGAACGTTTCCTCTTCCTCCACAATACCCGTAATTATACACATTTTTCGAACCTCTGCATCATCTGGTACGTAGCTGTTATAGTTAGGTATATCTCATTTTAAAGAAAGGCCAGTGTATGCGTACAGTCACCCCTCGGATTAACCGCATCTCCCAAATTGTACGCTTCTTTAGAGTCTCGCGGCTGCTTTTATGGACGATCTGGACGATTTATCGTGAGCGGCGACGCGTGATTCGAGCGCGTGAGCGAGGAAACTACGAGGTGCAGCCAAATATCGACGTGTTGATCGAGGTGCTGGTTGCATTCCGCAAGACCGCGATCAAGCTGGGTGTCCTGATGATTAAGCTGGGACAATTCCTCAGTTCGCGGGCTGATTTGTTGCCTGAGCAGGCATTGAGCGTACTGAGTTCGTTGCAGGATGAGGTGCCGCCCGCCCCCTTTGAGCACGTTGTCGCGGTCATCGAGTCCGAACTGGGCAAGCCTGTGGAGCAGCTATTTAGCGTGCTGGAGCGGAAGTGTACCGCCGCGGCCTCGCTCGGTCAGGTTCACAAGGCCGTGCTGGCAGCGACCGGCGAAACGGTGGCCGTCAAGGTCCAGCGCCCGCACATCGAACAACTGGTAAATATGGATTTGAGCACCCTGAAGTTTGTGATCTGGCTCATTTCGCGCTTTGTCGATACCAGCGATTTCATCGATCTGATGGGCATCTATCGCGAGTTCAAGCGTACAGTCCATGAAGAGATCGACTATGTGACCGAAGCTGCCAATGCGAAACGTTTCCGCGAGATGTTTCAGGATGATCCGACTATTTATATTCCCCGCATCCATGACGACTATCTCTCGCGCCGCGTGCTGGTGCTGGAATGGGTGGCTGGCATCAAAATTAACGATTACGCGGCTCTTGATGCTGCTGGCATCAACCGCCTCGAAGTGGCAAAACGCGCGGTAAGCTCTTACTTTTACCAGTTTTTTGAGGAAGGCTTTTTTCACGCGGACCCCCATCCTGGCAATATCTTCATCAAGCAGGGATCGCCCGCCTCTGGTCCGGTGATTGCCTTTGTTGATTTTGGCATGGTGGGGACGCTGACGAAAAATATGAAGAAAACGCTCAAAGACCTGTTTCTGGGCTTTGTGATGCGCGATTCCAGGTCTCTCGTCAATGCTCTGCTCAAGCTGGGATTTATTGGCGAGGGGGCGAACCTGGCCTCTATCGAGCGGGCATTGTCGTTGATGCTGGAGCAGTATTATGGCATGACGCTGGGAGAGGTGCGCGAGCTGGACATTCCCGAAGTGGGGCGAGAGGTCGAGAATCTGCTCTATGGTCAGCCCTTTCAAGTTCCTGCTCAGTTCGCCTTTACCGGGCGCGCGATTGGGACGCTGGTGGGCGTATCCACGGGACTCGCGCCCGATTTCAACTTTGTTGAGGTCGCAACCCCCTACGCGCGCCGCTTCCTGGGGCTTGATGCCGAAAGTATGGGGCAGACGGCCCAGGAGTTGCTCTCCCAGGTGATGGACATAGGGAGGGTATTGCTAGAGCTGCCGCGCTCACTGGAGCGGGTGGTCAACAAAATCGAAACGGGCCAGGTCGAGGTCAGGCTTACCGATGCGCCTGCGCCAGGGCGCGGCCTGGGGCGCAGACGCAGAAGAGGGAACAGGAATAGCGTACCCTCCAACGGTGGTGGCGGAGGGCTCTCCCTGGCGTTTGCATCTGTGGCCTCCCTGGCCGGAGGCGTCTTTTTGACCAATGCGCACCTGTTCGCCCCTGGCTGGTTCTGCCTCGGTCTGGCAGGCATAACCACGCTGAGCCTGATATTGAGGAGATGACTCAATAACCGGTTACAATAACGCCCATCCTTCGCCCTCTCGCCTGACGCGCCCTTCGCGTTCCAGCTTGAGCAGGTGCGCCTCGACCGAGCGAGCGGCAACCGGGTGTAGTTTGGGATCGACGTCGAAATAGATGCGCTCGACCATAGCGGGAATGGCCGTGCCTGCGGGCAACGTTTGCAGCACCGCTATCACCTGCTGTTCGCGCAGCATGCGATGAGCAATATACTCGCTGAGCTTGCCTTGCGGATCTTCGATCTTAGGGCCATGCGAGGGGACCATCTCTTTGATCTCCATCTGCTGCAAGCGTTTGAGCGAATTCAGGTAGTCCAGCAGATCGCCATCAGGGGGGCTGATCACGACCGTGCCCGTACCCGCGATCAGATCGCCAGCGAAGAGCACTCGCGCCTGCTCCAAAAAGTAGCAATGGTGGTCGAAGCGATGGCCCGGCGTGTGAACGGCGCGCAACGTATCACCTCCCACAGAGAACGTTGCCCCATCGGGCACCTCTTCGTCCGCAATCGGCACGCCTTTGCGGTTGAAGGCGTGGATCGGCACGTTGAGGCGCTCGCGTAAAATGGCGGCGCCGCCGATGTGGTCGGGGTGCCCATGCGTAATCAAGAGGCGCTTGATGCCGCCGCGCGCCTCGCCCTCGCGCACAATAGCGTCAAGATGAGCAGGATTGTCGTCGGCGGGATCGATTACCAGCGCGCCGGTGGGTTCGCTGCCTAAAACAAGCGTATTCGTTCCCGGCCCCGTCATTATCGAGGCGTTGGGGGCGAGAATAATCGTATAGGTCTCTGGCATACATGTTCCTCATTTGATCGCATACTATTTTTATATTTTCCAGGCGTTATCCGCGTCTTCGGGCAGGTAGACGTGGGGCTTGCCATCTTTCTGGGTGAGGATGGGCAGATGTGTTGCCACATGGCGTAGGGCCGCCGCGTCAAGCGCCTCCTGGACGGTGCGGAAGGCGGACAGGTCGCGCAACTGATGGAAGGTGGGAAAGGCGATGGGGATTTCGCCGCGCTTAAAGCGATCAAGGGCGTCCGCGGGCCGTATCCAGACGCCGTCGCTCGTTTCTACCTGGTCGTAAGCAGCTTCTTGTTCGAGGGGAGCGGTGGCGAGGAAAAAGTGGGTATCGTAGCGTTTAGGTAGCCCTTCGGGGGTGATCCAGTGGGCGAAGTAGGCAAGATGGTCGGTCGCGAGAACGAGATGCTCGCCCTGCGCCATCCCTACCAGGGAGCCTTTACGCTCGTTGAAAGACTGGCGATAGCCGGTAAAGCGCGCCGCAGTCTCATCCGTGATGGTGAGCATTTCCCCATTGCGATAGGCGAGCAGCACGTTGGCCTCTTCGAATAATTCGCGGATCGCAGCCGCGCGCGCGCCGCTCCCCAGAGCTGTACGTCCCTCCGGGTCTGACGCTGTGGAGGCTATTGGCTTGCACAGCCCGTCGGTCTCTTCGGCTAGATGATCATCAGGAGAAACTGAGCCGCCTGGAAAGACGTATAGGTTGGGCATAAACTCGCTTTGCACGGCACGCTGTACCATGAAAACCTCAATTCCCGCTGGCCCAGATTCCGCGTCGCGCAACAACATTACGGTGGAAGCTAGCCGGGGCTGTACTGGCATCACATCGTTCTCCATTCTGAAATAAAAGTACGTTTTGGCGCATTCTGTAACCTCGTAGTAGACGTGGGTAGGCGATAAATCGCATAGGACGCGATAAAGCGGGTCCCTACGCAGGATGTACGAGGTTGGTTTCCTTGCGTTTATAGTACCATATTGACAGGGCTAAATTATCTTGTGGTATGCTTTTTTCGTAGCAAGTTTTTAGCTGTTGCATATCCACGGCTTCTGCTATAATGCCTGAGTCTATTATGTAGCCGCTAAGGTCGGCACAGGTCTACAAAGAAACTGGTGCGCAGATGCCTATCAACAAAAATCATGTATTACGCAATGCTGTATCTTTACGGGTCGGGCTGATTGGCGATCCGGTTGCCCATTCCCTATCGCCCCGGTTTCAGCAAGCAGCTCTGGATGCGTGCGGCATTGCAGCACGTTACGAGTTGTGGCTGACGCCCGCGGATAAACTGGTTGAGCGTGTCCGCTCGCTGTGCGATAAAAATTGCCTGGGAGCCAACGTGACGATCCCCCATAAACGGGCGGTCCTGCCATTGCTGGATAAGATTGACCCGCTGGCAGAGCGGATCGGGGCGGTCAATACTATCGTGCATCGTGACGATTATCTCTATGGGTATAATACCGATGCGCCCGGCCTGTTATATGCGCTCCAGGAGCAGGGCGTTGGGAAAGCCGGACCAGGCGGGCAGATAAGCTTGAAAGGATATACTGCGGTGCTGCTGGGTGCGGGTGGCGCGGCTCGGGGCGCGGCTTTTGCGCTCACCGGCGCAGGTGTCGAGCGCCTGATCATTCTCAATCGTCATCTTGAACGCGCTCAAATGCTGGCCGCCGATGTGCAGCAGTATTACGATGGGCCGGTTTTTAGCTTAAACGATCCGGCCTTTTTGATCCCCCATCCCTCCGCCATTATTATTAACGCGACCTCTTTAGGCATGCATGAAGATGCCAGCGTACTCCCTACCGAGGTGCTGGCCCGTTTCGATGCGGACACCTTCGTATACGATATGATTTACAATCCGAGCCAGACGTATCTGCTATGCCAGGCCCGCACGATAGGTTTGCGCAGTGCCAACGGCTTATCGATGCTTTTACACCAGGGTGCCCTATCCTTCACGCTCTGGACGGGCAAGCCTGCGCCATTGGGCGTGATGAGAGCGGCTTTAGAATAGATCGGAGATCGCTTCCATATCAAAGCGGCCTCCCTCACAGCATATAACCCTGAGCGCGACCAGGATGGCAAAACGTTACAGATGGGATTGCGTCTGCTCAACGCGCTGGCGGAGAGTGCAGGCCGCTAATGTTATAGAATAGATGAAAACACATCTTTCAAGGAGAATTTCATGAAGTTTGTCAGCTTTTCTACTCCTGAAATACCGGAGCCGCACCTGGGCCTTGTGCGAGATGAAGAAGTGGTCGATGTGGATCTGGCTGGCCGAGCCCTCCAGGTCGCCGTACCCGATCAGATGCTAGACCTGATTGATCGGTATGAGCAATACAAACCGGGCGTGCAGGCGATACTGGACAAGACCGGGGACCGCCGCTTTAGCCAGGTCCGAACCTTTACCGAGATCGGCGCCGCGCACGCGCTTAATGCTGTACAACTGGCCGCGCCCATTCCCCGCATACGCAAAAACGTCTTATGCGTCGCGATCAACTACCGCGAGCATGCGCAGGAGACGGGACATATCCGCGAGCACAAAGGCGTTCCCCCAGAGATCCCCGTATTTTTTACTAAAGCTCCAACCGCCATCAATGGTCCCTATGGCGAGATTGTCATCGACCCGGCGGTCTCACAGGAGATCGACTGGGAGACTGAACTGGCAGTGATTATTGGCAGGCGCGGGAAGAACATCCGAGAAGAGGATGCGCTCTCGTATATTTTTGGCTATAGCGTCCTGAATGATGTCACAGCCCGCGATTTACAGGCTCGTCACAAGCAATTTTTTAAGGGCAAGAGCCTGGATGGTTCCTGTCCAATGGGACCGTGGATCACCACCGCCGATGAGATTGCCGATCCGCAGAATCTCAATCTCAGTCTGCGCGTCAACGGCGTGACCAAGCAAAGCTCGAATACTCGCTTGATGATCTTTCCCATTCCCGTGCTGATCGCTACACTCTCGCGCGGCATGACGTTGGAGCCTGGGGACATCATCGCGACCGGAACCCCCAGCGGCGTCGGCTTCTCGCGCACCCCGCCCGAGTTCCTCAAGCCGGGCGATATCATGGAGACCGAGGTCGAGCATATCGGCGTTATCAGGAATGCGGTGGTGAGTATAGGTTAAAACATGGGTGAAATGCCGTAGGGGTCTGGATGTCCTCCGTTCGCTCCAGGCGCTAGAGCGCATGATCGAGGCCGTGTGCGCGTTTCTCGACCGCCACGATCCAGGCAAAGGGAGGCAAATTTTAGGGTAGCGGATGCAAGATCACTACGGGAATCTTGCGAGTCGTCTGTCTGGCATAGGCTTCCCACGGAGGATTGTGGGCAATGAGCCGCGGCCACAGTTGGGTATACTCCTCTGGTCCGGCTATGGTAGCCAGCGCGGCCTGCTGGCGGCGTCCCACCTGGATGCGCACATGAGGATTGCTGAGTAAATTGTGGTACCAGCCTGGATGATGGTCTTGCCCGTTATTACTGGCGACAATTACATAATTGGCTCCATCAGGCATGTATTGTAAAGTGTGACGGCGCGTCTTGCCGCTTTTGCGCCCGGTGGTAGAGAGGACCAGCATGCTCATCTTCCCCAGGCGACTTCCGAGCCGCCCGTTGCTCTTTTCGTATATCCAGGTCATCATGCGATCAGTCAGGGTGACAAGAGAGTCAGAGAAGGCCATCGGCGTGAACTCCTTCCTCAGGACAGGCGCTAAAGCGAACGTGGTAAACCGGGTCGGTACGGAAAATCTGGCATTTTCGGGATGTAGGGGCGGGGCTGGCCCCGCCCTGCTGGCTGCCTTGTGGGATCAGACGTGGCTTTCTTCGCGCATCCAGCCCGGCAAGGTACCCCAGAGATTGAGGGCGGCTGTGCGCGTGTGCCAGATGCGCGGTGGGGTGCTGGCATCGCGGTCGTAATATTGCTGGATCTCGGTTGAGAGTTCGATGTGTATGCCATCGGTATCGGCAAAACGCACGAAGAGATCATTACCTGCACCGTGGCGACCCGGCCCCCAGAGAATCGGTACCTGTTGATTGCCAAGATGGTCGCACCAGCGCAGCAGTTCGGCTCTATCGACAATGTTGAAGCCGATATGGTCGATGCCCGGCTTGTCCATTATAAGTGTCAGGGTGTGATGAGCGTTGTTGCAGCGCAACCAGGCGCATTCGCGCAAGAGCCAGTCGGAGAGGTCGAAGCCGAGCGATTCAGTATAGAATTCGACCATTGTGTCCAGATGCATCGTGCGCAGCGCCACATGTTGCAGCGCGTAAGGCTGCATCCGTCGCCCTTTAACGGCGGCAAGACGGGCGTTATCGAGCGTGACCGAGATTTCGAGGCGGTTGCCGTCTGGATCATTAAACCAGAGCGTATCTCCCAGATCGGGATTGCCGTCGCGCGGACCTAGCTCGGAGTTGATGCCGGAGATTTTGAGGCGGGCCGCTAATGCTGCCAGTTCAGCATCGCTATCAACCTCAAAGGAGAGATGGTGGAGTTGTGTGTTCAGCATCGGCCTGCGACCGTTACTTGTCGCCGCGCGCGTATCGTTAAATAGCCCCAGGATGTGATGCTCTCCTCCCAGGCTAAAGAACAGGTTGGCATCTTCCAGTTCGACCTCGTCGGAAAGATTCTCAGATGTGGTATATGGATCAAGCCCCAGTGTCTGGCGGTAGAACCGTGCCTGCGCAGGCACATCCGTTGACCATAATCCAACATGGGCCAGGCGCTTCACCTTGACCTTCTGTATCTGCTGATTGCTCACGACTATCTCCTCCTGAATGCAGGCACAAGTTTCTCTCATCATACCTGGATGAGAAAAAAGGGTCAATGAAACCACCCTAAGGTCATATATGGCCCGTTATTCAGGCTGTTGATGCGGAGGCTCCTGCGATGGTGGAGCAACTTCTGTGCGCTCTGCTCGCTCTGCCAGTTCCAGAAAATGCTCGACATTGGTGGAAGAGAGATCAATCGTCTCCAGCACGCGGATAAGAGGCGTCACGGGCATAGGCGTATCCGGGAAGGTCATTGATGGCACTGGCCTGTTATTTTGTGGTTTGTCTACAACGGGTGGCTTGCTATTCAGCCGATCAACGTTTTTGGACGCGCTAAAATCGGCCCCTACGATATTCAGGTCGGCTGCAATGAGTGGCTTAACCGGGGGAGCGGTGGGTGCAATTCGGGGTAGGGATACGGGGGATCGCCCGACGAGCGCCGGAGGGATAGGGGCATCGTTGAATAAAAGATGGAGGATGAGGATGTTGGTTACCGTACAGAGGGCCGCGAGCATAAGCTGCACGTACCAGTGCTGCCAGAGGCATACCGCCAGCAATATGCTGATGATTGGCAGCGAGAGCGCAACACGCCTATGCGTGCGGAACATGAGTGAACGTATGCGCCGGCGATAAGAGGGCGTAACCCTTTTGCAGCGCTGGGTATTGTGACTCTTTCGCGGCTGTTGTTTGCCCGGTCGATGGAACCAGCGTATCATCATGGCTCTGCGCCACTGAGCAGTTTTGCCGGTCGCGAGATTCCAGCGTATCCGCTCAGGCCATACCGCTCTGCTGACTTTGCTTGCCCCTTGCAGCTTTTTACTATCGGCATTCATCCACACTCATCCTCTTCACCCTGCTCGCCCACAGCCCCTGAGTGGGAGCAATGGCCCCTTGCCTATCGCGGCACTGAAGTGCCGGTATTGAACCGGCAACCTTCAGTGCGTGGCGTGGAACACTCCCGAGATACTTCGCAACCACCGTTGCTCGCCAGGTATATAACACCACTGTATATAGAAATGAGCCGTAAGGATATAGGCATCCCCTCCAGTAGTTGACGCCCTTCGTCAACCACTTGCCGCTCCAACAACCACACCACGAGATGCATTGCCCTGGCGGCTCCACTTCTATTACTTCAACAACCACACCCAATATATACCTGGCAGCTACCTCACCACATCCCTGTATCCAACCCTGCCTCGCCTCCACCCTGCATCCAGGATACAGACGTATCTAAGGCATTCGCACACCGGCACTTCACTACCGCGATAAGGATTTGACCATCGGTAACTACCCTCTGTTCGTTCGGGCTCGGCCTCGTTACCCGCAACCCGATCATAAAGATATTGTACCTGTACCTCCAACAACTCGCGGTTGTAATATGATGGAGATTCAGTTAAGAACGGTGGCATTTTCTATTGACATCTTAACATTTTAATCGAATTATCTGCTTATTTTTATATTGCTATTATAGAAATTGTAAAATTCAACTATTACAATTTGCTTGCTCGTAAGCAGAGGGGGAAACGTGTGGAGAGGTAGTAGATGAGCGCATGCCTGTTTGCTCCGCAAACAGGCATGCGCTCATCTACTACCTCTCTAGACTTTCGCGAGCCATTCATGGCGAGCGGTCAGGAAGAAGCGACCCAGATCTTTAGCGGATCATTCGTCGCTTTCCTCTACGTGGATTTTGCCACGCAGTTCGGTTGAAGGAGTATGGGAAGGAGGGTCCCACTCAAATTTCACTTTTTGTCTTTTAATCGGGATGCTTGTGCGCAGGTTATCGGTGCCTCCTTCATGGGCCAGGCTGACCTGCATCTGGTCCTCATCGATATCCAGACGGCGCGAAACAACCGAGACAAGTTCTTTTTTAATCACCTCAAGCAGTTCTGGATTGAGCTTTAAGCGATCATGTACCAGCACGACTTTCAGGCGTTCTTTTGCCAGCTCGCCTGGCGTGGGCTTCTTCCGACCAACCCTGAATTCAAAAACACCCATATCACTGCTCCCTTCAGGATGATTGAGAGCGTATGCGCTTCTCGACCGGTGCAGGACCAAAGCCAACGAAACGGCGTAATCGCTCCAGGAGCGTAGGAGATTCATCAAGCTCGTCGAGCGGAACCTCCTGGCCTATAATGCGCATGGCAGCATTTAAGAAGGCACGACCTGCGCGTGAGCGTTTTTCATAGACGGCAGGCTCACCCTTATTTGTGGCAACAATGATCGCTTCATCTTCTGGAATGATGCCCAGCAGATCGATGCCGAGCACTTCTAAAACGTCCGCGACATCCATCATATCGCCCCGGCGGATCATTTCAGCGCGCAGGCGATTGAGAATCAGGCGAGGCTCGGGTTTCCCCGCGGCTTCCACCAGGCCAATGATGCGATCCGCGTCACGGACGGAAGCCATTTCTGGATTAGCCACGATGATGATCTCATCTGCGCCGACGATGGCGTTGCGAAATCCCTGCTCAATACCAGCAGGGGAGTCGATGATGACAAAATCAAACTCCTGACGGAGTTGCTGACACAGTTGTTCCATCTGGATGCTATTGACGGCATTTTTATCGCGTGTCTGCGCTGCCGGGAGCAGATACAGTTCGGGCAAGCGTTTATCTTTGATCAGCGCCTGCCGCAGACGGCATTGTCCCTCAACCACGTCCACAAGATCATAGACGATACGGTTTTCCAGCCCCAGCACGGCGTCGAGATTGCGCAGACCGATATCCCCATCGACCAGCGCGACCTTCTTTCCCTCCATCGCAAGCGCAGTCCCCAGATTGGCTGTCGTGGTGGTCTTGCCTACTCCACCCTTGCCCGATGTGATGGTGATTACCCTGCTATCCATGCTACACTCCGTATGAAGAATTTCCAGACTTCCTCAGGAGAACGATTCGTCCCTGGTCCTTATGATGATAGAGTATACCATCACAAAGGCATAAAATATAGAGAAGCGATCCAACTATTTCCGTGGAGGGCGTCCACTGATCCAGGTTTCTACGACAATTTGCCCCTGTCTGATGGTCGCGACCTCTGGGCGAGGCTGGGCCTCAAACCCTTCGGGGGGACGCGAGAGCAGGTGAGCTATGCGCAGTTGCACCGGGGAGAGCTGGAGCGAGCAGACCAGCGCCTGCTCGTTATCGGGATAGCCCGCATGTACCATGCCACGCAGCACTCCCCAGACAAGAATATCTCCGCCCGCGACGATTTCCGCGCCATGATTGACATCGCCGAGCACGACGACGTTGCTATGGTGATGAATAGCCTGTCCTGAACGAATCGTGCGTCGTATGAAGAGGGTATCATCTGAGGCGCGAGGGTCGCGTGAGGGCCGGTCCAACTCAACGGTTCCGTTCGCCTGGCGCTCTATATCAGTGTAGGGTAAGGCGATTGTTTTGGCCTCTTTTGGTCTGTTCGCCTTTTCGCTTGCTGCAATCGACATATGGTAGTGCGCGAGCAGGTCTTCGAGCTGGAGACGCTCATTATGCTGGAGCATCCGCTGGCTGGTATCGACCGTGAGTGAAGCGCCGCGGAAGAACGAGGGAGCTTCCGCGAGCCGTTCCGCGAGCGCGTTCAGCAATTCGCCAAAGGGCGTGGCCGGTTCGAGCGTTAAGAGCAAGCCATCGCGCGTTCCTTTAATAGCAATATATCCTTGCACAGACTGTTTTTCCTCCCCTGCCAGTCTGCCTGGTAGTACGTGTGCCTCCGGCGCTTCTTTTCCCGAACTATCCTCCATAGTTGTGAGTTCCCATTCGCTGCTGGAAGCAGGCTCTGTAAACGGTACGTTGATGAGAGTGAATATGTCGTGCATATCTCTATTACGCGCACAGAAGCCAAAGTAATACAGTACGCGTAAATCGACAGCTTTACACCTTACAGTATAAAGCTGTCGTGGTTAAAACGCAATAGAATCAGGAACAATGCCTCACGGCTAACCTATCCAAAAACCCTGTACTGACCCGTTTGAGCGCGTCCGATTTGTGAAAGATCTCACGGTCCTGGTGATGGCGATGGCAATGGCGGTGGTGTCGGTGTTACCCCTACCGTCGGAATCGGCGTTGGAATCGGCGTTGGCGTTGGAGCCTTTGTTGGCACGGGCGTGACTCCAGCGGTTGGAGCTTTTGTTGGCGCAGGCGTCGTGCCGGGCGTGGGTGCTCCATTCGTCAGATTCACTACAAAGAGCGTTACTGATTGCCCGCTTTGCAGCACAGAGCCGGGGGGCGGATCTGTTCGCGAAACGGTATTGGGCTTCTTAGTCGGATCGGTCGAGTCGTTGGGGTCCTTGACAACGCTGAATGGAATCCCGAGATTATTTAACTCGGCCTCGGCGTGCGCGAGCGAGTCGCCCACAAGATCGGTAGGAACTTTAGGTAACGAAGGCGATTCCAGGTCAACGAGAATAGTGGTGCCAGGCGGGGCCATATCCGGTGGATGGGGCGATTGATCCTTGATTATGCCGGATGTCGCACCATTGCGCACCTGTAATTTGAAGCCTGCATCGCTCGCTTTGGTCAGCGCCTGCTGGTAATCCAGCCCGACCAGATCGGGGACCGGCTTCTGTTGCTGCTGGGCGGTTGGTGAGGCGGATGGCCCATGTACGCCTGGAAAGAAGCCGAGTTGAGCTGCCAGGTAGATGCTAAAGCCGAGCAATAATAATGTAGCGAGCAGGATAAGGACGGTGACAATGCTGGCAAAATGCGACTCGCGTTGCTCCTGACCCACGGTTGAGCGGGGCATGGCTCCTCTGGAGAATGGGCGCGTGGCCCCGTTGCCGTTATCCAGGGAAGCGTTATAGAGGCCGGGGCCAGGATCGATCTGGGTCATTGTACCCGGACCCGATGGCAGCGGCACAAATCCCGCCTGCTGCTCCTGTCTGTATGGGCTAACGGTGCCGTTATCTTGCAGTGCGTTCTGGTTGTACATCCGGTTGTTAGGGGACGAGCCTGCGACCGCCGCTCGTCCATCCGCCTGCGCGGCGCTATTAGGACGTTGCGGGATTTTATTCAATGGCTCATTCGCTTGAGACGCCAGGACGCCTCCAGGGGTGATGTTGGTGGGCAAACCGCCGCCAAGTTCCTCCTCGCCCAGCGTCTCCAGGGCTCGCGCCAGGACATTGCCATCGCGGAAGCGCATCTCCGGCACCTTCTCCAGGCAGCGCAAGATGATATCCTCTAATGTTGGCGGGATATTGGGGTTAAGCTGGCTGGGCGGAGTTGGCGGGTCTTGGATATGCTGCATCGCCACCGCTACCGGCGTATCGCCATCGAAGGGCGTGCGTCCGGTCAGCATCTCGTACATCACAATGCCCAGTGCGTATACATCGGCGGCAGGGCTGACAATCTCGCCCTGAGCCTGTTCCGGGGCGTAATATTGCACGGTTCCCAGCGTCATGCCGGTGGTGGTCAGGCGTTCGGCATTGATATCTTTATACACACTGGCAATACCGAAGTCGGTGAGCTTGATTGAGCCATCGCGCCCCACCAGAACGTTCTGCGGCTTGACATCGCGGTGAACAATACCCCGGCGGTGAGCGGCTCCCAACCCGAGAGCAACGTCGTGCGCGATAATAATGGCCCGGTCAATGGCAAGGACGCCGCGCGAGCGCAGATAGCGGCGCAGGTCGGTCCCCTCGACCAACTCCATTACAATAAAGTAATTGCCGTCGCTCTGCCCATAATCGTAGACCTGCACAATATTAGGGTGCTGCAATGCAGACGCCGCCTTCGCTTCCCGCTGAAAGCGCGTTACAAACTTTGGGTCCGTGCTATAAACTTCTCGCAGTACTTTGATGGCTACGACACGATCCATGCGCATATCGCGCCCACGATAAATGGTAGCCATGCCGCCACGCCCAATGGGGTCCTGTAACTGATATCGCTCACCCAAAACTTCGATTTGCATAGCTCTCCGCACTATCAGGCGATAGGTAACGTCGCCACATATTGTCCCACTATTTTAACCTATTCTGCGCCAGAATGGAACACTCTAAACGAAAGTAGGAGTTTCCCGCATTTATTCTGCTCTTATGGAATCCAACAATCAGATGTGAGAAGCGGGAAAGCCGCTTTGTATGATCACCCAGAGGCGCTTCCCAGTAAACGCACGTCCCCGTTGCGGCGCGTGATGTGCAGCGCGTCCATGTGCTCAAGCAGCGGCAGAATATATTTTCGCGTTGCACCCAACACGTCGCGCGCCTCTGCCACCGTTATCTGGCCGTGCTCTCGTATATAAGCGATCAGCCTGGCTACCGCTTCATCGTATGTTTCTCGCAGGAACAGTATGCCATCCCCTAATTTCATCAGCCGCCCTTGCTCAACCAGCGCCGTCAACACATCAGCTCCCGCGATAGCCTCGGCCTCGGCAATGCCCGGCGGCGTGTAGGGGCTTGCCTGGAACAACGTTACTAATTGCTCTACCTGTCGTTGTTGCGCCGGGGTAAAGCTCGGTACGAACCCTGGCAAGCAAATCAATCCACCTGTGCGCGCCCCCGGCGCTCCTGTGCTATTGCTGACTGCCACCAGCTTTCCCTCTTCTTGCAAGATGGCAAAAACATCGTTTGCCACCTTTGGAGGAAGGTTTAAGCGGGTGCGCCATTCCTCTTTAGACAGGCCGCTACGCAGCGGATATTGCTTATGCTGTTCACTTACCAGGAGGATCGCCTCTTCCACCAACATATCCCAGATATGTTGCGCAAACCATAGTGCCCCTATTTTGCGTACGCGTCCTTCTGATAAGAACGTCTCTAATATCCCCTGCGTCACATCCTCCGCTAAATTACACTGTCTGGCGATATCGGATAACTCGTATCCTATCAGCCCCTGTCGTGCCTTTCCTCCTGCTTTAGCAAGATTTCTTCTATCGAGGGCTGCCAGCACCAACTCTTCGGGCGATCCCTGCGCCAGGCGCTCAAGCGTGGCGATGATCGGCAACTGAAAGCGGCGATGGTAACGCGGGTGGACATCGATCACCTCGCCGCCGCCGATGGTGATGCTGGGCGAGGGGATGCGCAGGATAAAGCGATCACGCCGGGCCACGATGGCGGGCGCGTTGAGTCGTAGCTGTACCCATGCGCTATGACCTGGCTGCAACTCTGCCACATCCAGCAGCCGCACATAGGCCGCGATCTCCTGCGAGCCACTATAGAAGTCAACCAGCGTATTATGGACCAGTGGCCGTTTCGCATCTGCCAGCAGTTCAATGCGGGCATCGAGCAGCGTTGTCGGGCGCATCTGTCCGGCCAGAGCTACAACATTGCCGCGCGCCAGATCTGTGCGAGCAACATTGGGAAGATTGATCGCGACGCGGCTCCCCGGACGAGCAACTTCCACCTGGTGCTTGTGCGTCTGGAGGCTGCGAATACGCGTTTTCAAGCCCTCAGGATAAATTTCTACCTCTTGCCCGATTTTAAAGGTGCCATCAAGTAGCGTGCCCGTTACCACGGTGCCAAAGCCGGTCATTGAAAAAACGCGATCAATAGGCAGGCGTGGGCGCGCGCTATACGGACGCTCTTGCGCTTCATCAAGAATGCTATCTAGCGTTGCCAACAATTGCGGCAATCCCTGCTTTGTATACGCAGAAACGGGAATAATCGACGCACCGGCCAGCGTGGTTAGTTGCAATTGTTCCGTGACCTCTTCCCGCACCAGCTCCAGCCATTCATCATCGACCAGATCGGCTTTGGTCAGCGCCACCACGCCGCGCGATACGCGCAGCAGATCGAGGATCGCCAGGTGTTCGCGGGTCTGAGGCATAATCCCTTCGTCGGCGGCTACCACCAGCAGGGCTGCGTCGATCCCACCCACGCCTGCCAGCATATTCTTAATAAAGCTCTCATGCCCCGGCACATCGACAATGCTGACCTCGCGCCCGCTCGGCAGCGTTAACCAGGCAAAGCCCAGATCAATCGTCATGCCGCGCTCTTTCTCTTCGGCCAGCCGGTCCGGGTCAATGCCGGTCAGCGCCTCCACCAGCGTCGATTTGCCGTGATCGACGTGCCCCGCGGTCCCAATACAACTCATAACATCCTGCCCTGCTCAAAACTTTTTCTGATGCTAACTTTCTGTGGTCGGTTCTTCTATCATATCGTAAAACAATCCCCCGCGCTTGTCCAGGCACAGGTTTACTTATGACAGGGTTTCTCAAAAGTCGGTGCGTGCTCTGGCTGCTCGCGCCACAGGCGCTCACAGGGAGAGGAAGGTGCTGGCGGTGGGCTGCGCCCACCGCCAGCACCTTCCTCTCCAGAACGGCTCGCTTGCGAGCCGTTCTGTCTGAAAAGACCACGTTTGAGAAGCCCTGTTACTTATGAGACCCCAACCGACTGCGGATATTCTGAGCGGGCGAGGGCGGCGCGTAAAAGCGGGCGGGCGCGCTGGAAGTAGGTTTTGGCGGTGTTCTCGGGCATGTTCAGTAGGCGTCCGATCTCGACGAAGGTCAGCTCTCGGGTGTAGCGCAGGAAGACGACGGAGCGCAGTTTGGGTGGCAGGGTCTGGATCGCCTGACGGATGCGCTGCTGGAGTTCGTGTAGTTCCGCAATCTCTTCCGGCAACGGCTCGGAGTCCGGGATCACGTTGACTATCGATATTTCCTCTTCCTCTTCGAGAGCTTCCAGATCTGAGAAAAGCACGGGCCGTTTTTTGCGCAGTTCATCGCGACAGCGATTGGCGGCGACCCGGTAGAGCCACGCTTTCAGTACTACGTTGGCATGCTGCATCGGCAGGCTTGAGCGTAGCTTGGGGATAAAGATATAGAATTGGAGAAATACATGCTGCAATATGTCCGCTATTTGCTCATAATCGTTAAAATAACGGTTGATAAAATGAAATAATGGTACCTGGTAGCTTCTGACTAATGCTTCAAAGGCATCGTTGTCGCCGGCAAAGGTTTGCGCTATTAAGGTATTTTCGGGAATTTCTAAAGCCGCTCCATCTGAATATTCTTGTTTTGTATATGCCTGTTTATACATGGTCATCGCGCTCCCAGAGCAACCATGAGATCAGCGGTCAGGTGGCGCATGGTTGCTCTGTAACTAGCTAATCTATTCGGTTCGTAGGGCCACGATTGGGTCCATTCGTGCGGCACGCTGGGCCGGGTAAAAGCCGAAGACGATGCCTACAAACGCAGCAAAGCCGAAGGCCAGTAGGACTGCGAGCGGATCGAGCACAAAGGGACTGCCGGAAAAAGTCGCATTGAGAAACGCTCCGGTGACCCCCAGTATTACCCCCACAAGTCCCCCCAACGCGCTCAACATCAGCGCCTCCACCAGGAATTGGGCCATCACGTCGCCAGGATGAGCGCCGATGGCGATGCGGATACCGATCTCGCGCGTGCGTTCAGTAACCGAGACCAGCATTATATTCATAATGCCGATGCCGCCAACGAGCAGCGAGATAGCCGCCACGCTGATGAGCAGTATGGTCAGCGATTGCGAAGCGGCCTGCACCGTCTGGAGAATCTGGGACTGATTCTGAATGGTGAAGTCATCCAGTTGCGGATTGGCAATCCCATGCTGCTGCTCCAGCAACTGCTGCATGTTTGTTTGCACATCGTTGATATTGTTAGCATCATCCACCAGGACGGTGATGGAATTGATTCTCGGAGTGCCGGAGACCCTGGCGACAGCCGTGTTAAAGGGGATATACACAACATCATCGGCGTTGGCAGCCCCGCTCGTCCCTTTAGGCGCCAGCGTGCCAATAACGGTAAAGGGCACGTTGCGAATGCGTATCTGCTGTCCGATAGGATCGACGCCCTGCGGCGTAAAGAGGTTATCCACCACGGTCTGCCCGATTACCGCGACCGAACTGCCGCTCTGCTCGTCGGCATCGGAGATAAACGCGCCTTCCTGCATCTGCCAGCTTCCGACTTGCAGGTATGATGGATAGACGCCCTGGACGGTTGTGGACCAGTTCTGGTTCTGGTAAATGACCTGCCCGCTTGCATTGATAGATGGGCTGGCAGCAGTCACATGGGGCACCTGGGCGATGATCGCGTCGGCATCGCTCTGCGTCAGCGTCTGAACGGTGCCAGCTCCCTGTCTGACGCCCCCCGCGTTGGCGCTGCCCGGCCTGACAACCAGCTCGTTCGGATTCAGGCGCGAGAGGCGCTGGCCAATCACGGCGGCGTTGCTCTCGCTGGTCGAAATCATCATAATTACCGCCCCGACGCCGATAATGATGCCGAGCGAGGTAAGGAGAGAGCGCAGCTTATTAGCGCGCACAGCTTCCAGGGCGCTGATACAGCTCTGCAAGAGGCCGAACATTCTTCGACGACGGGTAATATGCGCTTTACGCGGACGCTGCTGGGGTCTGAATGGATGTAGGGTTGGCGCAACTGCTCCGTTTTGTGGGGGCTTTGCCGGTGATGTTGCCGGTCTCTCAGGTTTCGATATTTTCATGAGGACACCTTTTTCTCTAGTAAGGGCCGTTGTTGTGCCAACTGCTCCTTTGCGCTCTGAGGCTGCTCATTGATGGTATCGTCAACGATGCGCCCATCGCGGAAGACCACTTTACGGCGACAGTAACTGGCTATATCTGGTTCATGCGTTACCAGCACGACGGTCATGCCACGCGAATTGAGTTGTTGCAGGATGGTCATAATCTCAAGGCTGGTATGACTATCCAGGTTGCCGGTAGGCTCGTCGGCCAGGATCATCGTCGGAGTAGTAACCAGCGAGCGGGCAATAGCGACGCGCTGCTGTTGCCCGCCCGAAAGCTCCATCGGACGATGATTTGCCCGCGAGCTAAGCCCGACCATTGCCAGCGCCCACTTGGCGCGCTGCTGCCGCTTTTCTGCTGGCATGCCTGCGTAGACCAGCGGCAGCTCAACATTGGCAAGCGCAGTCATCCAGGTGAGAAGGTTAAAGCTCTGGAAAACAAAGCCGATTTTCTGATTGCGCACATTTGCCAGTTCGCCGACGCTCATCTGGCTGACCGGTATGCCATCGAGTAGATAATCTCCGCTCGATGGCCGGTCCAGGCAGCCGAGAATGTTCATCAGCGTCGATTTGCCAGAGCCGGATGGTCCCATGATAGCGACCATTTCGCCTGGCGCAATATCCAGATCGATGCCACGCAGGGCTGGCACAATCGTGCGACCCATGACATAATGTTTGCTGAGCTGCTGCAAGCGAATGATCGGTGGCGATTCGTGCAGGCTGATCGGCTGATCGTGCTGTTCCATCGTGCTTAGCCTCCACCGCCGCCGAAGCGACCCCCACCGCCAGCGCCGCCACCACCAGGGAAGCCACCTCCGCCACCACCGGGAAAGCCAGCGCCACCCGCTCCTCCAGCGCCACCTCTGCCGCCATTGGTCGAGCTACTTGTACCGCCTGTTTGCCCGGTCACGACCTGGTCGCCTTCGTTCAGACCTGATGTCACCTCTACTAACTGCCCATTATTCAGTCCAATGGTAATCGCCCGTGGGATGAGCTTGCCGTTACGCAGCAGTAATACAATCCTGCTTGGATTGGTGGCCCCTTGCCCGCCGTTCTGCCCGCGTTGGCCGCCGATAGCAGATGCCAGGGTGGTACGGTCGATCTCCCCATTTTGCAATGCGATGGTGGGGAAAGTCAGGGCGGATGAAGGGATCAGCAGGGCGTCGATGCTTTGCGCTGTGGTGACGTTCACGGTCGCGGTCATGCCCGGATAGAGGTGCAGACCGTTCTCGCTATTCTGATCGACCACCAGCATGACGGGGTAGGTCACAACGTTGGAGGTTGTCTGCCCTATAGTCTCAATCGCGGTCACGCTGGCGCGGAAAGTCGCGGTGGGATACGCTGTTACGGTAAACTGGGCAGGCTGCCCGACCTGAACGTTACCGATATCGGCCTCGTTAACCTGGGCCGTGATGGTGAGCTTGCTCGTATCGGTCAGGATCATGAATGGCTGCGACGAGGTGCTGCTTGAACTGCTGGACCCTCCGCCTGAGCCGACATTTTGCCCGATTGCGCCGCTCATCCCTGCCACCGTTGCATCTACCGGCGCGGTCATAACCGCACTGGTATTGGCGCTATCAATGCTGTGCTGCGCGGCATCGCGCTGGGCCGCAGCTCGGTCGAGCGCCTGCTGGGCTGATACAACCTGAGCCGAGGCTGAGGCGTTGCTGGCGTTGATCTGATTCTGGGCCTGAGCGAAGGCATCCTGAGCCACTTGCACACAATTGGGGGGTGGCACGCTTGGCGTTGGCGTGCCCGGTCCTGGCGTGGGCACTGGCTGGCTACATTTGCTCAGAGCCGCTTGCAGCGTATCGCGGGCCGTATTGAGCGCGGCTGCATTCGAGTTCTGGGTGTTGGTCATACTGACCTCAGCCGCATTCAGGCTTGTTTGTGCGGCGGTGACGCCGAGCTGGGCCTGGTTGAGGCTATCCTGGAGGGCAGTCATATCAACGTTGATTTTTGCCAGTACCTGGCCTTGCTTGACATGCTGGCCGATCTGTACGTCGATCTCGCTCACCTGCCCAGCGACCGTAAAGTTCATGTTATATTGCGCGTTCGCGTTGATCGGGCCGGTAGCCGATATCCTCTGGCTAATATTTCCTATAGTTGCGGCTACCTGCGTAAACTGCACGGCGGGCGGTTTGGTGAACTGGGCGTACGCGGCCAAGCTGCCACCGATTAAGCTAAGTAGTAAAACAACGATCAGTGCAGCCAACCAGAGGCGGCGACGATTGCGGCGCGGCTGCTCCAGTTTGAGATCGACCGCTTCCATTTCGGTCGTATCTTCATCGAATAGAGGCTGCAATTTCATTTCTACATCTTCTGGTGACATCATATGCTTTTAGCCTCCGAGATTAGTGCGATTGAGCATGCCCGGCAGCAGGATGAGAATATTTTGAGCTGCAATTGTCCCCTGGCCATTAGCCTGCCCGGTCAGCGTAATGGGGGTGCCAGTTTTGAGGTCAGCGGAAGTTGCCTGGACGGTCTGTACAATCTGCGTGTCTTTGGTCACGGTAACGGTAAAATCTGATCCGCTCGCCTCTGTTACCGTAATGGCGCTGCCGTTGATCTGACCAATAGTGCCCGTGACGCCACGCGCCCCGTTGGCGTTTGCGCCATTACCGCCGTTGCCGTTTCGTCCTCCGTTAGCGGGGCGATTTGGTCGTGGGCAGCCATTATTGTTATTATTCCTTCTCGTTTGCCCATTCCCATTCCCTTGAAAGTTGTTGCGATTGGTGACGGTAATTCTGGTGGCTGCATAGGTATTATCGGGCTGCTTACTGACCTGGACCGCGACGAAGCCCCCCTCTTGCAGAGTGCTTACCGTGACTGCCGTCTGGCGCGTAAAACGCGTAGTGCTGGAGTATGTTGCTGTGACGCTTTTCCCTTGCAGATTCATGATGGTGAGCGTGTTGCCATTGATATTCTGCAAAGTCCCGGCAACTGTGCGGGGTAGCAGAGCGACGCAAGCCGTTGCGGTGGCGGAAGTAGATGATGGCACGTTGGAGGCGGAAGAGGTGGGAGCTGAGCCGCAGCCAATGATTAGGGCTGCGAGCGTAAATAAGAGTGCAGCTCCTGTTGCCTGTTTAAACAGTCGAAACGCATCCATAGCTGTAAGTCTCCTTTTTAGATTCTCTCTTTGCTTGTTTTCACTAGCTTTTCATGCTCTGCGCGAGCAGTTTCTCAAGTACTTTGACCAGTTCGTTCACGTTACTTTTAGAGAAGTCCAGAGCGAGCTTCATGTTACAATTGTGGAACGCGAAGCCCATCAAAATACGTAATTACAATTGGTACTCTTAGTTTGCTGCCTCATAATCTAACATAGAGTCTTTAGAAAACTCTCAGGTAATTGTAAAATGTTTGTATGGAGATTTAAAGTGTTCGATACTTCATTTCTGCGTTCCTGAGCGAAGCTAGCGCGGGAGCGGCGTTGGAGCGCGGAACGTTTTAAAGATAGTTTAATCTCGATCTCATTTTAGAGCACACTACTAAACATTTCGGCTTGCGTCGTCGTTAAAGTTGACAATTGTGTGGCGGCTAAGTAAGATAGAATAATGATCCGTAAGTATAAATTACTCGATATAAAGGTGCATGAGAGGAATGGTGCATGTATAAAAGGCCGCCCCAGGAAGAACATCCCCAGCAGCCACAGCTTTCCTATCCCCGGCGAGCAGCTCTCAGGCGACGACAGAAAGAGTTCTACAGCGATGAACATCCCGAAGTTCCCAAAGTCAGGCGAGCTTCGTTACACCTTGATACACCCGCTGCTTTACCCACTGCTCCCAGAAGAAATGTACGCCGTAAGAAGGCTATAGAAGGGGAAGTGGTGCCAGAGACTGAGCCTATGGAGGCTCAAGATGTCCCTTCCACGCCTGCAACAAATAAAATTATGCTGGCGCGGCGCAGACAACCGGTAGTGTATGAACCACCTCCCACAGCTTATCGCCGCTCGCATTTACATAAACGGCGTAAACAACAACATGCGCCCTTTGGGATCTTCCGGCAGCTAACCCGTAATCGCGCCGTTGCTTTTACGACGATGATGATTTTTCTCTTCGTTTTAGTGCTCTTGCCTGTAACCTTTAATTTCTTGCAGAGCTACCGCAGTTCGGCGCAGGGGCCTGTGATAATGGGACTGGGGCCAACCGGCTCAGGCAATAGTTCGGTTCAGCCCACTGCCGACCCGCATCAGATTGTGCTTGCGCCTCCCAATAGCAACCATCCAGCTCCGCCAGTGTTTGCCACCGCAGCCTATTTGATCGATGCGGATACGGGCGCAACGTTGTACGCGCACAACCCCTTTGCGCATCTGCCCATGCTCAGCACAACCAAGTTGATGACGGCTCTGCTGGCGGTGGAGCATGGCAATCTTGACCAGCAAATCACGATTACCGATGCCATCAGTCGTGACCTCAATAATCTCTCAGCCGATAGCTCTCTGATGGGCATCAAAAAGGGCGAGACCTATTCATTGCGCGACCTGCTCTACGGCCTGATGCTGGCCTCTGGCAACGATGCCGCCATCGCGATTGCCGACGCTATAGGGGGCAATCTGCAAACTTTTGTGACTCAGATGAATCAGCGGGCGCAGCAGCTCGGCTTATATGATACGCATTACGTGAATCCTCACGGGTTGCTGGACCCGAATCATTATTCGTGCGCCCATGACCTTGCCATACTGGGGCGTGTCAGTTTGGGCAACTCTATTATTCATGAGATTAGCGGCACGAAAGAGTACCGTATTGCCAAAACCGCCGCTCATGCAGAGCATGACCTGTTTAATGGCAATCAGTTCCTCTGGTGGTATCCCGGCGTGGATGGCGGGAAACCAGGCTTCGATGGCGACAAAGATTTCGTGCAGGTAATCTCGGTCACGCGCAACCAGCGCCACTTGATTGGCGTTGCTATGCATACAAACGACTGGTGGACTGATATGCGCGACCTGATGAACTGGGGCTTCGACAACTTTAACTGGATCTCTCCCGCTGAGGTCGATCTGACTTCTCCCATTCCCTACGATAACCAGTGGGGTTTCTTTGTGAGGGATAAAAAAGAAAATACCATTCCAACTCCCGATCACGGGCGCTACTACATTTTCACAGGCTATAGTATCGCCGACCCGATCCTTACCTACTTTGATAAGAATAATGGCCTGAAAAAATTTGGCTTCCCTGAAGGTCCGCCTGAAAGATCGCTAAATACCATCATTACGCAACAATTCGATCATGGAACAATCCAATGTGATGTGAACGCAAGGCAATGCCGGGTGATGTAGGAGGAAGGTAATATTCTACAATTGTTACCATGCTCCTATATTGTGACCTTTTTCATTGTCCCCCATACCCATCTTTGCTATACTGCAAACGATCTGATAAACATCGCCTTGCATCCGACCCGGAGGATAGAGCTCCTACGAATTGGAGCAATAGCCGCCAGGCAAAGACGGGCACGGGGCTAGCCTCTATAAGCGTCTGTAAAGTACACGAAAACAGGTAGATATAACCTATGGTAACAGGAAGTTCTAAAGTATCTGCAACGGATCACGGCAATGACACTACTACTGTTGTTGCCGCTCCTACCGGCCTGGAGCGGGCGCGCCTGGCCCTTGCGATATCAGCGGGCAAGCTGGCAGGCGCGTCGGGGCGTCTCTTGCGTATTGGCGGAGGCACCAGCCTTCCTGGCATGGTCGCGCGCCGCATCGATCCGAATGTCCTTAAATCGGTCGTCGGTGCAAGCAAAGCCAAAAAGATTGTGATTACGGGTAGCAATGGCAAAACGACCACGTCCCGCGTGACCGCTGCCATTGCAGACGCTGCCGGGCAACGCGTCTCGCAGAACCGTACCGGCTCCAATCTTTTGCAGGGGGTGACGTCGGTCGCGGTCAACTTCGCCGACATTTTCGGCAGGCTGGATAGCGATGTGCTGCTCTTCGAGATTGACGAGGCCACGATCCCGCTGGCAGTGCCGGAAATTCAGCCCGATGTGGTAGTAATCACCAATATTTTCCGCGACCAGCTAGATCGCTACGGCGAGCTTTATGCCGTGGCGCGGGCGCTCAACAAGATGTTGGAGGATCTTCCCCCATCGGCGACCGTGCTGCTCAACGGCAATGATCCCCAGGTTGCCAATTTCGGTATGAACACGCGCGCCCGCCGCCTCTTCTTCGGCCTGGAAACGATGGAGGTGGGGACGCCTGTACCTGAGCAGTCAGCCGATATTGTGCGCTGCATTCATTGTCACAATGATCTGGACTACGAAGTGGCTTACATGTCGCATCTCGGCATCTATCGTTGCTCCAATTGTGGCTGTGCTCTGCCCGAGCTGGATATCGCGGCTACCTCAGTGCAGCTCGCCTCTGATGGCGCTGGTCCCACTCATGTGACTCTGCGCACTCCTCAGGGCGAGATCAAGCTGGAAATACCTCTTCCTGGGCTGCATAACGTCTATAATACAGCGGCGGCAGTCGGGGCGGCTCTGGCAGCCGGTTTCGCTCTAGATAAGGTGCAGACGGCCTTGAGCCATATCCGACCTGCTTTTGGGCGGCTTGAGAAAATCCAGGCGGGCGATAAAACCATCTATCTCACCTTTGTCAAGAATCCGACATCGTTCAACCTGATGCTGCGTTTGATCGCTCAGCGTCCTGGAAAGAAGCATCTGCTGCTAGCGGCGAGCCATACGGTGGTTGATGGTGAGGACTTCGCCTGGCTCTGGGATGTGGATATGGAGGAAATTGCCGCTACCATCGCGGACGCGACATGCAGCGGCAACAAGCCCGAAGAACTGGCGATGCGTTTGAAGTACGCCGAAGTCCCCACAGATATTATTACGATGATCCCTGATCGCGAGGACGCCCTTGATGCCGCTCTCGCAAAGGTTGAGTCGGGCGGGTCGCTATATATTATGAGCAGTTATACGCCAACCCAGGAGCTACGCAGGATTATGCAGAAGCGCGGGTGGGTCAAGCATTTCTGGCAGGAGTAGAGAGATGGCCGAACAGGTAAAAGATAGCGGTATGGTGCTGAAAATAGGGCATCTCTACCCGACACTGATGAGCGTCGCGGCTGATCGGGGCAATCTTTTTTCGATCCAGAAACGTTGTCAGTGGCGCGGGATCGCGACAGAAGTTGAGCCCATTTATGTCAAACAAACTCCCGATTTTACCAAATACGATCTGATCCTCTTTCACGGTGGCGCGGACCGCGAGATGGAGATTGCCTCGCAGGATATCCAGGGCAAAGCGGATTCGCTGCGTGAGGCTGCCGAAGCCAATGTCGTGTTTCTCAGCGTCTGCGCGGGCTATCAGCTCCTGGGGCACTATTACAAGCCGTTCGAGGGACCAGAACTCAAGGGGGTCGGTCTGCTTGATCTGTATACTGAAGGCAGCGGCACACGCTTTATGACGCACATGGTGCTTGAGTGCAATTTCCCTGAAGTGGGGCTCAAAACGCTGGTGGGGTATGAGAATCATAGCGGACGTACCTATCTCGGCTCGAAGGCGCGCCCGCTTGGCAAGGTGCTTGCAGGTTGGGGCAATAATGGAAAAGATGGGTTCGAGGGGGCCATGTATAAAAATGTTTTTGGCACCTATCAGCATGGGCCGGTGCTGCCAAAAAATCCCTGGTTCACCGATCTGCTGATCCGGCGTGCTCTGGAGCGACGCTACGGGACGGTTGAGCTGGCCCCGCTGGACGATACAACGGAGAATGCTGCGCACGACGCTGCCCTGAAATTGGGGATGGAGTTCAAGGGCAGTGCCTCTGCGATTGAGGCTGCGTTTCAAGCCCGCGAGCGGGTGTCGAGATAGTCCTTGAACTCCCATCCCCTTGCGGGCAGTATAAGCATTTAACGCGAAGGCGTCAAGGAGAAATGCACTAGTAAAGGATAGGTTTACATGCCAGCAAAACATACCATAAGAGTTCTGTTCGTTTTATGTCTTCTGGTCGGTTCATTGCTGGCCTGTAGTCTGATACCCAATGTGAGCGTCAACGGCACCCCGGTCGTTTCAAGCACGCCTGGAACGTCTCAGGATACGCCGACGCTCAATCGCTGGCTCCAGGGCTCGCCCGGCGTGGAGGTGCGCGCGGAAGATTGGAAGAGTCCGGGCAATAACGAGGATATCGTCAGCATCGTGCGCATCGATCTGCATAAAGCGCACCTTCAGGTTGCCTATCAGCCGGACCAGCCTCTGCTGATGAGCGAGTGGATGAAGCAGACCAACGCGCTGGCGATCATCAACGGGGGCTACTTCGACACTCATAACAGGCCGACCGGGCTGTTAATCGCGGACGGGCAAACGTACGGAACTTCATATAGCGGCTTTGGCGGCATGCTGGCCGTTGACAGTCAGGGCAATGTAACGTTGCGCTCGTTAAGCCAGCAGCCGTACGATCCCAATAACGAGCAGCTCCAGCAGGCAACCCAATCAGCGCCAATGTTGATGTTGAACGGCAAGCGCACGCAATTTAGTGCCAATGCCGCCAGTAGCCGCCGCAGCGTTGTCGCGGTAGATAAGCAAGGAAGGTTGCTGCTGATTGTCAGCCCGAATCAGGCATTCTCGCTTGATGAACTGGCCGATCTGCTCGCCTCCTCCGATCTTTCGATCCAGACCGCGCTCAATCTGGACGGAGGCGCCTCCACCGGTCTGTATGTGCATGCTGGTAGCCAGCAGGTAACGGTCGATCCCTTGACGCCGCTGCCGATTGTGATTGTCGTGAAGTAAAACTATTAATAAAATGACTGATACGCAGCAAAACTTCTGGCATGTGCTCGCCCGTATCTGGGCCACCGTAGCCTTTTTTCACCCACTTGTCCAGGAGCGAGGCCAGCAATGGGAGCAGGCCCTTGCTTCGCTTCTTGCTCAGGCAGAAGCCGTAGCAGATGAACCTATACTCTCTCCCAACCAGCGCAAAGTGCTTGCATCGCTCCTCTCGACGCTAAATGACAACGCGACCCGATTGATTGAAGGGGTGGAAGAACAGAGCCCGCCTACGATGCAGCCCGCCGTTGTACAGAAGACCCTTGCTAATAACATCGCTTACATCGGCGTGCGCAACTGGTTCAATTTTCGCATTGCGCCTGGCTATCTGGAAGAGTGGGAAAATGCCATCCGTATGCTCAATGAAGCTATCGAAGCGGCAACTCGCAGTGCTGCCACCGCGCTGATCCTTGACTTGAGGGAGACAACAGGCGATCAGGCCGATCAGACATCAGAGGATCGTTTTATCACAGGCCGTCTGCGCTCCGAACTTGTTGCTCGTCTGTTTGCTCATCCGGTGACATTGCCTGGGATTGCGCGTATACAGCATGTCGGCTATCGCGATCCTCTAGAAGCCGGTGCGGCGCTGGGAGGCTATCTGAGAGAATGGGTGATTGAGGCTGGCAGTACGCTGGTTGTGCCCGCCGCTGATGCGTTCTCCGGTCGCCTGGTGGTGCTGACGGCTAAAGAGACGTGCGCATTGTTAGAGCCTGTCCTGGTCTTGCTGCAAGGTACGGGCCGCGCAGTATGTATCGGCGAGCAGAGTCATGCTTACCGCGCCTATGATCAAGTGCTACCCCTTACAGATGGTCTGAACCTGCAACTGCGCCGTTACACATTGGTGTATCATGACCATCCCGCACGCTATATTCCTGATAAGCAGGCAGACGATCCTTTAGCTGCTGCTGTGGCGTTGCTGTCGGCTGCATCTCCTGATCCTATCGAACGGGAAGCTGCGACTGTACCTCCTCTCTCGCTTCAACCATACAGCAAAGAATTGCCTTTGCGTTCACAGCGCATACTGGCTGTCATCAAGCTGTGGACGGCTATGCGCTCGTTTTATGCGTACCGCGCCCATCTCGCGCATTGGGATACCGCTCTTGTCCCCGCTATTCAGCAGGTTGCGCAAGCCGCAACGCGAGAGCAATATTTTGCAGCCTTGCAGCAGCTCTCATCATGTTGCAAAGGTGGGCATAATTTTGTGCTCCTCAGCCATGACGGCCAGTTTCGCCTGGCCGCTACGCCCAACGGCTCTGCTCCCCCTGTGCGCCTTGCTCGGATTGATGGGGAGATCACTATCATTGGTCCCATAGAGCCTGGAGCGCCGCTTCAGCCCGGCGATATTCTACAGGCGATCAATGGGGAGCCTGTTCAAGCCTGTGAACGGCGTTTGCGCCCCCTCTTCAACCGCTTTCCTGATGAAGCAGTAGATCACTATCTATTGCGAGCAATGCTTGATAGCCCGCATAATGGTCACAGCAAGTTGCAACTGAGAAGCTCGCGAGGCTCGTTGCGCGAAGTGATGCTGCTCGCTGATCGTCCGGTCGATTTTGTAACCGAGCCGCTTGCCGTGACTACGCTTCCGCGGTGGGGTCTGCTCTCTGATAAGTTCTCCTCCATCGGTTATCTGGATGCTTCCCGCGTCACTGTAGCGGATATCGATCAGGCACTGGCGGACCTCTCCCCGGCTGCCGCGCTGATTGTGGATATTCGTCGCTATCCGACGCTCCCGGTGGATGCTCTTGAGCGTTTTCGCCGCACGCCCATTCCTATACAATCGATGTTGCGTCCCGTTGTCATTGCGCCCGAAGAAGGCGTTTTCGGCTGGCTGGAAAACCGCTTTTACGATACAGCCACCATCCCTGCGGCGCCATCGCCTGATCTCCGTCCTCTTGCGGCGCTGATTGGTCCTGGCACTATTAGTATGGGGGAAGACTGGGCGTATCAACTGCTAATCGGCTGCTCGGCGATACTTGTTGGAGGCGTTACCGCCGGAGGAGTCGGCTCAAATGCTTTTGTACAACTTCCAGGCGGCGGCAGGGCTTCTTTTTCTGGCGCCCGTCTTACGCGGGGCGCCCTCGATTATGACATTGAAGGCCACGGCATTCAGCCGCATATCAAAGTCCCTCCGGCTCTGAATGAAGAGCGAGATATAGCGGTAATCATCGCAGCCGACGCGCTCCTGCAAAAGTTGCGCACCGGCTAAACCCGGAGAGACAAACAGCCCTATCAGCTCCATCATGGCGGCGAGGGGAGTTTCAACGTCATATGTTAAAGTCCATCAGAGCCCGTTCATCCTCTAACCGCTGATCTTCGCCGCTGTTTCCGCCAGACGCGAAGAATAACCCCACTCGTTATCGTACCAGGCCGCGACCGATACCAGATGACCCTCTTGCACCTGGAGCAGCGGTAAATCTATGATCGAAGAGTGCGGATCGCCCACAATCCTGGCCGAACTCCACTCCTCCTCCAACACATCCATAATGCCCTTCAAGGGATGCTGGTGCGCCGCTTTGGTGAATGCTTCCTTGACCTGTTGAACCGTCGCCGTGCGTTCAGTGATGAGGTTCAGTTCCGCGATACTTCCCGTCTTCACGGGAACGCGGTAGGCTTTTCCTGTGATTTTCAAGTCTTGCCAGATAAACTGGAGAGCTTTGGCAGCGCCCGATGCCGCTGGAATAATATTTTCTGCTGCGGCCCAGGAATCGCGTCGATCTCTCATTGGCTGGTCCGCAACGGACTGGCTGTTAGTATAAGCGTGGACCGTCGAGAATAGGCCATACTCGATGCCAAAGTTCTCAAGCATCACCTTGACCACGGGAGCGAGGGCATTGGTGGTGCAGCTCGCCATGCTGACAATTTTGTGCTGGTCCGGGTCAAATTGCTCCAGGTTGATGCCGGGCAGCAGAACGGCGTCGCAATCCTGGAGCGTTTTGCTGGGCGCGCTCACCAGGACGCGTTGAGCGCCACGATCAAGGTGCGCCTGCGCTCCCGGACGAGTAACGGCCCGACCGGTACAATCCACCACGAGATCCACCCCCAACGCTCGCCAGTCAGGTACTTCTTTTGTTGAGTCGATGTAGGCTATTGTGCGACCGCCGATGACAAAATTGTTACCTCTGGTCGTAACCTCTTCATGCCAGCAGCCATAGTTGCTATCGACCTGAAATAAAGCGGCCATTGTCGCAATATCTCTGATATCGGCAATGGCAACAGGAGTAAACAGGTTGCGCTTGAACGCGGTTTTCAACATGGAGCGCCCAATGCGACCAAAACCGTAAATGGCAATGTTGCTCACAAAAAGACCTTCCTTCCATGATCTGTCTTTGCTCTCCACTCTATCCCCAACTATCAGTGTAACATGGAATGCGGCCACAATGCGCTATCTCATTGCTTTTCCTCAGGGCTATTTACTTCTCTGAAGAAAAGGGGGTCAAGGGGCATCGCCCCTTGCGGGGCGCGGGGTGTCCCCGCTCATTCTTCTCCCCCCCTCGCCCCCGAAGGGGGCAAAAAAGAAGAAG
>Ga0070741_10003804_pt1 | contig 36404 bp, 30 predicted proteins | sample Coa_R1_4_FD_66440 | JGI IMG/M metagenome (GOLD analysis project Ga0070741, IMG submission 66440) | Surface soil microbial communities from Centralia Pennsylvania, which are recovering from an underground coalmine fire - Coalmine... | ecosystem: Environmental > Terrestrial > Soil > Unclassified ... | reverse complement strand
CTCGAGATCGGCCGTGGTCCGCGCGATCGCGGCTTCGAGCTGCGCGCGGGTCTCGCGCTCGCTCGAACGCACGGTCTCGAGCTCCGCCCGCAGCCGATCCGCTTCGGCGCCGGTCGCCGCGGCAGCCGCTCCGAGACGTTCCGCTTCGGCGTGCGCCCGGCGGGCGTCGTCCTGCGCGGACGCAGTGGCGGACTGCGCGCTGGTGAGCGCATCGCGGAGGCTCTCCACTTCCGCCGCGGCCGCTTTCTCGGCGTGCCGCGCCGCCTCGAGCTCACGGCTCAACTTCTGGCGGTCGGCGCCTTGGCGCTTGGCGGCCGCGGCGAGCGACTCGACCTTGGCGGCCGCCGCCGCTCGAGCCCGTTCCGTCTCCTGGACCTGGCGCTGCGCGGTCTCGAGATCCGCCGTGGTCCGCGCGATCGCGGCCTCGAGCTGCGAGCGGGTCTCGTGCGTGTTCGTGCGTACGTTCTCGAGGTCGCCGCGAAGCTGATCCGCTTCGGCTTGCGCCCGGCGGGCGTCGTCCTGGGCCGCCGCGAGGGCGGCCTGGGCGCTGGCGAGGACCCCGCGGAGGTTCTCCACTTCCGCGGCGGTCGTCTTCTCGGCGTGCCGCGCTGCCTCGAGCTCGCGGGTCAACTTCTGGCGGTCGGCACCCTGGCGTTTGGCGGCCGTCTCGAGCGACTCGATCGTGGCGGTTGCCTCTGCCCGTGCCCGTTCCGCCTCGTGTACCTGCCGCTGCACGGTCTCGAGATCGGCCGTGGTCCGCGCGATCGCGGCCTCGAGCTGCAAGCGGGTTTCGCGCTCGCTCCGCAGGGTCTCGAGCTCGCTGCGCAGCTGATGCGCTTCGGCCCGCGTCGCTCCGGCGATCGCTCCGAGACGTTCGGCTTCGGCCTGCGCCCGACGGGTCTCGCCCTGGGCGTCGGCGAGCGCGGCCTGCATGCCGGCGAGCACACCGCGGAGGCTCTCCACCTCCGCCGCGGCCGCGTTCTCGGCGTGCTGCGCGGCCTCGAGCGTGCGGCCCAGCTCCTGGCGCTCGGCACGCTGCCGTTTGGCGGCGGCCTCGAGCGACTCGACCTTGGCAGCGGCCGCCGCCCGGGCCCGTTCCGTCTCCTGGACCTGGCGCTGCGCGGCCTCGAGCTCCGCCGCGGTTCGCGCGATCGCCCCCTCGAGCTGCGAGCGGGTCTCGCGCTCGCTCGACCGCAGGGCCTCGAGCTCGGTCCGCAGCTGGTCCGCTTCGGCGCGCACCGTCGCGGCGGCCGCCTCGAGACGTTCCACCTCGGCCTGCGCCCGACGGGTCTCGTCCTGGGCCGCGGCGATGGTGGACTGCGCGCTGGAGAGCACGCCGCGGAGGTTCTCCACTTCCGCCGCGGTCGCCTTCTCGGCGTGCCGTGCCGCCTCGAGCGCGCGGGCCAGCTCCTGGCGATCGGCGCCCTGGCGTTTGGCGGCCGCCTGGAGCGATTCGACCTTGGCGGCCGCCGCGGCCCGGGCCCGTTCCGCGTCCTGGACCTGGCGCTGCGCGGCCTCGAGATCCGCCTTGGTCCGCGCGATCGCGACCTCGAGCTGCGAGCGGGTCTCGCGCTCGCTCGCGCGCAGGGCCTCGAGCTCCGCCCGGACCCGATCCGCGTCGGCGCGCGCGGCCGCGGCGGTCGCTTCGAGACGTTCCACCTCGGCCTGCGCCCGACGGGTCTCGTCCTGGGCCGCGGCGATGGTGGACTGCGCGCTCGTGAGCACGGCGCGAAGACTCTCCACTTCGGCCGTGGCCGCCTTTTCGGCGTGCTGCGCCGCCTCGAGCGCGCGGCTCGACTCCTGGCGCTCGGCGCGCTGCCGTTTGGCGGCGGCCTCCAACGATTCGACCTTGGCGGCCGCCGCCGCCCGGGCCCGTTCCGTCTCCTGGACCTGGCGCTGCGCAGTCTCGAGATCGGAGGTCGTCCGCGCGATCTCGGCCTCGAGCTGCGAGCGGGTCTCGTGCGCGGTCGTGCGGAGCCCGTCGAGCTCGCCGCGGAACTGGTCCGCTTCGGCTTGCGCGCGGCGGGCTTCGTCCTGGGCGGTCGCGACGGCGGACTGGGCGCTCGCGAGCACACCGCGGAGGGTCTCCACCTCGGCGGCGGTCGCCTTCTCGGCGTGCCGCGCCGCTTCGAGCTCCCGGCTCAGCTTCTGGCGTTCGGCACCCTGGCGTTTGGCGGCGGCCTCGAGCGACTCGACCTTGGCGGCCGCGGCCCCCCGGGCGCGTTCCGCTTCCTGGATCTGGCGCTGCGCGGTTTCGAGATCGGCCGCGTTCCGTGCGGTCGCGGCCTCGAGCTGCGCACGGGTCTCGCGCTCGCTCGTCCGGACGGTCTCGATCTCGCCGAGAAGCTGATCCGCTTCCGCTTGCGCGCGGCGCGCCTCGTCCTGGGCCGCTGCGAGGGCGGACTGGGCGCTGGCGACCACGCCGCGGAGGTTCTCGACTTCCGTCGTGGCCGCGTTCTCGGCGCGGCGCGCTTTCTCGAGCGCGCGGCTCAGCTCCTGGCGATCGGCGCGCTGCTGTTTCGCCGCAGTCTCGAGGGACTCGACCTTGTCCGCCGCCGCCGCCCGTGCCAGCTCCGCCTCCCGGACCTGGCGCTGCGCGGTTTCGAGCTCCGCCGCGGTCCGGGCGATCGCCGCGTCGAGCTGCGACCGAGTCTCGCGCTCGCTCGTGCGCAGGGCCTCGAGCTCGGCCCGCACCTGATCCGCTTCGGCGTGCGTCGCGACGACCGCCGCTTCCAGACGTTCCGCTTGGGCGTGCGCGCGACGGGTCTCCTCGTCGGCGGCTGCGGCGGCGGACTCCGCGCTGGCGAACGCCGCGCGGAGGTTCTCCAGCTCGGCCGCGGTCGGCGCAGGAGGTCCCTCGGCGCGCGGTGCGAAGCTCGACGCCGCGCGATCGCCGTCCGGGCGACTCGCGACCGTTGCGAGCGGGGGGAGACCGGCGGCCGTCCGCGCCCGTTGCAGCTCCTGCATCTGGCGCCGGGCTTCCCGGAGTTCGCCGGTGGTCCGCGCGATGGCGGTTTCGAGCTGCGACCGGGTCTCCCGCTCGGTCCTGCGCAGGGTCTCGAGCTCGGCCCGGATCTGCTCCGCTTCCGCCCGCGTGTCGTCGGCGGCGGCTTCGAGACGCTCCGCCTCGGCCTGCGCCCGGCGGGCGTCATTCTGCGCTGCCGCGACGGCGGATTGGGCGTTGGCGAACGCCGCGCGCAGGCGTTCCACCTCGGCTGCGGTCCCCGTCCGCGCGCCTTCGGCCCGCCGTGCCGCCTCGAGAGAGCGGGTCAGCTCCTGGCGCGCGGCACGTTCGCGCTTGGCGGCGGCCTCGAGCTCGTCGGCCAACCGCCGTCGCTCTTGCTCGAGATCGAGGCTGCGCTGACACGCGTGGGAGACCGCCGCCTCCGCCTGGGCCAGCCTCGTGACCCAGTTCGCCTTGTCGGCCGCGTGTGCGCGCGCCGCGTTCGTCTCGACCTGCTCGAGCGCAGCAGAGCGGGCCGTGGCCTGCGCCAGCGCCTTGACGAGCCGCTGACACTCCGCGAGGAGCTCGCTCATTGCGGCAGGGCAGCGCTCACGCGCGTCCACGCTCGAGCCCCTGGCCAGAGGTTCTCGAGCTCAAGTTCGTCCCGGCGCATCCCCTCCGCCACCCCAGCCGTCCCCGGTGCGGTGCGTCTGCTGCTAGGCTGCCTGGACCGCGGCCCGAAGCGTGGCGAGTTCGGTGCGGAGCGCGACCAACTCGTTCTCGACCTTGGTCGCGCGGAGCTTCGCGTCCTGGAGCTCCCGCCGGAGCTCGCCGCCCTCGGCGCGGGCCGCCTGCTCTGCGATCCGGAGCCGATCCAGGTCCGCGGCCGTTCGACGCGTCTCGTCCTCCGCCGTCTGGAGCGCGGTGCGGGTGTTCAAGAGATTGGAGGTGAGCGAGTCGACGTCGGCGGCGGCCACCGTACGCGCACGCTCCGCATCCTGGCCCTGACGGCGGGCTTCCCGCAGATCGGCGGTGATCCGCGCCATCGCGCCTTCGAGCTCGCTGCGGGTGTCGCGCTCGCTCCGGCGGACGCCGTCGAGCTCGGCCCGAACGTCCTCGACGTCGATCCGCGCGGCTTCGCCCGCGGCAACGAGCTGCTCGCATTCACCCTGCGCCCGACGAATCTCTTCTTGCGCCGCCGCGAGCGTCGCTTGCGCGGCACCGACCGCGGCGCGAAGCCGTTCGACTTCCGCGGCGGTCGCGGCACGAGCCGCCTCGGCACGCCGCGCCGCCTCCACCGCGCGACTCAACTCCTGGCGATCGCCGCCATGGCGCCTCGCAGCTGCCTCCAGCTCGCCGGCGGCGCGCTCCCGCTCGAGCTCGAGATCGAGCGTCCGCTGCCAGGCGTGTGCGACGGCGCCCTCGGCCTCCGACAACCGCGCCGTCCAGCTCGCCTTGTCCGCCGCGTGCGCGGAGGTCGCGGTGACCTCGACCTGCTCGACCGCGGCGCAACGCGACGTCGCCTCTGCCAGCGCCGTGACGAGACGCTGGCACTCCGCCAGTAGTTCGCTCATTACCGCAGGCCTCCGCTCATGCGCGTGTCCATCGCCTCAGCTCCTTCCGAAACCGATCGCGATCGCTCCGTGGCCCGCGATCGCTCGGGCGCGGCCGCGCGGCCGCCCCGGGTGGGTCCACCTCGTTCCGTCGTGCGGCGCGTCTTCTCGTCGCCCGCCTGGGCCGCGGCCCGGGCGGCCGCGAGCTCTTCACCGAGAGAGGTCAGCTCGCTTTCCGCCTTCGCCACACGCGATCTCGTCTCCTGCAGCTCGCGCCGGAGGTCGGTCGCCTCGGCGTGCGCCAATTGCTCGGCGGTTCGCAGGCGCTCGATCTCGCCGGCCGCTCGACGGCTCTCGTCTTCCGCCGTCTGGAGCGCGGTCCGCGCGCTCGTCAGTGCCGCGGTCAGCGAGTCGACCTCGGACACCGCGACCGCTCGCGCTCGCTCGGCCTCCTGCGACTGGCGCCGCGCTTCCCGAAGGTCGGCGGTGGTCCGCGCGATCGCGGCCTCGAGCTCCGACCGGGTGTCGCGGGCGCTCGTCCGCAGGCCGTCGAGCTCCGTTCGGATCTGCTCCGCCTCGGAGCGCGCGACCTCCGCGTCGGCTTCGAGGCGTTCGCTCTCGGCCTGCGTGCGCCGGGCCTCGTCCTGCGCCGTCGTGACCGCGGCCTGCGCGCTGCCGAGCGCGGCGCGGAGTCTCTCGACCTCGGCCGCGCTCGCGGCACGCGCCGCCTCGGCGCGACGGGCCGCCTCGAGCGAACGGCTCAGCTCCTGGCGATCCGCGCCATGGCGCCGCGCGGCCGTCTCGAGCTCGCTCGTCATCCGCTCGCGCTCGTGCTCGAGATCGAGGCTGCGCTGCCACGCGTGCGCGACGGCCGCCTCGGCTTCCGCCAGCCTCGTCGCCCAGCTCGCCTTGTCCGCCGCGTGAGCGCGGGCGGTCGTGACCTCCACCTGTTCGGCCGCGCCGCAGCGCGCGGTCGCCTCCGCCAGCGCCGATACGAGGCGCTGACACTCCGCCAGCAAATCTCCCATATCGTCGAGGATGACGAAGAGGCCGCAGTCTCTCAAGCACAACGTGGCGCTGAGCCCCATGGAGGTGCTCCGCAGTGCGCTGTCCTGAGATCGGTCCGGGCGTGCTTCGGCTCGGCGCTCGACGACATCGGACGCGACGCGTTCAAGTGATGACGATCACGTCTGATCTGGCGCGAGTCACATCTGTGACACCGTCGAGTCGGTGTCGGAGCGCACGGAGTCAGCAGACGCCCGGGCAACGGCTGGGCGCTACCCGACCCGCGCCGCCGCGCTCACGCGGCCGATTCGAGGAGCGGCCGGAGCCAGCGCGCGGTGTGCGACCCCGCCGCGGTCGCGACGATCCCGGGCGGCCCGGCCGCGACGACCGTGCCGCCGTCGGCGCCGCCCTCCGGACCGAGGTCGACGATCCAGTCCGCTTCCTTCACGATGTCGAGGTTGTGCTCGATCGTGACGACGGTGTTGCCGAGGTCGACCAGGCGGTGGAGGACCGCGATCAGGTGATCGACGTCCGCGAAGTGGAGCCCCGTGGTCGGCTCGTCGAGGACGTAGAGCGTCTGCCCGCGTGATTCCTTCGCGAGCTCGTAGGCGAGCTTGATCCGCTGCGCCTCGCCGCCGGAGAGCGTGTTGCTCGGCTGTCCGAGCGTCAGGTAGCCGAGCCCGATCTCGCAGAGGACGCGGAGGCAGCGGGCGGCCTGCGGATGAGGCGCGAAGAACTCCGCCGCCTCCTCGATCGTCATCGCGAGCACGTCGGCGATCGTCCGTCCGGCGTAGCGGATGGCGAGCGTCTCCTCGGTGTAGCGCCGCCCGCCGCACGCGTCGCAGTCGACATAGACGTCGGGGAGGAAGCTCATCTCCATCCGGAGACGGCCCTGGCCGGCGCACGCGTCGCACCGTCCACCCGTCACGTTGAACGAGAAGCGACCGGGCCCCCAGCCGCGGAGGCGCGCTTCCGGCACCTGGGCGAAGAGCCGCCGGACGTCGTCGAAGAAGCCGACGTACGAGGACGGCGTCGAGCGGGGCGTACGGCCGATCGGCGTCTGATCGACCTCGACGGCGCGCGTGAGGCGGTCGGCGCCCTCGATCGCACGGTGCACGCCGACCCGGCCGGCCTGCAGGCCGAGCGCGCGACGCGTCGCCTGGTAGAGGACGTCGCGCACGAGCGTCGACTTCCCGGAGCCGGAGACGCCGGTGACGCACGTCCAGGCACCGAGCGGGATCGCGACGTCGATGTCCTTCAGGTTGTGCTCGCTCGCGCCACGCACCGTGAGCCGCGGAAGTTGCTCGACCGCGCGCACCGGCCCGAGGCGGCGGCGCGTCGTCCCGAGATAGCGGCCCGTCATGGAGCCGGGATTCGCCGCCAGCTGCGCCGGCGGCCCGACCGCCACCACGCGTCCGCCGTGGACACCCGCGCCGGGACCGAGATCGACGACCAGATCGGCGCGCCGGATCGTCGCCTCGTCGTGCTCGACGACGAGCACCGTGTTTCCGCGACCGCGAAGCTCCTCCAGCGTGTCGAGCAGCATCGCGTTGTCGCGCGGGTGGAGGCCGATCGTCGGCTCGTCGAGGACGTAGCACACGCCGCGGAGGTTCGAGCCGAGCTGGGCGGCGAGCCGGATGCGCTGCGCCTCGCCGCCGGAGAGCGTGTCGGCGCGCCGATCGAGCGTCAGGTACGCGAGCCCGACCTGCCCGAGGAAGCGAAGCCGCGGGAGGATCTCCTTCCGCGGGCCGGCGGCGATCGCGGCCTCCCGCGGCTCGAAGCGCAGCGCGGCGATCGCTCGCTCGGCGTCGCCGATCGACAGCGCCGTCAGCTCGGTGATCGTCCGCCCCTCTAGACGCACGGCTCGCGCACGCGCGTTCAGCCGGAGGCCGCCGCAGTCGGCACACGCGCGCTCGGTCGTGAACGCATCGACGTCGGGTCCTTCCGCGCTCTCGAGCGCCTTCCGGAGAATCGGGAGGACGCCCGGGCGCTCCGCCGTGCCGTCGAGGACGAGACGGCGATGGCGCGGCGAGAGCCGCTCGACGGGGCGGTCCAGCGGCACGCCCGCAGCGCGGAGCGCGCGCAGCACCCGTCGCTTCTCGGCGCGGAGCTCGGCGTGCTCGAACGGGACGATCGCCCCGGCCTCCAGCGATCGGCTCGGATCGAGCACGGCGTCGGGATCGACGTCGATCGTGACCCCGGCGCCGTCGCACGCCGGACATGCGCCCTGCCGGCTGTTGAACGAGAAGAGGCGCGGGTCGAGCGCTTCGTAGCCGAGGCCGCACGCGGGGCAGAAGAGGCGCTCGGAGTAGAGCCGCTCCGCGCCGTCCGCGAGCGCGATGACGGAGCCGCGGCCGAGCCGGAGCGCGCGGTCGAGCACGTCGTCGAGACCATCGAGATCGGCGGCGAGCGTGCCGACGACGAGATCGATGTCGTGCTCGCGGTAGCGGTCGAGGAGCGGGACGCTCGCGAGCGCGACCCGGCGACCGTCGATGCGCGCCTCGCGGAGACGGAGCTTCCGCGCCGCGGCGAGCTCCTCCTTGTGGTACCCCTTCCGGCCGCGGACGATCGGCGCGAGGAGCGTCACGCGCTCCCCGCGGAGCTCGCGTCGCAGCCGCTGCACGATCTCGCGTCGCGTCTGCGAGCGGATCGGCTGGTCGCACCCGGTGCAGTGCTGCACGCCGAGCTTCGCGAAGAGGAGACGCAGATAGTGGTACACCTCGGTGACGGTCGCGACCGTGGACGTCCGCCCGCCGCGCGAGAGCCGCTGCTCGATCGCGACCGTCGGGGGCAGCCCGAGGAGCAGGTCGACGTCGGGCTTCGCCATGACGTTCAGGAACTGGCGCGCGTACGCCGACAGGCTGTCGAGGTAGCGACGCTGGCCTTCCGCGTGCAGCACGTCGAAGGCGAGGGACGATTTCCCCGAGCCGGAGAGCCCGGTGAGAACGATCATCCGATCGCGCGGTAGCTCGACCGACAGATCCCGCAGGTTGTGCTCGCGCGCACCGACGATCCGGATCTCGCCATCGTTGGCCACGCCTGTCGGCGCGTAGCGCGGGGCGCTCTCGGCGACGCTGGCCGCCGGCCGGAGCGCGGCGGCGAGGAAGTGTCCCGTCTGCGACGCGGCGGTGCGCGCGATCGCCTCCGGCGGTCCGGCGGCGATGAGGCGGCCGCCGGCGTCGCCGCCCTCGGGGCCGAGGTCGATCACCCAGTCGGCGCACTTGATGACCTCGAGGTTGTGCTCGATCACGACGAGCGAATGGCCGCGCTCGACGAGCCGGGCGAAGCAGACGAGGAGCTTGTCGATGTCGGCCAGGTGAAGCCCGGTCGTCGGCTCGTCGAAGATGAAGAGCGTGTGGGCCTTTCCCTCGCGGCCGAGCTGGGCGGCGAGCTTCACGCGCTGCGCCTCGCCACCCGAGAGCGTCGACAGCGGCTGCCCGAGACGGAGGTAGTCGAGGCCGACGTCGGCGAGCGGGCGGAGGCGTTCGCCGACGTCCGGCACGTCGGCGAAGAGCGTCACGGCCTCGCGGACCGTCAAGTCGAGGACGTCGCGAATCGTGAGCCCGCGGTATCGGACCTCGAGCACCTCGGGGGTGAAGCGCGCGCCGCCGCATTCCGCGCACGGGACGTAGACGTCCGAGAGGAACTGCATCTCGATCTTCTCGAACCCCTCGCCCGTGCACGTCTCGCAGCGTCCACCCGGGACGTTGAAGGAGAAGGTCGCGGCCGAGTAGCTCCGGATGCGCGCGTCCTCGGTGCGGGCGAAGCAGGCGCGGATGCCGTCGAAGGCGCGGAGATACGTGACGGGGTTCGCGCGCGGCGTCGTCCCGATCGGCGCCTGGTCGACGAGGATCACCTCGGCGATCCGCTCGGCACCCTCGATCGCGCGGCATGCGCCCGGGACGCCCGCCGGCATCCCGCGGCGCTTGCGGAGGCCGCGGTAGAGGACGTCCTCGATCAACGTCGACTTGCCGGATCCCGAGACGCCCGTGACCGCGACGAAGCACGCGAGCGGCACGTCGACGTCGAGGTCCTTCAGGTTGTTCGCCGACGCCCCGCGGATCCGGAGCGCGAGGCCGGGGATCGGCGTCCGGCGCTTCGCCGGGACCGGGATGGCCTGGCGCCCGGAGAGGTAGTCGGCGGTGACCGACCCTTCCGCGCCGGCGAGCGCCGCCGGCGGACCGGCGAACACGACCGTCCCGCCGCGCTCGCCCGCGCCCGGACCGAGGTCGATCACGTGATCGCCCGCGCGGACGATCGTCGGGTCGTGCTCGACGACGACGACCGCGTTCCCAAGGTCGCGGAGGCGGTGGAGGATGCGCGTCAACCGCTCCGTGTCGCGCGGATGGAGCCCGATCGACGGCTCGTCGAGCACGTAGAGCGTGTTCACCAGCGACGAGCCGATCGCGGTCGTCAGGTCGACGCGTTCGAGCTCGCCGCACGACAGCGTGCGCGACTGGCGGTCGAGCGTCAGGTATTCGAGCCCGACCTCGACGAGATAGCCGAGGCGGCTCCGGATCTCGGCGAGCACGAGCTCCGCGATCGCCTCGCTCTGCTCGGAGGGCAGCGCGAGGTCGGCGAAGAAGCGCTCGGCCTGGCCGATCGGCAGCTGGTTCACCTCGGCGATCGTCTTGCCGCCGATGCGGAAGTCGAGCGCCTCGGGCTTGACGCGCGCGCCGTGGCAGACCGGGCAGAGCGTGTAGCTCCGGTAGCGCGAGAGGAAGACGCGGACGTGCATGCGGTAGGTCCGCCCCTCGAGCCAGCGGAACCAGCCGCGGACGCCGGGATAGTCGCCGCGGCCGTCGCCCTCGAGGACGAGCTCCTGCTGCGCCACCGGCAGCGTGTCCCAGGGCACGTGCGTCGGGATGCCGCGGCGGCGGCAGAACTTGATGAGCTCGCCGCGCTCCCACTTGGTCGCCTTGGTCGACCAGGGCTTCACCGCATCGTCCGCGAGCGTCCGCCGCGGATCGGGGATCACGAGGTCGAGGTCGAGATCGATGATCCGGCCGAACCCGCGACACGTCTCGCACGCCCCGAGCGGGCTGTTGAACGAGAAGAGATTCGGCACCGGATCGCGGACCGCGAAGCCGCACCCGGCGCAGTCGAGGGCGGTCGAGAAGCGCTCGACGCGGCCGCCGGCGTCGGGCAGGACGACCGCCGCGCGCCCGCGGCCGTGTGCGAATGCGTGCTCGAGCGACTCGACGATCCGGCCGCGATCGCGGGGACGCAGCTGGACGCGGTCCTGCACGATGGTGAGCGGTCCGCTGGCAGGAGGCGGCATCGACTCGACGTCGACCACCCCGTCCGCGCCGCGTGCGCGGATGAATCCCGCAGCGAGGAGGCCCGCGCGGACCTCCGCCCACGGGAGCCGGTCGGGCAGCACGACATCGAACGTCACGAGCGCCCGTGCGCCCTCGTGCTCCGCGAGCAGACGGGCCGCCGCGGTCTCCGCCGTGTCGCGCGCGACGGGACGTCCACAGACGCGGCAGTGCGGGACGCCGACCTTCGCGAAGAGGAGCTTCAGGTGGTCGTGCAGCTCGGTCATCGTCCCGACGGTCGAGCGCGACGTCTTCACCGGACGGCGCTGGTCGATCGCGATCGCCGGGAGGATGCCGGTGATCCGGTCGACGTGCGGCTTCTCCATGCGGTCGAGGAACTGGCGGGCGTACGTCGAGAAGCTCTCGACGTACCGCCGCTGCCCCTCGGCGTAGAGCACGTCGAAGGCGAGCGACGACTTCCCGGATCCGGACACGCCCGTGATGACGGTGAGGGCGCCGGTCGGGACGCTGACATCGATGCCCTTCAGGTTGTGCTCGCGGGCACCGACGATCTCGATCGCGGAAGAGCTCATGGACGGGCAGGGTGCGGAACCGTGAAGTATACCGGCCCCGCACGCCCGCGAAAGTGGAAATCGCGGCTATGTCGGGCGGGCGTCGAGTGCGCGCGCGCACGTCGCCGCCGGCGGGACGACCGTCAGCCCGGAGTCGACGAGACGCGCGGGCGTGCGCGGCCGGACGACGTAGCCGATCTCGTCGTCGTCGGCCACGACGGCATGGCTCCCGACGAGCGCGCGCCGGACGCGCGCCCCGCGCCCGATGCGACACCCGTCGAGGAGCACCGAGTCCTCGACCTCCGCGCCGCTCTCGACGACGACGCCGTGCCCGAGCACGCTGCGGACGACGAGGCCGCCCCGAATGACGGCGCCGTCGGAGACGAGGGAATCGAGTGCCTGGCCCGCGCGTCCCGCCGGGTCGGCACCGACCTTCGCCGGACCGAAGCCGCTCGCGACCGGGAGCAGGGGCCACGCGCCGTTGTAGAGGTCGAGCGCCGGCCGCGGCGTGCAGAGGTCCATCTGCGCGTCGTAGTAGTCCTCGAGCGTCGAGGGATCGTGCCAGAAGGCGCCGGGCCGGTCGGTCGCGCCCGGGAGGCGGTTCTCGAGGACGTCGTAGACGGCGACGCGCGGCTTCGCGGCGAGCTCGTCGACCAGCGCGTCGCCGTCGCCCGGCGCGGCCGGGAACGCGTCGAGGAGCGAGGCCAAGGCCTCCGGGCGAAGGACGAGATCGCCGGTCCAGCCGAGCTCGACCTGCGCCGTTTCGCCGATGCCGTTCGGGCGGGCGGCGATCGTCACGTCGGCGGCGACGGCGTCGTGCGCGTCGAGGAGCTGGCGGAGGTCGAGCTGCAGGATGTGGTCCGCCGTCAGGACGACCACGACGTCCGGTCGCTCGGCGTCGATCAGCCGGCTGCAGGACGCGAGGGCCGCGACGAGCCGCGGCGCTCGCGCGGCCGCGGACGGCCCGGCGATCGGCAGCGGGACGGGCCGGCAGAGCGCGGTCACCATGCGGGCGGCGCGCGCGAGGTGGGCGTGCAGCGCGCGGCTCGCGCGCGGTGCGGCGACGAACACCGTCTCGATCCCGGAGTTCAGTGCGGTCGCGAGCGCGAAGTCGATGAACCGGTACTTGCCGGCGAACGGCGTGAGCGCGGCGTCCTCGTCGGTGGCGAGCACGTCGAGCGGGCCGTCGCCCCCGGCCACGATGAGCCCCAGCACCCGTCGCATCATCCTCTCCTCCTCCCCCCGTCAGCGGGTACCGGTCGCGAGACGTTGCTCGATGCGCGCCACCGTGGCGGCGAGGGACCGATCCGTCTCGAGGCGTGTCGCCACGGACCGGCACGCCTGGAGGACCGTCGTGTGATCCCGTCCGAACGCCTCGCCGAGCGCGCCGTACGACGACCCGACGATCTTCCGGCCGAGGTGCATGGCGACCTGCCGCGGCAACCGGACCGCGTGGCGCCGGTCGCGGCCGCGCAGACGGCGGACCGAGGTCCCGAACGCGCGTGCCGTCGCCACGATCACGTCGTCGACGGTGAGCGGCGCGGGCGCCGGCGCCGCCAGCTCGGGAAACACGGCGACCGCGAGCGCCTCGTCGACGCGCGCCCCGCAGAGCCGGGCGTGCGCGACGAGCCGCGTGAGCGCGCCCTCCAGACGCCGCACGTTGCCGCCGAAGTCGTTCGCGAGCCGCCTCGCTAGGTGCGCGTCGAGCTCGATGCCGTGGCGCCGCGCCTTGTCCCGCAGGATCGCGAGCCGCAGCGCCGGCTCCGGCGGCGCGATCGCCGTCAGCGCGCTGTCGGCGAAGCGGTCGCGGAGCCGGGTGACGAACGTCGGCTCCCGATCGCAGGTGAGGATCACGAGGCGCCCCGCGGCGACCCAGCCGGCGAGCCCATCGAGGAGCCGGCCTTCGAGCTCGTCGCGCGCCCCGATCGAGTGGGCGTCGTCGAGGAGGAGCGCCGCGTACGTCGTCAGGCCGCTCCAGAAGTCGTCGGCGGCGCCCGATTCGTACGCGCTGACGAGCGCGGTGAGGAGCCGCGCCGCGGCGACGCAGAGGACCGCGAGGCCGGCACCGTCGAGCGCGTGGAACGTCGCGTGGAGGAGATGCGTCTTCCCGACCCCGGAGGGTCCGAGGACGAAGAGCGGCGCGCGCGCCGTGCCGTCCGTGATCGCGCGCGTGGCGACGTACGCGGCTTCGTTCGCCTCGCCCACGACGAAGGTGTCGAAGGTGTGGTCGGCGGTCGGGGGGGCCGCTGCGAGCGTCGGAAGGAAATGGCGCGCGATGGCCGTCACGCCGGGACCCGTCCATCAACAGCTGTGGAGATCGGTTCGAGTCTCCCGCGTCGCCGCCGGCTTTCTTCCCGCTCCCTCATCCCTTCACCAACCGTGGCGATCGCCACGCCGTTACTCGCGCGTGAGGGCCCGCGGCGGGACGGCACGCGCTCGCATGGAGATGGACTCGCCGAGCCCGTGGAGCCGGGATGCGCACCACGAGCCCGTGGAGCGCGTCTATAAGCCTATGGCGATCCGATTACAAGAAAAAAAATTACCGACCCTCCGACGAGACGTCGGCGGGCTACTGGTACGCGACCTTGCGCGCGGAGAGGAGCTCCAGATCCGCGACCAGCTCCCGGACCGCGCTGCGCGTCTCGCGCGCGTTTCGACGGAGCTCTCGCTCGAGCTGGAGCCGCCGTCCATCCCGCAGGGGACGGTTGCGGAGCTGGAGATACGCGCGCTGCATTTCGCCGCGGCGATCGAGGAGCCGGTCGACCTTGGCGAGCGCGAGCAGGCGGACCCGCCCCTGCGGGAGCGCGTCGGCGACCGAGAGGAGGCGCGAGAGCAGCCCGGTGTGATGACGCGGGATCTGGTCGGCGAGCCGGGCGTCCGCACGCACGATCATGAGACAGAAGGCCGCCTCGAGCTCGCGCAGCGCCGGCTCGACCTGGCGCTCCTGGAGCTGGGCATCGCCGCGGGCGGCGCGGGCGAGACAGCGCTGGAAGCGGGCGCGCTCGAGGGCCCCGATCGCCGGCGCGACGAGCGGTCGCGCGATCAGCGAGACGAGGCCTCCGACCAGCACGAGCGCGATGGGGAGCAGGACCAACGCGACCAGCCAGGTCGACATGCGGGACGTCTTCGACTCTAGGGCAACGCCCGCAGGCAGACAAGGGGCGTCACTGGGGCATCACTGGGGCGTCAGGCGAACACGCGGTAATCGAGCGCGGGGAAGAGGTTGTCGGTGTCTTCGAGCGCGACGAGCCGGAGGTCGTCGACGCCGCCACGCTCCACCTGTGCGCAGAGCTCCTGACAGCGGAGGACGTGGTCCTTCGTCCGCTGTACGGCGTACTCGACCGTGGTCTCGCGCGACATCATGAACGCCCAGTCGCTCGCCTGCGCGAGCAGCAGCTCGCGGAGCGCCTGCGTCAGCGCGCGGCGGATCCGCTCGTCGGCGCTCGGGTACCGCCGGCAGAGCGCGTGTAGCCGCTCGCCCGTCGCGTGCAGATGGCGATAGATCCAGTCGTTCTGCCCCGCGAGCCAGACCTCGTTGTAGCCCTTGTAGCCCCAGGTGGACGCCGAGGGGGTCGCGCGCTGGAGGGTCGGGTGGCGCGTCAGATCGTCGCTCGCGGTGGCGGCGCGTAGCGTTGGCGTCACGGCGAGGCGACGCAGCACGGCTTCGAGCCAGAGCGGCCCCTCGAACCACCAGTGGCCGAAGAGCTCGGCGTCGTACGGACAGACGATTGCGGGCGGGCGATCCATCGAGCGCGCGAGCCAGTCCATTTGGCCGAGGCGCGCCGCGACGAAGTGGGCGGCGTGCGATTCGACGCGCTCGCGCGCCCGATCCGGCTCGTAGGGCTCCTTGTGGTCGGTCTTCCCGGTGATGCGATGGTACTTGAGCCCGACGTGGATGCGCTGGCCGGTCGGCGGCAGGTACGGCCGGACGTAGTCGTAGTCGAGGTCGAACCCGACGTCGCGGTAGAAGTCGCGGTAGTAGAAGTCGCCGGGGTAGCCCTCGTCGGCGCTCCACACCTGCTTCGAGCTGTCCGGGTCCCGGCCGAAGGCAGCGACACCGGAGTCGGAGGCGATCGGCGCGTAGACGCCGTACACGGGACGTGGCGTCGCGTGGGTGATGCCGTGCGTGTCGAGGAAGAAGTAGCGGATCCCGAGCCGGGCGAGCTCCGCGTCGAGACCTGGCTCGTACGCGCACTCCGGCAGCCAGAAGCCCGCGGGGTCGCGTCCGAAGAAGCGACGGAACTCGCCGACCGCTACCTCGAGCTGCGCGCGCACCGCGGCGGGCGTCACGCCGAGCAGCGGCAGGAAGCCGTGCGTCGCGCCGCACGTGATGAGCTCGACGAGCCCGGCCTCCTGGTAGGCGCGGAACGCCCCCGGGAGATCTTGCTGCCACTCGTCGAGGAAGAGCGTCCGCGCGCGGATGAAGCGCGTGAGGTACATCTCCGCGAGCCGGTGGAAGCGGCCGTCGGCGCGCGTCCGGCGCTCCTCCTTCTCGGCGAGCTCGACCAGCCGATCGAGGTGGCGGAGGTAGCGTGCGCGCAGCAGCCGGTCGGAGAGCATCGCGAGCAGCGTCGGGCTGAGCGAGATCGTGAGCCGCGCCGGGACGCGATCGCGCTCGAGCGAGCCGAGCATCTCGAGCAGCGGGATGTACGTCTCGGTGATCGCCTCGGCGAGCCAGCGCTCCTCGAGGAAGTCGTCGTGCGCGGGATGCCGTACGAACGGCAGGTGCGCGTGGAGGACGAGGATGAGGCTTCCCGCTGCCATGTCGCAGGAGCGATCGGGTCAGCGTGGCGGCGGGGCGTGGACGTCGCTCGAGCGCGGTCGCTCGTCCGCCGGGTCGGGCGAGAGGTCGTCGCCCGCCGGCATCCGCTGGCCGTTCCACGCGGGTGCCTCGCCGGGCGTGCCGTGCCGGACGTCCACCCATCGGACGCTCGTGTCGGGCGACGGCGACGAGCGCGGCGTCGTCACGGTGTTCGAGCGCGCGAGCGGGAGAAAGCGGCCGCCCGGCGTCCGGAGCCCGATCTCCACGCAGAACGAGGCCGCCGGCCGCCCGAGGTTCAGGTACCAGCGATCGGCGCCGGGCGTCAGCTCGACGTCGAAGGAGAGCCACGCGTTGTCGCCCGTGAAGGTGAGGAACGTGACGTCGTAGACGCGCAGGACCTCTCGCGCGCCCTCGGCGTCGCTGCCGAGCGCGCGCAGCGCGCGGACCCGCGTCGTCGGCGTGATCTCCCAGTAGGCGAATGCCCACCACGGGTCGCGGGGCAGGAGGACGATCCGGTCGCGATTATAAGCGCGCGGCAGCTCTGCCGTCTCGCGGTCGGCATAGCGCGCGGCGCCGCGCTGCTCGCCCGCGCGGCCGAGGTGGTACTTCGCCTCCTCGACCTCGGTCTGCGGCGCAGTCGGCTCCGGCTCCGCGGGCGCGTTGGACGGCGGCGACGGCGCGCCGTCCGAGCGTGACGTCGCGAGACCCGCGAGACGCGCGACGGGCAGGGCGGCGTCCTGCAGCCGCTGCACGACGTTCCGCGCGCAGCCGAGCCAACCGGCGACGAGCTGGAGGCCGGCGCCGAGCGCCTCGTCGACCATGGTGCGGATCGTACTCGTGAAGACGGAATGCGTCAAAACCGGAGGCACGTGAGACGCTTGCAAGGTGCGGGTCGCTGGGGAATCTTTCGCGCCGCCGTGAGTCACCTGTCTCCGCGAGCCCTCGTCGTCCTGCGCGTCCCGCGCGGTGCCGCACCGCCGGCAGAATCGGCGATCCGTGCGGAGATCGAAGGCGACCGGCGTCGCCTCGCACTGCCGCCGGACGACATCGCCGAGTACCGCGTCGCCGGGCCGTACGCGATCGAGCTGAACGGCGAGGCGTTCGACGAGTACGTCGCCTGGGAGATCTGATCCCGCGCCTCAGCCGGGCATGGCGCGGGCGTGGCGGCGGAGCGCGGCGAGCGCCGTGTCGGCGGTCGGAGCGCGCACGAGCGCGCCGCGCAGCGCCGCCGAGCGGAGCAGCGTCGCGATGCTCGCGAGGATACCAAGGTGCTCTTCGCGCGCGTCGGGCGGCGAGAGCACGAGCGCGACGATCTGGATCGGCACCGTCGGGACCGGCTCGTAGAGACCGGCCGCCGACGCCGCGAGCGCGACGCGTGTGCCGGGCATGCCGTCGGGACGCGCGTGTGGCACGCCGACGTGGATGTCGAGAAGTGCCGTCGACGCGTCGGCCTCACGCGCGGTCACCGCACGGACGGCGCCGGGTTCGAGGTTCGGGGGAAGGTCACCCGCCGCGACCATCGCGCCGGTGAGGCCGGCGATCGTGTCGTCGAAGCCGTGCCACGCCGGGGTGACCCGGATGAGCTCGGGCCGCAGGAGCTCGACGAAGCGCACGTGCCCGCCTACCGACGTCGCGGTGTGCTGGCCGTCACGCCACCGCACCAATGAGCCGCACATCGGATCCCCACCGACCACATCCGTGCCATGCAGCCGGGATACTGTACGCCCCCGCCGAATGCCAGCGGTGATCCGTGTACTCGGCGGCCGGCGATCGCGCCGTGGATCAGCGGGTCGACCCACGTTGCCCGTCGCGATAGAAGAGAACCGATGGTGGGGCGGGTGGGGGTGCTCGCGCTCGGGCTGGGGCTCGTCGGCTGCTCGGCGCCGCAGCCGCCCGCTCGGCCGACGGTCGCTCCGCGTGGACGGATCGCGGTACTGCCGCTCCGCGTGGGCGCCGAGCTGACGCCTCACGGCGAGCTCCAGCCGGGGGCGACGATCGCGGACGCGCCGTCGGAGCTCGGCGAGACGATCGCGCGCGACCTCGCGACGAAGCTCGGCAAGAGCGGGCTCCCGGTCGTCGATCCGGACGCGGTGCGCGGCGCGCTCACGCTCGTCGATACGCGCGACGCCGGCGCGCCGCTCGCCGCGCGGCTCGCGCGGCGACTCGGCGCCGAGCTGGCGGTGTTCGGCGCGGTCACGCGGTATCGCGAGCGCGAGGGCTCGGCGTGGGCGGTGGTCACGCCCGCGTCGGTCGGGTACGCGGTCGCGCTCCTCCGCGTCCGTGACGCGGTGGTCGTGCAGATCGATCGCTTCGAGTACACCCAGCACGCGCTCAGCGAGAACCTGCTCGATCTGCCGCGATTCGTCCGCGGCGGGGGACGCTGGCTCACGTGCGCCGAGATCCTGGACGGCGCGCTCGACGAGACGGCCGCCCGCCTCGCCCTGGCGCTCGGCAGCGCGCCGCCGCGCCCGAGCCGGGGGCGGCAGTGATTCGGGCGCTTGCTATAACGCTCGCATGCGGCGGATCGGACTCCTGACGAGCGGCGGCGATGCGCCGGGCATGAACGCGACGATCCGCGCCGTCGTCCGGCACGCGATCAGCCGCTCGCTGGAGGTCGTCGGCATCCGGCGCGGCTACGCCGGGCTCCTCGCCGGCGAGCTGCAGCCGCTGACGCGCGCCGGCGTCGCGAACATCATCCAGCACGGCGGGACCATGCTCGGAACGTCGCGATCCGCGGAGTTCCTCAGCCCGGAGGGACGCACGCGCGCCGCCGCCGTCCTCCGCGGCGCGGGCATCGACGGCCTCGTCGCGATCGGCGGCGACGGGACGCTCCACGGCGCGACGCTCCTCGCCGAGGAGCACGGCGTCGCGATTGCCGGCGTGCCGGGCACGATCGACAACGACGTCTACGGCACCGACTTCACGATCGGCTTCGACACGGCCGTGAATACGGCGCTCGGCGCGATCGACCGCATTCGGGACACCGCGGCGTCGCACGAGCGGCTCTTCCTGGTGGAGGTGATGGGGCGCACGTGCGGCGACATCGCCCTCGCGGTCGGCGTCGCGGGCGGCGCCGAGGACGTTCTCATCCCGGAGGAGCCGACCGATCTCATGCGTCTCGGCGCGGAGCTCCGCCGGAGCTGGGAGCGGGGCAAGCGGAGCAGCATCATCGTCGTCGCCGAGCATGGTGAGCAGGGGCACGTGATCCGCGTCGCCGAGGAGATCGGGCGCCTCACGGGGCTCGAGCCGCGCGTGTGCGTGTTCGGCCACATCCAGCGCGGCGGCACGCCGACGGCCCGCGACCGTATCCTCGCGAGCCGGCTCGGGGCGGCGGCGGTCGACATCCTGGTCGATGGCGGCGGCATGATAGCGGGCGAGGCGGGCGGCGGCGTCGTCCGCGTGCGCCTCCGCGACAGCTGGGAGAAGAAGCGACCGGAGCCGGGCGGTCTGCTCGCGCTCGTGCGAGATCTCGCGTGATCGACGCCGCGTACCGCGCCGAGTATCCGAAGACGGTCGTCCTGCGCGACGGGGCGCACGTCGTCCTGCGCGCGCTCGGGTCGGAGGACCGTCCGGCGCTCGCGGCGCTGCTCGCGCGCGCACCGGCCGGGGAGCGCGCGGCATTCGTGACGGACGCCGACGTCGGGGTGATCGCCTTCGACGGTGAGCGCGCGGTTGCCGCCGCGACGCTCGACCGCCGGGACGATGCCCGGGCGGGGCTCGGCATGATCGTCGATCCGGACTACGCCGGCCGGCGCCTCGGGACGTGGCTGCTGCTCGACGTCGTCCATCTCGCGACCGCGCTCGGTGCGGCGTCGCTCGAGGCGCGCGTCCCGCCCGGCGACGGCGCCTATCGAGCCGCGCTCCGGCGGCTCGATTTCGTCCAGGCGACCGACGGTACGATGGCGAAGACGCTGCACGCGACCTGGACGGACTTCTGAGGACGGTGTGACGGAGACGCTGCGCCTCGCCGGCCTCCTCGCGCCCGTCCGCGCCGTTCGCGATCGCTACGGGATCGTCCACCTCGAGGCCACGCATCGCCCGGACGTCTATCGCGCGCTCGGCTACGTCATGGCGGGCGATCGGCTGTGGCAGATGGATCTCATGCGACGGCTCGGACAGGGGCGCGTCGCAGAAGTCCTCGGCCGCGTGTTCCTTCCGCTCGACGTGCTCGCGCACACGCTCGGCTTTCCGGATGCGGCCGCGACCGCGGCGACGAAGCTCTCGGAGAAGGCGGCGGAGACGCTCGAGGCGTTTACGGCCGGCGTGACGGCGCGGATGGAGGTCGATCCCGGTCCCGAGTTCGCGCTCCTCGGATACACGCCCGAGCCGTGGCGCGTCGTCGACTCGCTCGGGATCGAGTATTTCGTCGGGTTCGCGCTGGCGCTCGAGAGCCTCGAGTCGAAGCTGCTGCTCGCCCGCGCACTCGGGTATCTCGGGGTGGAGCGCGGGACGTGGCTCTATCCGCGCCCGCTGCCGCTGGACGCGCTCGACGCGGAGCGACTCGCGGCGTACCGCGCGCTCGACGAGGGACCGTTCGCGGCGCTCGCCGCGCTCGCGCCGCCCGTGCCGACCGGCAGCAACGCGTGGGCGGTGACGGCGCGCCGCGCCGCCGGCGGCGCGCCGCTCCTCGCCGGCGATCCGCATCTGCTGCACGCCGCGCCGAGTCCCTGGTACCTCGTCCACCTGGTCGCGCCCGGCCTCGACGTCGCCGGCGCCGCGTACGTCGGCGGACCGATGGTCCAGGTGGGCCGCAATCGGAGCGGCGCGTGGAGCGTCACGAACCTGACGGCCGACGACGCCGATCTCGTGCTCGAGCGGCTCGACGCCGACGGCCGCGCGTACGCGACCGGGCCGGCGACGTGGGAGCCGCTCCACGTCCGCGAGGTCGCGGTCGCCGTCCGGTTCGAGGAGCCGTACCGCCTGCCGGTCCGGACGACCCGGAACGGCCCACTCCTCGACGCGATCGCCGGCGCGATCGGCCGTCCGCCGGGCGCACCCGTCGCGCTCCGGTGGAAGCCGACGCAGTTCCCGGGGCACTCCGCCGACGGCTGGCTCGCCGTCAACGAGAGTCGCGGCCTCGCCGACGTGCTCGCAGCCGGCCCGGCGTTCGACGGCATGCCGTCGCAGCTGAACTGCATCTACGCGGACGGCGGCGGTCACGTCGCGCACCTGGCGCTCGGCGCGCTGCCGCGGCGCGAAGGTGCGGTCGGCTGCCTGCCCGCGCTCGGGTGGCGCGGCGAGGGCGGGTGGCGCGGCATCGGGTCGCTCGGCGCTGCGCCCTGGCGCGTCGATCCCGCTGAAGGCGCCGTGTGGACCGCGAACGAGACGACGGGGGCCGCCGACCGCGCCGCGGACGGCGAAGGACAGCCGTTCGGCGAGCACGCCTACCGCGCGCGCCGGCTGCACGGGGTCCTTACTGGCCGTGCGGAGTTCGAGATCGCCGATTTCGCCGCGCTCCAGGTCGACGATCTCGATCTGTCGGCGTGCGGAAATCTGCCGGCGCTCCGGGACGCGCTCGGTGCCTGGGAGCCCGACGAGGAAATCGCACGCCGCGCGCGCGACGTCCTCGTCGCCTGGGACGGCCGATCGACGTCCGACAGCGCGGCCGCGGCCATCTACCACACGCTCTTCTTCGCGGAGTGGGTGCCGGCGCTCTTCCCCGACGAGACCTGTCCCGGCCTCGCGCGGCACTGGCGGATCGCGACGTGGGGCGCGGAGGCCGTCCTGCGTGCGCCGCGCTCGCCGTGGTTTCCGGATCCGTCGGCGAAGGCACGCGCGCTCGCGACGTGTGCCGAACGGGCCGTCGCGCGACTCCGGGGGCTCGCGGGCGACGATCCGGCGGCGTGGCGCTGGGGCGACCTCCACCGCGTCCGGTTCGCGCATCCGCTCGCCTTCGCGCCGCGGTTCGCCGCCGGCGCGCTGCCCGCGTTCCCGATCGGCGGCAGCCCGTTCGCGCTGAACCAGCAGCGGCTCCGCTCCGCCGAGCCACCGTTCGACGCGGCGGTCGGCGCCGGCGTGCGGATGGTCGTCGACCTCGCGGATCCCGATCACTTCCACGTGGTGCTGTCGACCGGGCAGTCGGGTGACCCGGAGAGCCCGCACTTCGCGGATCACCTGCCGCGCTGGCGCGCGGGCGAGCCCTTCCGCGTCGCGCTCCGCCCGGCCGACGGCGACCGCGAGGCGGAATGGCAGATCGTCCCGGGAGGCGGATGAATCGGAACCTGGCATGGATCGCGGCCGCGCTTTCGCTGCCGGTCGCGTGGTTCGTCGTGCACTTCGGTGGTCTCGCGCACGCGCCGGCGCCGATCGCGCTCTGGTCGGGCGCGGGCATCTTCGGCGCGGCGTTTCTCTTGTCGTGGGCGTCCGAGGTCGCGCAGCTCGACATGTCGCGGGCGCTCGCGCTCGCGTTCCTCGCGCTCATCGCGGTGCTCCCCGAGTACGCGGTCGACGTCTACTTCGCGTGGCGCGCGGGCCAGGACCCGACGTACACCGCGTTCGCGACCGCCAACATGACGGGCGGGAACCGGCTCCTCATCGGCGTCGGCTGGGCGACGGCGGTGTTCGCGCTCTGGGTCCGCCACCGCCACCGCGAGGTGCGCCTGCCGCGCGAGCAGTCGATCGAGGTGAACTGGCTCGCCCTCGCGACGCTCTACTCCTTCCTGCTGCCGCTCAAGGGGACGCTCACGCTGCTCGACACGGCGGCGCTGCTCCTCATGTTCGCGGGGTACGTCCGTGCGGCGGGACGCGCCGAGCACGTCGAGCCCGAGCTCGAAGGGCCGGCCGAGCTGATCGCGCGACTCGACCCCGCGCGACGGCGGGCGACGACGGCCGCGCTCGCGCTCTTCGCGGCGGCGGCGATCATCACCGCCGCGGAGCCGTTCGCCGAGAGCCTGATCGCGACCGGGCGGCAGTTCGGCATCGAGGAGTTCCTGCTCGTGCAGTGGCTCGCGCCGCTCGTCTCGGAGTCGCCGGAGTTCATCGTCGCGGTGCTGTTCGCGCTGCGCGGGTCGGCGGCGGCCAGCATCGGCACGCTGATCTCGTCGACGGTGAACCAGTGGACGCTCCTCGTCGGCGCGCTACCGGCCGCGTTCTCGCTGTCGCACGGGGCCGTGATGCCGATGATCCTCGACGGCCGCCAGCGCGAGGAGATGCTGCTCACGTCCGCGCAGTCGGTCTTCGCCCTGGTCGTGATCGCGAACTTCACGTTCTCGCGGCTCGAAGCGGCCGTCCTGTTCGTGCTGTTCATTCCTCAGCTATTCCTGACGACGCCGACCCAGCGGCTGTCGCACGCCGTGCTCTACCTCGCGCTCGCGGTGGGGGTGATCATCGTGAGCCCGAGCGCGCGCGCCGGCGTGCGCATGCTGCTGCCGATGGGCGGCCGGCGCCGGTCCGGATCGTGACGATCGACGTCGCCTGCATCGTGCTGGTCGCGGTCTTCTGGGGGGCCTATCCGCTCGTCGCGCGCACGTCCGGCCTCGGCGGTCCGTTCGGGACGCTCGTCCTCTCCGCCGCCGGGCTCGTGCCGATCGTCCTCGCCGCGCTCTGGAGTGGGCGTCCGGCCGGTCTCTCGGTGACGCAGCTCGTGCGGGTCGCCGTCGCGGGCGCGATGATGGGAACGGGACTCATCGCCTTCAACCGGCTCGCGAACGGTGCGCTCGACGCGTCGGTCTCGATCCCGATCGTGGACACGGCGATGCTGCTCGTGTCGTTCCTCGGCGCCCTCTGGTTCTTCGCGGAGCCGATCACGGCGCGGAAGGTCCTCGGGATGGCGCTCCTCGTCGTCGGGATACTGATGCTGCGGCCGAGCTGATCGTCGCCCTGCCAGGATCCCGTCGGCGGAGACGTTCCGGGTCAACGTGTTGACCCGTCGGCCGCGCATTGCCGCGGGGCTGGCACGGGCCTGCACCGCGTCGTGGTGGCACGTGCCGTGCACCGCCGGCTGGGATCCTCGATGGGAGCGGGCAGACACCTCGCGACCGCGATCTTCGCGGTCGGGCTCGCCGCGCTCCGTCCTGCGTCCGGCTACGCCGACTCTTCCGCCGAGACGCGCGCGCTGGCGCGACGCGTCCGCGACCTCGAGCGCCAGAACGCCGAGCTCCTCCGCCGCCTCGAACGGCTCGAAAGGCGACCCGACCCGGCCGCTGCGAACGTGGCGGCGGTTCCGGTGCCCGTGGCCCCGGCGGGTCCGCAGCCGTCCGCGACGCCGGCGCCGACCCACGCGCCGATCGTCGCGTCCGGTCACGACCATTCGAGCCCGCAGCTCGCCGCGGCGCTCGCGAAGGTCCAGGGATCGTTCCAGGTGTTCGCCGACGGCGGCTTCGGGTACCGGAGCCCGTCGGAGCCCGAAACGGCGCACTCGTCGTTCGCGCTCGGGTCGCTCGATCTCTTCGAGGCCGTCGCCGCCGCGGCCGCGCGGCGGGGCGGTGAAGACGCCGTGGGCGCGCCGCGTGGCGCGACGCCGCGTCCGGCGTGAAGCGCGCGGCTCAGGTGAGCGCGCCCGCCGCGTGCAGACGGCTGACGTCGCTCTCCGAGTAGCCGCAGATATCCCGCAGCACGGCGTCGGTGTCGGCGCCGAGGACCGGCGCGGAGTGCGTGACGCGGCACGCGCTGGCCGACATCCGCCACGGCACGCCGACGTGCTTCCGCACGCCGACCTCGGGATGCGGCAGCTCGACGAAGAACCCGCGCGCGTTGAGATGCGGATCCTCGGCGAGGTCCTGGTTCGTCGCCGCGGTGAAGGCCGCGATGCCGGCACCCTGGAGGACGGCGGTCGCCTCCTCGGGCGATCGCTCGACGGTCCAGGCGGATACGACGTCGTCGAGCGCGTCCTCGTGGCGCTTGCGGCCCGCGGCGCTCGCGAAGCGCGGATCCTCGGCGAGCTCCGGCCGACCGATCGCCGCCGCGAAGCGTCGCCAGTCCGCATCGTCCTCGACCGCGAGCGCGATCCAGCGGTCCTCGCCGGCGGCGCGGAAGACGCCGTGCGGCGCCATCTGGGGATCGCGGTTGCCGTCGCGCTCGGGTGCGACGCCGTTCATCGTCCAGGACATGATCGCCTCCGGGAGGACGGCCATCGACGTCTCCCACTGCGAGAGGTCGATGTACTGTCCCTCGCCGGTCCGCGCGCGGTGGAGGAGGGCGGCGAGCACCGCGACGGCGCCGTGGAGCCCGCCGGTCGGATCGCCGTACGAGATGCCGACGTGCATCGGCGGGAAGCCGCGGTACCCGGTCACCGAGGACATCCCGGAGAGCGGGACCTGGGCCGGTCCGTACGAGACCTTGTCCCGGTCCGGGCCGGTCGCGCCGTATCCGGAGAGCGCGATCATGATGACGTCGCGGCGAAGCTCGCGGAGGACGTCGTAGCCGAGACCCATGCGGTCCATGACGCCGGCGGCGAAGTTCTCCACGACGACGTCGCTCGCGGCGCAGAGGCGTCGCGCGGCCTCGACGGCCTCCGGGCGCTTCAGGTCGAGCGTGATGCTCTTCTTCCCCTGGTTGTACTGGTTGAAGTAGCCGCTCCGGTTCGGCCCGGGCTCGAACTCGGCGAAGGGGGGGAGGAGGCGCGTCACGCACAGCCGGTTCGCGGACTCCACGCGGATCACCTCGGCGCCGAGGTGGGCAAGCTGGAGCGTGCAGAAGGGGCCCGCCCAGACCCACGTGAAGTCGGCGACGCGGATGCCGGCGAGCGGCGCGCGACGGGCCACCTAGGCGACTCCCGCGCGTCGAAGCGCGCCGGCGTCGACGCCGATCTCCGCGAGCACCTCGGCCGTGTGCTGCCCGAGCGTCGGGGCCGGCATCCGGAGCGTCCACGGCGTCGCGCTCATCCGGTACGGCGCCCCGGGCATCTCGACGGATCCCGCGACGGGATGATCGATGGTCGCGAAGAACCCCCGCGCGCGGAGATGCGGCGATGCCACGAGGTCGCCCATCGTCGACACCGGTGCGAACGGAACGCGGCGGCGCTGCGCCGCCTCGTAGAGGTCGGCGACCGACTGCTCGCGGCACCACTCCTGGAGGAGGACCTGGAGGGCGTCGAAGTTCGCGCCGCGCGCGAGCCGGTTCTCGAAGAGCTCCATCTGCGCCCATTCGGGGCTGCCCATGATCTCGACGAACTGCCGCCACTGATGCTCCTCGACGCAGCAGATGTAGATCCAGCCGTCGCGGCATTCCATGAAGCAGAGCGGCTGGATCGGCTTCGCGCCGAGGCGCGAGGCGACGAGGCCACAGTACGGCCAGAACTCGAACGTCAGCTCGAGGATCGCGGCGAGACACTCCTGCGTCGACACCTCGACGTGCTCGCCGCGTCCGGTCGTGACCCGCGCGAAGAGCGCGCCGAGGGATCCGATGGCGGCGTTCACTCCGGCCTGGAAGCTCGACTGATCGCCGAACGCCTTGAGGGGCGGCAGCTCCGGGTGACGCGGCTCGCCGTTCAGCGTCGCGACGCCGCCGGCGTTCCAGCTGACGACGTCGATGGCCCGGTAGGTCGCGTGCGGGCCGTCCAGTCCGAACGGCGCGATCGACGTCATCACGAGCGGCGGGTGCGCGGCGGCGAGACGTTCGTAGTCGAGCCCGGACGCGGCCATCGCCGTCGGGTGCACGTCGTGGACGAGCAGGTCGGCGCGCGCCGCGAGGCGACCGAGCGCGTCGCGGCCCTCCGGGCGCGCGAGGTCGAGCGTGATGCCGTGCTTGTTCGCATTCAAGTACAGGAAGAGCCCGCTCTTCTCGGGATGGGGGACGCCGTCCGGGAAGGGGCCGCGGTGCCGCGTCCGATCCCCGCGCCCCGGGGGCTCGATCTTCACGACGTCGGCGCCAAGGTCGGCGAGGAGCTTCGTCGCGTAGGCGGCGCTCACGCCGTCCCCGATCTCGACGACGCGGAGATGCGCGAGCGCGCCCGGCATGCTCAGCCGCCGGTGCCGAGCCGGACGAGCTCGTCGATCGACACCGGCTCGTCGATCTGCCCGAGCCGGGCCATGAGCTGCGTGTGCGATTGCTCCTCGACCGGCCACTCGCGGTGGATGCGCCATTCGGCGCCGCTCCGCGTGAGGACGTGCACGCGCTTCTGATCCTCGGTCACGCCGATGGCCGCGCGCTCGCTCGGCGTCATCGCGAAGAGCGCGTAGCCCGGGCGCTTCGTCGTGACGAAGTACACCGGGGGCGTCTCCTACCAGGCTCGCCCCGGCGGGAGCAACCAACTTGTCGCACCGGCCATCCCGTGCGAGGAGGGGATGTGGACCCGACGCTCCACATCGTCCTCCTCTGGCTCGGGTTCGCCGGCACGCACGTCGGCATGTCGAGCCTCCGTGTCCGCCGTGCGCTCGTCGCCCGCATCGGCGCCGGCGCGTTTCTCGGCCTCTACTCGCTCGTGGCGTTCGCGTTTTTCGTCCCGCTCGTGTGGACGTTCTTCGCGCACAAGCACGCGGGCCGCTGGCTCTGGATCGTCACGCGCGGGCCGGCGCTGCGCTGGTCGATGTACGTCGGCATGGCGGTCGCGCTCGTCCTGCTGATCGCCGGCTCGATCCGTCCGAGCCCGGCGGCGATCGTCCCCGGCGACCCGACGCCGCGCGGCGTGTACCGCCTGACGCGCCATCCCGTCGTGATGGCGGCGGCGATCTTCGGGGCGCTGCACCTCCTCCCGAACGGCAGCGCGACGGACGTCGCGTTCTTCGGCGGCTTTCCGCTGTTCGCGCTCGTCGGCGCCTGGCACCAGGATCGCCGGAAGCTCGCCCTCGACGTCCCCGGCTTCCGCGCCTTCTACGAGGCGACGCCATTCATCCCGTTCACCGGGCGCCGCACGCTGCAGGGGCTCCGCGAGCTGTCGCCCGGTGCGGTCGCCGGGGGCGTCGGGCTCACCGCCGTCCTCCGCTACTTCCACCCCGTCTGGTTCGGCGGCTTCGTAGGTTAGCGACGCCCTGCCGCCGGACAGCCGACGCTATCGCTGCGCGCAGACGCCGAGCGTGCCGAATCGAACGGCGCGCGAGTACGCCGTGACGCGGAGACCCGCGTCGCCGAACTCGCCGAGTGCGGCGTACCCCTGATCCGTACTGACGCTCCGTGACCAGTCCCAGCGGTCGGCGAGCAGCCGCTCGCCGTGGGCGTGGAACCAGACGATCGTGTCGAACGCGATCTCGGGCGCGCTCCGCCGCCGCGGCCGTCCCGCCGCCGCCGCACCAAGGGTGGCATCCTGGTCGCCGTACATCCGGTTGAGCGTCGCTGGCAGCGGCGTCTTCCGAACGAGCCACCAGCCGGTTGCGCACGTCTCCTCGGCGGCGAACGGCTGGTCGTCGATCGTCCATTCGGGGCGGAGGAGATAGCCGACGCCTTTGTGCACCGCCGGGTCGAAGGCGCCGCCGGCCCGCGCGGCGATGCGAAGCATCGTGAGCGGACCCTCCGGATCGCGCGCGACGCGCAGGACGAGCATCTCGCCGTCGGCCCGCGCGCGCTCGAGGTCGGCCGGCGTGAACGGGACGCGGGCGATTGCCTCACGCTCGGCCGGCGTCAGCACGGCGAGCGGATCGAACCCGAGCACCCGCCGGATTTCGTCGGGGCCGACGACCGCGCCGGCGAGCGCGCGACGGGCGGCGTCGAGATCGCGGACGTCCCCGGCCCCCATCAGCCGCCGATCTGGTACATCTCGCGATCCTCGGTCGACATGCCGAGGTCGAGGCGATGGCCCGTCGGCTTGTGGCGCACGGCACGGACGAGGATCGCCGCGACCGCCGGCAGCCCGCCGCCGCCGCGGAGCGCGGCGCGCACGTCGAGCTCGTCGTCGTTCAGGAGACAGAGGTGGAAACGGCCCTCGGCGGTGAGACGCATCCGGTTGCACGTGCCGCAGTAGGGCTCGGTCACGGGGCTGATGAAGCCGACGACGCCGCGGCCGTCGCGTAGGCGGTAGTTCCGCGACTCGTCCGACGGATCGCTCGAGGGGAACGGGACGAGGGGACCGAGCGCCTCCTCGATCCGGGCGCGCGTCTCAGCATTCGGGACGAGCGCGGTGCGGGCGATCGTCGCGACGTCGCCCGTCCCGAGCGGCATCGTCTCGATGAACCGGACGTGCCAGTCGCGCTCCGCCGTCAGCCGCGCGAGCGGGACGACGTCCTCCTCGTTGAAGCCGCGGGCGACGACGGCGTTCAGCTTGAGCGGGCGAAGGCCTGCCGCCTCGGCGGCCTCGATGCCCGCCCAGATATCCGCGAGCGTCCCCCACCGCATGACGCGCGCCAGACGCTCGGGATCGAGGCTGTCGAGATGGACGTTCACGCGACGGAGACCGGCGGCGGCGAGCGGCCGCGCGAGGTCCGGAAGGAGCACGCCGTTGGTCGTCATGGCGACGTCCGCGGCGCCGGGCAGATGCGCGATCCGCTCGACGATCTCGACCAGATCGGGGCGAAGCGTCGGCTCCCCGCCGGTCAGCCGGAACTTCCGGAAGCCGACGGCGAGCGCGGCCCGGGCGACCATCTCGATCTCGGCCGCGGACAGGAACGCGGACGACCGCGCGAGCCGGAGGCCGTCGAGCGGCATGCAGTACACGCAACGCAGGTTGCAGTGATCGGTCAGCGAGATGCGTAGGTAGTCGATCTCCCGGCCGAATCCGTCACGCGGCACGCCGGCATCTTCGGACGCGGACCGAGCGAAGTCAATGTGATCGTCATTTGCCGCCCACCCGTCGCTTCGCTAGACCCGTGACGGTGGCGGTGGAGGGGAGCGTGGACGCGCGCGCCGTCGCGGCCGGGCTCGCGGGACCGCCCGCGCTGCCCGGGGTGTACCGCTTCCGGGACGCGCGCGGCGCGCTCGTGTACGTCGGCTCGAGCCGGTGCCTCGCGCGGCGCGTCCGTTCGTACTTCCGACCCGGACACGCGCCCGCGACGAAGCCGGCGCGCATCGCCCGCTTCGCGACGGTCGTCGAATGGCGCGTGCTGCCGTCGGTGCTGGAGGCGCTCGTCGACGAGGCGCGGACGATCGCGCGCGAGCGGCCCCACTTCAATCGCCGCCTGAAGGCGAGCGGCACGCATGTCTACGTCCGCTTCGATCCGCGCGATCCGTTCCCGCGCCTGGTCGTGACGCGGCATCTCGAGGACGGCCCGTGGCGCTACCTCGGACCGTTTCCCGGCGGGCGGCGGCTCGCGACCACGCTCGACGAGCTGGCCGACGCCCTCGGCCTGCGGACGTGTCCGGGCGTCCTCCATCCCGATCCGGCGGCGCGGGCTTGTCTCCGCGTCGAGATCGGTCGATGCAGCGCGCCGTGCATCGCGCGAGTCGCGCCCGGAGCGTACGGCCGGCAGCTCTCACGCGCGATCGCGGCGCTCGGCGGCGGCGATCCGGAAAGCGCACGCCGCAGCGACGCGCGGTCGGGGCCGCTCCCCGTGGCGCCCGGCGCATCGCTGGCGGGGGCGCTCGCCGCGCTCCGCGCCGCGCGGCGGGCGACGCGCGTCTGCGTTGCGCTCCCGGAGGCGGGGATGTCGGGATACCGTCTGCTGGCGGTCGTCGGCGGGCGGTTGTGCGCGGCCGCCTCGGCGCCCGCTCGTCCGTCCGTGGAGGCGGCGTTCGACCGGATCGTCGCGGCACTCGAGCACCCGGCGCCCGCGCTGCTACCACGGGACGCGCTCGACGAGGTCCGGATCGTCACCGCATGGCTTGCGAGCCCCGCCGGACGCGCCGCGACGATCGACTACGGTCGTCTCGGACGGATGGCGTCGCACGCGCGGCTGCTCGCGCGCATCGTGCCGGGCCCGCTGTTCAGCTCGGGCGATCGACGAGGGTCTGCGTGAGCGCCTCGAGCGCGGCGCGATGAGGCGACGGCGGCAACCGCCCGACGGCGGCGAGCGCGGCGTCGACGTGACTGCGCGCGCGGTCGGCGACTGCGCCGAGGATGCCGGTGCGCTGGATGCGCGCGAGGCCCGCGTCGACGTCGGCGGGTGAGAGCCGGCGCTGCGCGAACAGACGCGCCACCTCGGTGTCCTGTGCGAGCGCGAGCACGATCGGCAGGGACGGGTTTCCGTCGCGCAGATCGATGCCGCGCGGCTTCCCGGTGACCGCCGGATGACCCGTCACGTCGAGCAGGTCGTCGCTCACCTGGAATGCGAGGCCGACGTGCCGCCCCGCGGATGCCATCGCTTCGACGAGCGCCGGCGGGGCGCCGGCCAGGTGCGCCGCCGTGCGCGCACCGGCGGCGAACAGCGACGCCGTCTTCCGCTCGATGATCTCCGCGTAGTCGGAGACGGTGACCGCCGGGTTGTGCCGGAAGCGACCCTGCATCACCTCGCCCTCGGTGAGGGCGACGCACGCGTCCGCGGCCCACCGGATCACCTCGGCTTCGAAGCGCGCGCAGAGCGCGAACGCGCGGCTGAAGAGGAAGTCCCCGGCGACGAGCGTATCGGGCACCCCGAAGGCGGCGAGGGCGGACGGACGCCCGCGGCGCGTCTCGCCGCCATCGATGATGTCGTCGTGGAGGAGCGTCGCTGAATGGATCAGCTCGAGCGCGACGGCCGCCTCGATCGCGTCCGCGCGGCGAGCGGGGTTGCCGGCGGCCGTCGCCGCGTGGAAGCCGAGCAGCACGACGGTCGGTCGGATGCGCTTCCCGCCGGCGTGGATGAGATGTCCGGCGATGGCGGCGAGGCGCTCCTCGCGCGAGGCGAGCTCCGCGGTGAGACGCGTCTCGACGCGGACCAGATCTTCCTCGATGACGGCCGGCAGGGACGTGACGGGCGCTGGCGCGCTCTGAGACAGGTTCTTCACCGGGGCGGGCACGCGCGCCGAGTTGAATTCGAAGGACGCTGCAAAGTCAAGGCACGGACCGCGCGTTGCCTTTGCGACGGCACGCCGCTAGTGTCGCGGGCGATGGCGGAGCTCACGCCAGCGCGCGTGCGCGACGCGCTCCGCGCCGTCCTCTTTCCGAATTTCAAGCGCGACATCGTCACGCTCGGCATGGTCGGCGACGACGTCGCGATCGCGAACGGCACGGTGCGGCTCCATCTCCGACCGGGGACGGACAAGCCGGAGGTGCGCGAGCAGCTCGTCCGCGCGATCGACGCGACACTGCGTCGGCTCCCCGGCGTTACGCGCGTCGACGTCCACGTCGCGGGCGCGGACGAGGGCCGGGGACGCGACCCGTTCGCGGCACGCGCGGCGCTCCCGGGCGTCGCGCACATCGTCGCGGTCGCGAGCACGAAGGGCGGGGTCGGGAAGTCGACCGTCGCCGTCAATCTGGCGCTGGCGCTCGCGGCCGGCGGACGACGTCGCGTCGGTCTGATCGACGCCGACGTCTACGGCCCGAGCCTCCCCATCATGCTCGGCACCGCTGAGGCCCGGCCGCGCGTCACGCCGGAGAAGCGCATCCTGCCCGTCGAGCGGTACGGTCTCCGCCTGATGTCGATGGGATTCTTCCTCGACGAGCAGTCGCCGGTGATCTGGCGCGGGCCGATCGTGATGGGGATCGTCCGCCAGTTCCTGCGCGACGTCGACTGGGGCGAGCTCGACGTCCTCGTCGTCGACCTCCCTCCCGGCACGGGCGACGCCCCCCTGACGCTCGTCCAGCAGGTGCCGGTCAGTGGCGGCGTCGTGGTCACCACGCCGCAGGACGTCGCGCTCCTCGACGTCGGACGGGGGATCGGGATGTTCGCACAGGTGAGCACGCCCGTCCTCGGGATCGTCGAGAACATGAGCGGCTACGTCTGCCCGGGGTGCGGGACGGAGGATCACGTCTTCGGCGAGGGCGGCGGACGCCGGCTGGCCGAGCGCTTCGGCGTGCCGCTGCTCGCCCGCATCCCGATCGTCGCCGCCGTCCGCGAAGGCGGCGACACGGGGCAGCCGATCGTCGTCGCGGCGCCGGACCATCCGGTGAGCCGGGCGTTCCACGACCTCGCCGAGGCGGTCGCCGATGCCGTGTCCCGCGGGGGCCGACCGGAAGCGGCGGCCCGGGCCTGACGCGGCGTTTTTCGATTGTGTGTCGCGCAGGACGCCCGCTATAGTCCCGCGCGAGCGAGGGCCGAGGGACCGTCATGTCGACGATGATTACCGCCGAGTGCATCAATTGTGGCGCCTGCGAGCCGGAGTGTCCGAACACGGCGATCTACGAGGGCGGCGCGACGTGGACGAACAACGGGCAGAGCCACCCGGCGCTCCAGCAGGACATTTATTACATCGTGCCGGAGAAGTGCACGGAGTGCGTCGGGTTTTTCGATCAGGAGCAGTGCGCGGCGGTGTGTCCGGTCGACTGCTGCGTCCCGAACCCCGACGACCCGGAGACCGAGGAAGCGCTGATCGCCAAGGCGCGCGTCATCCACCCGGATCGCGAGTTCGCCGGCGACGTCCCGTCCCGTTTCCGAAAGAAGTAAAACTGGCGCGCTGGGTCAGGCGATTTACAGCCCTGCGCCCGTTGAGTATATGGGGCGCGCTCGTGCTCCGGGCGGCGCACGCGAGCGAGATCACGCGACCGAGAATCGCGAGCGAGGGATATGGGCAAGATCGCGGTTGGCATCGTGGGGGTGGGAAACTGCGCGAGTAGTCTGCTCCAGGGCATCGAGTTCTACCGCGCGGCCGACGAACGCACGACCAGCACGCACGTCGGCCTCATGCACTACGACGCCTGCGGCTACCGTCCGAGCGACATCGAGGTGGTATGCGCCTTCGACGTCGACCAGCGGAAGGTCGCTCAACCGCTCGACGTGGCAGCGCTCGCGCCGCCGAACAACACGCGCGCGCTCTATCCGAAGCTGCCGCGGTCGAGCGTCGTGGTCGACATGGGGCCGGTCCTCGACGGGGTGGCGGAACACATGCGCGACTATCCCCCGGAGGAGGCGTTCGTCGTCGCCGAGCGCCGTCCGGCGGACGTCACCGAGGTCCTCCGCCGGAGCGGGGCCGAGATCCTCGTCAACTACCTGCCCGTCGGCAGCCAGGCGGCGACCGAGCACTACGCCCGGGCCTGCCTCGAAGCCGGGGTGTCGTTCGTCAATTGCATCCCCGTCTTCATTGCCTCCGATCCCCAGTGGGGTGGCGAGTTCGAGCGCCGCGGCATCCCGATCGTCGGCGACGACGTGAAGTCGCAGCTCGGGGCGACGATCGTCCATCGCATGCTCGCGAAGCTCTTCGACGACCGCGGGATCGAGCTCGACCGCACGTACCAGCTGAACACCGGCGGAAACACCGACTTCCTGAACATGCTGAACCGGGCGCGGACGGGCAACAAGCGCCGGTCGAAGACCGAGGCCGTGCAGAGCGTCCTCCAGAAGCCGCTCCCGCGGACGCAGATCCACATCGGGCCGAGCGACTACGTGCCGTGGCAGCGGGACAACAAGGTCTGCTTCCTCCGCATGGAGGGCCGTGGGTTCGCGAACGCGCCGATCGAGATTGAGCTACGGCTCTCGGTCGAGGACAGCCCGAACTCCGCCGGCTGCGTCATCGATGCGATCCGCTGCTGCCGCGTCGCCCGCGACCGGAAGATCGGGGGGCCGCTCACGAGCGCGTCCGCCTACCTGATGAAGCACCCCGCGCGACAGCTCACCGACGACCTCGCGAAGGAATGGGTCGAGCGCTTCCTCCGCGGCGAAATTGAGCGATAGACACGCCCCGAGACCTATGTCTCGGGGCGGACCCGAACCGAGAGTCGTGTGCGGTGACACGAGCGGACGTCGTGCCGCGGCCGGCGGAGCCGGCGCGGCATACGTGACGGAGCACCGGATGCGCGAGGGACTCGTCATTCATCGTGGGGCGCATTCCGCGTTTTGCCGCGCCGGCTTTGCCGGCGGCGGCAGGGCCGTCGCCGAGGCGACGGGGCGCAGTACCCTCGGGTCCGCTCCCGACCCGAGACGAAGTCTCGGGTCCGAATAGTGGTCTGCCGGCCGGGGACGGCGCTCGCGGCGGTCGGCGTGATCGGGGCGGCGATCGTGCTGGCGCTCGTCGGGCTTGCGCGGACGCCGGCGCCGGCGACCGGCGGAGAGGCGGCGCCGCTCCTCGGGTTCCGGATCCGGACGTGGTACCGGGGGCTGCTTGCGCCGCTCGAGGCGGTGCTCGTCGGGTGGCGGATCCATCCGGACGCGATCACGTCCGCGCAGCTCGCGACGAGCGTCGTGGCCGGTGCCGCGTTCGCCGCCGGGTGGATGTTCCTCGCAGGGTGGCTCACGATCCTCGCCGGCACGCTCGACATCCTCGACGGCGGCGTCGCGCGCCGCGCCGGACTCGCCGGGGCACGCGGCGCGCTCGTCGACTCGCTCGTCGACCGCTACGCCGAGTTCGCCACGTTCGTTGGCCTCGGCTCGTACTTCCGGCAGAGCTGGGTGCTGCTGGCGGTCGCGATCGCGTGCTTCGCGTCGCTCATGGTGAGCTACACGCGCGCGCGTGCGGAGGGGCTCGGGCTCGAGATGCAGGTCGGTCGCGCGCAGCGTCCGGAGCGCTACGTCATCCTCGGCTTCGGCGCGTGGATATCGGATCTCGTCGAGCATCTCCGGTGCGGGATCGGCTCCGAGCCGACGCACGCCGTGCTCGCGGTGGCGGTCGTGGCGCTCGCGGTCATTTCGGCATGGACGGCGGTCGAGCGGGCGCGGCACGCCGTGCGCGCGCTCCGGGTCCGGCGGTGATGGCGGCCGACGCCGGCCGTCCCGTCGGTTTTCTGCTGTTGATGATCGGTTTCGGGCTCCGCCTCGACACGGAGTGGCAGGCCGTCGCGTGGCTCTTCTTCGTGGCGGGCGCGGTCGCCGTCGGCGCGAGCGTCGCGGGTCGCGCACGCGCCGCTTCCGTCCGAGCACACGCCAAGCGATAATGCCGCCGGCCCACACGGCCAGGGAGGGAATCGACTGCGCACCGCGCTCCGCCTGATGCTCGGCATCGCCGTTTCGCTCGGCTGTCTCTACTTCGCGACACGAGGCACCGACTGGTCGGACGTCGGCGGCGTGATGGCGAACGCCAGTCCCGGATGGCTGGCGGCGTGCGTGCTGGCGAGCCTCGCCGCGGTCTACGTCCGCGCGCAGCGTTGGCGGATCCTGCTGCGCCCCGTCGGCGACGTCGGGCTCTATCCCGCGCTGTCCGCGACCGCGATCGGGTTCGGCGCGAGCTCCGTGCTCCCGTTCCGTGCTGGCGAGATCGTCCGGCCGGCGCTGCTCGGGCGGAGCACCGGCGTCGGCATCAGCGCGGCGTTCTCGAGCGTCGTCCTCGAGCGGCTGTTCGACGTGCTCCTCGTGATCGGCTGCTTCGTCGCGGTCTCGCTCGTCTACACGGAGGTGCCGGCGGGATTCCGTCGCGGCGCCTACGCGCTCGCGGCTGCCGCGGCGGTCGGGTTCATCGTGCTGGTCGTGATTCAGCGCCATCGGAGCGCGGCCGAGGCGATCA